>OQVT01002959.1_pt1 | contig 10926 bp, 10 predicted proteins | sample 1691561 | NCBI WGS metagenome assembly OQVT01 (sample SAMN03418260, study PRJEB22391) | human gut metagenome | biome: human-gut; feature: organic feature; material: feces | host: Homo sapiens | place: Tanzania | collected 2013-01
AAGAGTATGACATCACCGCTCCTGCGATGAAGGTTGGAGGAAAGTATGAGTTGCTTTTCTCTACTACAAACACAAATAGTGAACTCTATCTAATAAATCATAATAAGAATAAGACCCAATATCAAACTATTTCTAATGAGCTTGCCTCTGTTATTCAACAGGGACTTTATTATAGTGAGTTATCAAAAGGTGCTTTTGATATTACAATAGGTGCTGTGAGTTCTTTATGGGATTTCAAGAGTGATCAACCAACTCTACCTGATGAAACTCTCTTAAAAGAAAGTCTTAAAACAGTCAACTATCAAAATATTATCTGTGAAGAGAATAAAATACTCTATAAGAATCCTGATACAATGGTAGATTTAGGCGCCATTGCGAAAGGTTATATTGCAGACGAAATCAAAGATTATTTGATTAAACATAAAGTGAATAATGCCTTAATCAACCTTGGTGGTAATATCCTATGTGTCGGAGATAAGATGACTGAAGGATATCGTATTGGTATTACTAATCCTCAAAAGACAGATGAATCTATTATAAGTACTAAAGTTGAAAATAAGTCAGTTGTGACAAGTGGTATTTATCAAAGACAGATGAAAGTGAATCATCATGTTTATCATCATATATTAAACCCTCATACTGGTTATAGCTATGATAATGGACTCGCTAGTGTCACTATTGTATCCCCTACTTCAATACAGGGAGATGCATTAAGTACTGTGTGTTTCTCTTTAGGACTCGAAAAAGGAAAAGCACTGATTGAATCACTAGACAATGTAGAAGCATGCTTTATTGATACAAACAATCGAATTACTTATACAACACACTTCAACCACTCTTAAAAAAATCCCAGCAGGGATTTTTTTATTGGATAATCTTTCGAGGACATTTTTCTACACATGCCCCACAATTTGTACATTTAGAATAATCTATATGGGCTAAGAAATCATCGATTGTAATTGCCCCATTTGGACATACTTTAGTACATAACTTGCAGCCAATACAGCCTGATTGGCAGCTTTTAGTGACGACTGGACCCTTGTCATGAGAATTACATTGAACACGATGCATTGCATCATAAGGTACCATTTCTATCAGATGATTAGGACATGCTTCCATACATTTCTGGCATCCTCGACATTTTTCCTTATCTACAACAGCTACGCCATCTATGATATGTATCGCATCAAATTGACAAGCCTGTACACAGCTTCCTAAGCCAATACAGCCTGAAGTACACATCTTACCACCTTTACCTGGCACTAATGCAGCACTTAAACAATCTTTAATACCAGAATAATCAGATACAGGTGTGACTTTATCACAAGTTCCCTTACATTTCACAAAGGCTGTATAACGTGTGCTTTCCTGTGCTTCCTGTCCTAAAATAGAGGCAATCTTTGCGCCTACTTCATTACCTCCTACTGGACATTGATTACTAGGCGCTTCTCCTTGCGCAATCGCATGCGCTAAACCATCACATCCTGGATAACCACAAGCACCACAGTTATTACCTGGAAGAACAGATCTGATTTTCTGTTCTTTTTCATCTACTACAACCTTAAACTTCTCACTCGCAATACCGAGAACTATTCCAATAAATAGTCCAATCAGACCAACAAGGAGAGTTGCAACCATAATTGATTTCATATTCTTTCTCCTCCTTAAATCAAGCCTGAAAAGCCAATAAAGGCAATAGCCATTAAACCTGCAGTAATTAATACAATAGGAGAACCTTTGAAACTATGAGGAATATCATTGTCTTCTATTCTTTCTCTAATTCCTGCAAGAATAATAATAGAAATAGTAAAACCAACGGCTGTACCAAATCCTGCAACAACACTTGTAATGAAATCATAATGATTCTGTACATTCGTCAATGCCACACCAAGTACAGCACAGTTTGTTGTAATGAGTGGTAAATAAACACCTAAAGATTGATACAGCCCTTGTGAGTACTTCTTTAAGAATAATTCTACTAATTGTACAAGTGCTGCAATAATAAGAATAAACGCGATTGTTTCAAGATATTCAACATGGAATTTCACTAATAATCTATAAAGAAGTGAAGTGACAGCTGAGGCAATCGTAATAACGAATATAACAGCGCCTCCCATACCTGCCGCTGTTTCTATTTTTTTAGAAACGCCTAAGAATGGACATAAGCCTAAGAATTGAGATAAGACAACGTTATTGACTAAAGAGACACTAATTAAAGTTAAAAGTAATGTTTTCATTATTTCTGCGCCTCCTTCTTATATTCTTCAAAGCAAGTAATACCATGGCAATGTGTGCAATCTCCGCCACATTCTAGTGTTGAGGAATGTTGTACATTTGTGGCACTTGGAAGTTTTAATTTATTTTGTATAGCCGTTAACATACTTAATACAAAGAATGCCCCTGGAGCCATGATAAAGATAGAAATAGGTTCATAGGCTTTTGGCATAATTGTATAACCAAAGGCAGTCCCTGCACCTAAGAGTTCTCTCACAAGTCCAATACAAGTAAGGGCTAATGTAAATCCTAATCCCATACCTACACCATCTAATATAGAAAGAATAGGATTATTCTTAGAGGCAAATGCTTCAGCACGACCTAGAATAATACAGTTAACTACAATTAATGGAATATAAATACCAAGTGTATCATATAGAGATGGAAGATTTGCCTGTAATAAGAGCTGGACAACAGTCACAAGAGTAGCGACTATGACAATATATGCTGGAATTCTGACACGTTCAGGAATAATCTTACGTAATGCGGAAATCACGAAGTTACTCATAATAAGTACAGCCATTGTAGTGAGGCCCATACCCATTCCACTGATAGCTGAAGTGGTTACCGCAAGAGTTGGACACATACCTAACATGAGGACAAATGTAGGGTTTTCTTTAATAATACCATTATAGACAGGTTTGATATATTTATTCATGTTGTCCTTCTCCTTTCAACAGATCATAGAAATCAAGAGCTCCATTGACACCATTTGTGACAGCTTTAGAAGTGATTGTGGCACTAGAAAGAGAATCAATTTCATTATCTTTCTCTTTACCTGTTTTAGTAACGATAAATGAATCTACCTTCTTATTCAAATATTGTGATCTAAATGATTCATTCTTTGCGTTCATACCAAGGCCCACTGTTTCACTAATAGATAAGATTTCTACACCTTTAATCTGCTTATTTAAATCAATTCCAATAATAAGTTCTATTTCACCACCAAAACCATCTTTATCAGTGACCTGAATGACATAGCCCTGTAGTTTATTATCTTTATAAGCCCCTAACGCATTGGTGATTTCAATACCATTCTTTCCATAGTTCTTTGTAAGAAGCTTTGGACTCTGTTTAATGAGTTTACTGTAATCTGCTTTAAAATCATCTGCTTCACTCATGACCTGCTTATATGCTAGAAGCTTTGTTTCTTCTTGTTTGGCAGCTATTTTATCTTTTGTAGAATTATAAACAAAACCAAGTAAACATCCAGATACAATTGTGATTATAAATAAGATACATGTATCTTTGATGATTCTCTTTATGTTCATGATACCACCGCCTTCTTTGTTTTATAGAGAAGTGTATATTTCTCAATAAGAGGTACAACAAGATTTCCTAGAATAATCGCATAAGAGACACCTTCTGCAGTTGTCCCAAAGAATCTAAATAAACCTGTGAGTATTCCTATTAAAACACCAAAGACAATCTGTCCTTCAAAATTAATAGGTGTTGTGACATAATCAGTTGCCATAAAGAAACAGCCTAGCATTAAGCCTCCACCACATAACTGACAGGCGAGATAATAGAAATCAAAACGGAAAGGTGAAAAAACAAGAGTAAATAGTGAGAATGTAAGAAGATAAGTCATTGGAATAGTAGGTTTAATGACTCTCTTTACTAACATATAAACTCCACCTATTAAAATCATAAGAGTAGATGTTTCACCGATAGTTCCTGCTGTTGTACCGATAAATAAACGGAATAAATCATAATGTGATCTTGTTTCAAGAATCGCAAGTGGAGTGGCAGTAGTGACACCATCAAAGACGAAATGTGTCATTCGTCCAGTAAATGAAATAAGTAAAAAACAGCGTGCTGCCAAGGCAGGATTCATAAAGTTCTGTCCTAGTCCACCATATAACTGTTTCACAATAATAATCGCAAATAGAGCGCCTATCACTGGTATCCATAGAGGAACAGTGGATGGAAGATTTAATGCAAGAATGAGCCCTGTCACAACAGCTGAACAGTCTTTGATTGTGATAGGCTTCTTCATAAAGTATTCAAATAAATATTCAGATAATACACAAGTAAGCACTGATACAATGACGATAAGTGCTGCATTTAACTTAAATTGATAAATACCATACAGTGTTGCAGGCATCAATGCGATAATGACATCAATCATAATACGTGTTGTATCTGTTTTATCACGTACATGAGGTGATGATGATGTATGTAATAGTTTATTCATAACATTCCCCTACTTTCTTTTAAGAGATGCCACAGTTGATTTACATTTTCTTATAGCCTGTGTCATATTTCTTTTTGCTGGACATACATAGCTGCAGCATCCACATTCTATACATTCCATACCATTTAACTGTATGAATGTATTAATATCATTCTTCAAAGAAGCCTGATATAGCTTTTGAGGAATGAGATGACTTGGACAGGCATCAATACAACGTCCACATCTAATACATGCTGTAGGTGCATTTAATGCCACTTCATCATGAGTAAAAGCTAGAATAGAGCTGCTTGTCTTGACTGCTGGAATGTGAAGAGAAATAAGTGAAACCCCCATCATTGGACCTCCACTGATGATTTTCTCTACATTCTCTTTTAAACCACCACATGACTCAATAATATACTGAAAATCAGTTCCTACAGGAACCTCTACATTACAAGGTGTATTCACACCATCACCTGTTAAAGTCATAACTGTAGAAATTAAAGGACGATCATACTTAATCGCATCTCTAATCGCAAGAACTGTAGCCACATTATCCACAATACAGCCGACATCTAAAGGAAGCATCTTAGAATTCAGTCTTCTTCCAGTTAATGCTTCTATCAACATTCTTTCTCCACCCTGTGGATATTTTGTCTTTAAAGCCTTAACTCTGATTCTTTCTTCTTTTTCACAAAGCTGTTCTAAAATATGAATCGCTTCTTTCTTATTATCTTCGATTCCAATATAACCAACAGCATGAGGATAAAGAGTTAACATAATCTTTAATCCCTCAACAAGTTCTTTAGATCTTTCAAGCATTAAACGATAGTCAGATGTGAGATAAGGTTCACATTCAGCCCCATTCACAATCAAATATTCTATTTTTTCTGGTTCTTTTACATTGAGTTTCACATGTGTTGGGAACCCTGCTCCACCTAGACCGACAACGCCTGCTTCTTTTACTTTTTCTATCTTCTCTTCAAAAGTAAGTAATTCAATATTATTTTCATGTTCCTCATAATCCGATGTATAGTTTCCATCATTTTCTATAACCACTGCATCCTGATAAGCACCTGATGCATCCTGTCTTTTTTCAATACGTTTCACTATTCCTGAAACAGAAGAAATAATGTTTGCGGAAACATAACCACCAGCCTGTGCTATAAGTGTACCTACATGTACTTCATCCTTTACTTTAACTACAGGAATACTTGGTGCACCAATATGTTGTTTCATTAAAAAAACAACCTCCTGGCTGGCTTCTAATTTTTCTATTTGTTTGTCTTTTGTATATTCTTTTCCATCATAGGGATGGACGCCACCTTTAAAAGTAATCATATCTCACTCAAATCTCCTTTAATACTATTGTAGGACGATATGAGATAAAATGAAAGCCTTTACATTAAGTTAATTTATTCACTAAACGTTTTTAATTTCACATAGAAAAAGACCATGCCTAAGCATGGTCAAAGCACGTATTAGTCTAAATCTGCACCGTTAGATTCGAATACTTTCTTGATATAATTATAAGATTTCTTTGGAATACGTTTCATATCTCTTAGATCTTTGTTTGTTCTATTGACATAAACAAATCCATAACGCTTATCCATATTACACATACTTGCTAGGATATCGATTGGTCCCCAAGTCACATAACCTAAGCAGTCTACACCATCTTCAAACATTGCGTTTTCCATTTCACGGATATGATCTCTATGATAGTTAATACGATAATCATCTTCAATTGTACGACCTTCAGCAAGCATCTGATCTACTTCTTCCTGAGTCATATCTTCACGCCATCCAATACCATTTTCAAGTACGAATACTGGTAAACCTGTTCTATGATGTAAATCATTTAAAGTCCATCTAAATCCAACTGGATCGATTTCCCAATGCCATTCATTGGCTTCACAATGAGGATTCTGGATCTGCTGTTCATTCACACAGTCGCAGGCTGGTCTTTCATGATCAAATACACCAGTCTTAACTGTATTAGAACGATAGTAAGAGAATGCGATATAGTCTACAGTATATTTTAATAGTTCTTCATCGCCTTCTTCAAATGTTGGCATCCATCCACGGTTTTCTAAGTATGCATTCCAGTAATCAGGATATTTACCCTGAGCAAATGTATCAGCAAGATAACCATTTAATAAGTTATAAGCCTGTGTTGCGAATAAGTTATTTTCTGGGCTATTATCATAAGCATATACATTAGTAATAGCACCCATACCACAGAACTTAGCATCTGGCTGCATTTCTCTTAAAGCACGTACTGCCTTACAATGAGCCATCATAACATTGTGGTTTACCTGGTATAAATGTTTAGGAAGACTTACACCTTCAGGAATTTCTTCAGCGTTAGAAACTCTTAACATCATTGAATGAAGGTTCTGTTCATTAAATGACATCCAATGTTTCACTCTATCACCAAATCTTTCAATACATACTTTCGCATATCTTTCAAAGCAATCTACAACATATCTTGAAGCAAAACCGTTGTAGTTCTTTACAAGATGATAAGGCATATCGAAATGTACTAAAGTGATCATTGGTTCAATACCTGCAGCAAGTAGCTTATCAATTAAATCACTGTAGAACTTTACACCTTCTTCGTTTACTGGTTCATCTAATGTACCATTAGGAATGATACGGCTCCAGCAGATTGAGAAACGATAGAAGTTGAATCCCATACCTTTCATTAATGCGATGTCTTCATCATAACGAGTGTATTCATCAATAGCATCGTTCCAATCAGAGAATTCAGGGTTCATTGGTCTTACGTCATAAATACATACACCCTTTCCCCCTTCATTTCTGTGTCCTTCAGTCTGGAATGATGATACTGAACCACCCCAGTAAAAATCTTTTGGCATTTTTCTTTCCATTTTATGTGTCTCCTTTATTTTATGTACTCATTTTATCAATCACACCTCATAGATGTAAACTGTTTCAAGGTTGATTATTATAATGTTTCATAAAAGAGGTAAAAAGAGGGTAATTAATGAAACTCCGTTTCATTAATTCAAAAGAAGATACTTAAGGTAGTCTTTAATATCCTGTCTTTTGGCTTCTATCTGAAGATAGATATAATCATCGCGATAGTCAACCTGCTCCACATAAGTATTCTCATAAAGATATTTGAAGTCTTCTCCCTTGTCATAAGGAATACCTAATTGGAATGTTTCATAATCTTTAAAGAGAATATGACTGATTTCATCTTCTAACAAGTCTAAACCAATCTTCTCCTTTGCAGATATAAAAACATAAGGAGAAACGGGATGTACATAACCATACTTATTTAAATCCACTTTATTATAGACATAGATCATTGGTGTATTTTCAACACCTAATTCTTCTAATACCTTATTGGTTGTATCAACCTGTAATTGATAATCTTCAAAGCTAGAATCAACTACATGGAGTAATAAATCAGCTTCCTTAACCTCTTCTAGAGTTGAACGGAATGCCTGAATCAGGTTATGTGGTAAACGTTCAATAAAACCAACAGTATCAGTTAATAAACATGTATGATTCTTAATCTTGATATTTCTAGTAGAAGTCTGTAATGTCGCAAATAACATATCCTTTTCAAATACTTTTTTCTCTTTATTTTGACATAATGTATTAAGTAAAGTAGACTTTCCACTATTTGTATAACCTACTAAGGCAATAACAGGTACATTATTACGTTTACGTCTTTCTCTTTGTGTCTGTCTTTGTTTGACAATTTGTGCGAGTTCTTTTCTTGAACGAGACAATTTTCTAGAAATAATACGACGATCTAATTCAATCTGTTTTTCACCAGAACCTCTAAAACCTGAACCACCCTGCTGGTGTGACATATGTTCCTGCATACCTGCAAGTCTTGGTAATAAATATTGGTCTCTGGCTATTTCTACTTGTAGTTTCGCTTCTTTTGTCTGTGCACGCTGTTCAAATATACGAAAAATTAAATCAGTACGATCTGTTACTTCAGTATGTAATTGATCAGTGAGGTTCTTTACCTGTAAAGGAGATAGTTCATCATCAAAAATCACCATTTCTCCATCTAATCTTAATCTTATTTCTTCTATTTTACCCTTACCAATATAAGTGGCAGGATTGATTTTTTCTAATTTCTGAATAACAACATCTTCTACTTCGATATCACATGCAATACATAATGATTTCAGTTCATCTATGTAGAAGGGATTATCCGATGTCATAACTAATATAGCTTTCATTGATATACTTATTCTACTTAAAAAAGAAGAATTCCTTTCTTTGGACTCGACATCATTATAACACGAGTTTTAGAAAAGAATTCTTCTAATGTTTATAAACCTTTTCTTCTTTTTTCAATAATATCTGAAATATCAAAAGGTGTTTCATCTAAAGGCATCTCATAGACATTCATGAAAGGTACATCTTCTACCTTTCTTAATGGAAATTCTGATTTTGCGATATTGTCAAAATTGTAAAGCAGGAAACAACATACCACTTATGGCAAAAGTATAGTTCAGTCTTATCAAAACAGTATTGGGAGGAAAAAACATTTTGGTCAGATGGTTATTTTGCTTGTAGCATTGGAGAAGTGTCATCAGCAACTATACAAAAATATATTAAAAGTCAGGGATAATAGATAACGATTTACGAAAGGATTTATTTATGAATATCAGTATTCCAGAAAACTATTTTTATTTATTTGAATCTGTAGGAGAACGTTGTGTTCTACCTTCAAAGACAGTCATCTTTTATGAGAGTGATGATGCAAATGATATCTATCTTGTAACTAAAGGACGTGTGCGTGCTTATTTAAGCAGTTCACAAGGAAAACAGATCACCTTAGAGGTATTAAAGAAAGGACGTATTTTTGGTGATGGCTCCTTTTTAAATCATTCAGTTCGTAAAGCCAATATGGCTACTATTACAGAAACTGAATTCATTCGTTGTCATATTACTGATTTGATGCCTATATTACAGAAAAACAATGATCTCATGATTCTTATGCTTCAGCATCTTACTTCTACATGTAACTATTTAACACATACAATTGAAAGACTAGTGAATTATAATAGTACACAAAAGGTGGCAGATTTCCTTCTTATTGAAACAGATAACGGAAAGAAGTCCATTCCTTATACACATGAAGATATTGCAGGATGCTTGGATATGAATAGAGTTACTGTATCACGTATTATGAAGAAATTAAAAGAAGAAAACGCTGTTGAATATGAGTATGGAATTGTTTCTGTCAAAAATTCTAAAATATTGAAACATATTCTAGAACATAGTGAATAGGATTATTGCATTCAAGAAATGTTTTAAATATAATTGTAGCGAGGTGTAAAAAAATATGAAAAAGAAAAAAATTGCGATTATTGCGACAGGCGGTACGATTGCCGGAAGTGGTGCTGCCGGTAAAACTACAAATTATGAAGCAGGTACTATTTCTGTAGATGAAGTATTATCTTCTATTCCAGATATAAGAGATCGAGTAGAAATTGTTTTAGATAATCTCTTCTCTGTTGATTCTAATGAAATTGATGACAAAAGATGGCTCATCTTAACTGAACATATCAATAAGCTAGCTGATCAGCAGGATATTGATGGGATTGTTGTGACTCATGGAACGGATACAATGGAAGAAACATCTTACTTCTTGAACTTAACAGTCAATACATTAAAGCCTGTTGTTTTAACAGGAGCGATGCGTCCTGCAACTGCCACAAGTGCAGATGGACCATTTAACTTATTCCAGGCTATTATGCTTGCAAGTCATAGTGAAGCATGGGGTCGTGGTGTGATGTGCCTATTCTCAAGTACTATCTTCTCTGGTAGAGATATCCAGAAAATCAGTAACTATAAGATTGATGCCTTTGACCAGAGAGCTTTCGCCAATCTTGGGTATATGAAGGATGATGAAGTATACTTCTCTTCTCAGCCATTAAAAAGACATACAACTTATTCAGTCTTTTCACGTAAACCAATTGATAATCTCGCCAATGTAGCTATTGCGGATTATTATGTCGGTGCTTCTCCTGATATTCTTGATTTCTTAGCACAAAATAATGAAGGTATTGTGATTGTAGGAACAGGTAGTGGAAACTATTCTAAGCAGTGGCGTCAGCGTATTGAAGAATTATCAGATAAGGGCATTGTGTTTGTACGTGCTAGCCGTGTTACAAATAGTATTATTTTCCAGGATGATTATTTTGATCCTAAGCATGTATGTCTAGGAGCCAACAACTTATCTCCTTATAAAGCACGTATTCTATTAATGCTTTCTTTAACTGTCACAAAAGATAAAAAAGTAATCAACGATTACTTCTTAAACTACTAAAAAAGGCTTGAAAGCCTTTTTTATTTTGACTCGATAATTTTTGTGTAATTAAAAAACCTTCCACTTGTCTCATTAATTGCTCATATTAACTCAAAGCGAAAGGAGATCACAAATTGAATAATGATCTAAGGATTATTTTAAGGGA
>OQVT01002961.1_pt1 | contig 10925 bp, 11 predicted proteins | sample 1691561 | NCBI WGS metagenome assembly OQVT01 (sample SAMN03418260, study PRJEB22391) | human gut metagenome | biome: human-gut; feature: organic feature; material: feces | host: Homo sapiens | place: Tanzania | collected 2013-01
CCTTTTTCACGTAGCCAGTCGATAGCTGCTTCAATATTACCATTACATTCAGTAAGGGCTTTTTTACAGTCCATCATACCAGCGCCAGTTTTTTCTCTTAATTCTTTTACTAATGATGCAGTAATCATTGTGTTCCTCCTATTAATTATTCTTCTTGAGCTTTTGGAGCTTCTTGAGGTGCAGCTTCAACTTTAGCTTCTTCTTTTGGAGCTTCTTGAGATGCTGCTTCTACAGGTTTTCTAGCAGGACGAGGTCTACGAGGTTTTTGGTCTCTTTGAGGTCTTGCTTCTTTTTGAGGTTTTTCTTCTTCAACTTTTTCTTCTTTTGTTTCTATTTCTTCCTCATCACTATTTTTATCACTTATTTGTTTTTCATCATCTTGCCAGTGTTTAGTTTTTTCTTGAATTGTCATTTTCTTAAATACATAGTAATTACCTTCATTTAAATGTTCGTTTCTAAACATATTAGTTGAATTGCCATAATAACTATCATCATATTCACCAGTATAATAATAAACGTCATCTAGAGCGCAATCTTCATATCCTGGAACTTCAAGCATACTTGGTAATGTACATGTTTCACTGAATTCAAACATGTTATATCTTAATTTTGACATCATTGAGAATAATCCATCCCAGAAATCCAAATCCCATACATTTTCTTGATTATTTCTTGTTGCGTCTCCATTTGCGGTATAACTTGGAGTTCTTAGATCTAAATGAGGATTCAATCTAAATCCTCTATCTAATAAATAAGGACTTTCAGATTGCGATTGCACTGATTTTAATGAATATAGAAGAAGTAAGGAGCTATACGCTTTCGCTGCCAGGCGTGACCGAAGACCAACCGTTTGGCGAGGACAATGTCACCTTCCGCGTGGAAGGCAAAATCTTCCTGTGCCTTTGGCTGGGTAGAGAGGGACAAGACTGGAAGGGCGGGCCACGCTTTGCCTGCAAATTGCCTCCCGAGCGAAACGAGACGTTGCGCCTGCAGTATGAGGCGGTGACGCCAGCCTTCCATTGGAACAAGAAGCATTGGAGCGACGTATATTATGAGCAATTGACCACACCGCTGGTAAGAGACTGGATAAGGGAGGCGCACAACCTGGTCGTCAGCAAACTGCCCAAAGTGCTCAGGGCGAAATATCTCTGAGAGACATACGACCAAGTCGCTCACCACAGCAAACCACTTGCCATAGAAAGCTGTTTGCCACAGAAAGCTGCTTGCTACAGAAAGTTGCTCGCCACAGACAGAAAAGGCTGCGCTGGTCTTCTTTCGACACCACGCAGCCTTTGTTGCTTACTGATTACTGATCTTACAGAACCACTTTGTCAGTCCGTCATCATTTGTAGCGCATCCACTTGATGATCTCCTTCATGCTCGGCTTTTTGCCGTACATGAGGATGCCGACACGATAGATCTTGCCACCAGCCCAAATCATAAAGAAGGCCGTGGCGTAGAGCAAGACGACGCTCAGCAATTCCTGCCACAAGGGCACGCCAAAGGGGATGCGCACCATCATGACGATGGGAGAGGTCAGGGGAAACAGAGAGGTCCAGAAAGCCAGCGGACCATCGGTATTCTCGACACTATACATGGCGGCGTAAAGACCGAAGAGGGTGATCATCGTGACGGGAATGACAAACTGCGAACTGTCCTCCTGCTCGTTGATACTGGCTCCCGTGGCAGCGAAGAAACTCGCATAGAGGAGGTAGCCTCCGACAAACATGAGCAGGAACATGATGGCCAGTTCGGCCAAAGGCAAGTTGCCAAGCATAGAAAGCATCTCCTGCGCCTCGACATTGGGCTGGGCCTGAGCCACCTGCATCACAGCAGGATTGGCAGCAGACATCGTGTCCATGGCGTTGATACCGAAATAGACGGACACGCCCGAGAGAATCACCACAAGCAGGATGGCCCAAATAGCCATTTGAAGGAGACCGACGAGCATCACGCCAATAATCTTTCCCATCATCAGTTCAAAAGGCTTGACACTGCTCACCATCAGTTCGACGATGCGGTTGGCCTTCTCCTCGATGACGCTCTGCATCACCTGGCCTCCATAGCCTACGACGAACATATAGATGAGGAACGTGAACAGGAATCCCACCAGCATGGCTACGACACCGCTGGAGATGGTCTCGTCGCCCTGATCGTTCCACTTCACGGTCTCCACCTTCGTACCTTTTTCCACCTCGCTGATGATCTTGTCGAGCTGGGCAATGCCCGAGGCTTTCAGCCGCTGCTGCCTCACCTGATCGTCCAGGGTCGTCTGGACGTAGGAGAGCAAGTTGACAGGCACCTCCTTCCTACTATAGATACAGACCTTCGCCTTGTTGTCGAGCAGTCCGCGGGGAATGCTCACCACGGCGTCGTAGGGAGATTCCTCGCTACGCATCTCGTTGTTGAGACTTGGCACCTGCGTGAAGTGGAAGGTCTCCGTCTCCTTCAGCGCCTTGAAGTATTGTCCCGAGGGATCGATGACGGCCACGTGCTGCTGCTCATCGTTCTCGATCGACGAGAGCCAAAGCGGCACAAAGATGAGCGCGGCCATGATGAGTGGCGAGACAATGGTAAGCACGATGAAACTCTTCTTCTGAATGCGCTTGAGAAACTCGCGCTCGATGATAATCAATATTTTGTTCATGGTTGCGGGGGGTTAAAGATTGCTGACGGAATTGCCATTTTCTTCCTTTGGCGACTGCCGATGATTCACTGTCTGCTCGCCGTCTTCCTTTGGCGACTGCTGACGGTTTTCTATCTGTTCATCGGCCCACTGCGCGTCTTTGCCGATCAGCTGGAGAAAGATGTCGTTCATCGACGGGATTTGTTCGGCAAAAGCGCGCACCTCCACCTTGCCGGCCAGATAGCCGACCAGTTGGTTGCCCGTGGCGTCGCCGTGAGCCTTGAGCAAGTAGGAGTGGATACCTGCGCGCTCCTCCTGGCGAACTATGTCAAAGGGGCAGTCAGGCTCCACAGAGAGCACGTCGGGCGTCTGAAGTTCATAGAGGCCCGTGCGGTGGGCCTCCTTGATCTGCCTCATGTCGCCCTTGAGCACCACCTCGGAGTGGTTGATGAGCGCTATGTCGTCGCAGATCTCCTCCACGCTGGCCATGTTGTGGGTCGAGAAGATGATGGTGTGTCCCTTCTCCTTGAGTTGGAGAATCTCCTGCTTGAGTTGCTCGGCGTTGACCGGGTCGAAGCCCGAGAACGGCTCGTCGAAGATGAGCAGGTCGGGCTCGTGGAGGACGGTGATGATAAACTGCACCTTCTGCGCCATTCCCTTGGACAATTCTTCGAGTTTGCGGTTCCACCAGGGCATGATGCCAAACTTCCGAAACCACTCCTTGAGGCGGGTCTCGGCCTCGCGCCTTGTGAGCCCTTTGAGTCGGGCAAGATAGACCGCCTGCTCGCCCACCTTCATCTTTCGATAGAGTCCGCGCTCCTCGGGCAGATAGCCGATGCGGGCCACGTCGGCGGGCTGCATCTGCCGTCCGTCGAAGATCACCTCGCCACTGTCGGGAGCAGTGATGCGGTTGAGGATACGGATCAAGGTGGTCTTGCCCGCGCCGTTGGGACCAAGGAGCCCGAAGACGCGACCGCGGCGCATGGTCAGCGACACATCGCTGAGCGCGACGTGACGGTCGAACGCCTTGGTGACATTTCTCACTTCAATAAAATTCTCCATTTGTATTGTTTAAGAGTAAAAAAGAAATCCCCAAGCGCATGATCTTCCTTCTTGTATCCTATATAGTCTTTGTTGCGTCCTATATAGTCCTTCTCCATATTCTATATAGTCCTTTCTACTGTCCTATATAGAATGAGACAAGCGGGAGTCCACCATGCGATTGGGGATGAAAGATTGTCAAATACTATGCTTCGAAGTTCTTCAAGTCGTCGGCTTGGAAGGCCTGGATATAGGCGGCCTTGCCCATCACCTCCTCCTCGGCCATGCGCACAAAGACGTTGGCACTCTTCTCAAACAACTCCGGCGCGCGCGTTGCGTCGTCGAGGATGAGCAGGGAAGCGACGATGTCGGCAGTCATGTCGTAGAGACGACGGCCCAGGAAGTCGTGCTCGTCCTGGTTGGCGCCCGCCTTGACCTTGTCAAGGCAAGCCTCGTAGGTAGCCACGAGTTTGGCCACGCGCTCCTGCAGCGGCTTGAGGCTCTCGGAGACCTCACCCTGCAGCATCTCCTTCATGATGTTGAGGTAGGTGCCATTGGTGATGTAGCGGATGGCAGCCACTACCTGCAGTTGGGTCGTACCCTCATAGATAGAGAAGATACGCGCGTCGCGGAAGAGTCGCTGCGACTTATACTCCATGATGAAGCCCGAACCGCCGTGGATGGAGATGGCGTCGTAGGCGTTCTGGTTGGCCCACTCCGAGTTGGTACCCTTGGCCAGCGGCGTGAAGGCGTCGGCCAGACGGTTCCACTTCTTCAGTTCCTGGCGCTCCTCAGGCGTCAGCTTGCGGTCGCGGGCAATGTCCTCCAGCGCCTTGTAGAGATCGACGTAGCGCGCCGTCTGATAGAGCAGGGAGCGACCCGCGTCGAGTTTTGCCTTCATGCGCGAGAGCATGTCATAGACGGCGGGGAAGCTGATGATCTTCTTGCCAAACTGCATGCGCTCCTTGGCGTAGGCCAGTCCCTCGTTGTACGACTCCTGCTCCACGCCGACGCTTTGGGCGGCAATGCCCAGGCGCGCACCATTCATCAAAGCCATCACATACTTGATGAGACCCATGCGTGTGCTGCCACAGAGCTCTGCCTTGGCGTTTTTGAAGACCAACTCGCAGGTGGGCGAACCGTGGATACCGAGTTTGTGCTCGATGTGGCGCACCGTGACGCCGCCACTCTGCTTGTCGTAGATGAACATCGAGAGGCCGCGTCCGTCGTGTGTGCCCTCCTCAGAGCGGGCAAGCACCAGGTGGATATCAGAGTCGCCATTGGTGATGAATCGCTTCACACCGTTCAGACGCCACGTGCCGTCCTCGTCCTGTGTGGCCTTGAGCATGACGCGCTGCAGATCGCTGCCAGCGTCGGGCTCCGTGAGGTCCATGGACATCGAGGCACCCTCGCAGACGCGGGGGATGTACTTCTGTCGCTGCTCCTCCGATCCAAACTCATAGAGCGTGTCGATGCAGCTCTGCAGGCTCCAAATGTTCTGGAAACCCGCATCGGCCGCCGAGATGACCTCGGAGAGCATGGAGAAGACCACATTGGGGAGGTTCAGGCCACCGTACTTACGCGGCATGGAGACACCCCACAGGCCCGCCTTGCACGTAGCGTCGATATTCTCGACCGTCTTGCTCGCATAGACCATGCGTCCATCGACGAGGTGCGGACCTTCCAAATCGACCGACTCACTGTTCGGCTCGATAATGTTGGCGGCCACGTCGCCCGTAATGTCCAACACGCGCTTATAGTTCTCTATCGCATCTTCGTAGCAGACGGGAGCGTCGGCAAACTGATCCTTGTCAGCATAGCCCTTCTCCTTCAGCTCCACGATGCGCTTCATCAACGGGTGATCGAGGTGGAACTCAATCTCCGGATGGTCGGTATAGTAATTTGCCATAATATGAATTCCCTGCCGTCCGGCCCTTAGGAGCCCGGCATGAGGGTCTTTTTTACTTAGTATTTTCCTTATAATATTTAATCAGCTTGGGAACCACCTCCTCTACGCTGCCCGTGATCACATAGTCGGCAATGCGGTTGATGGGCGCCTCGGGGTCGGTGTTGACCGAGATGATGATGCCCGAGTCCTGCATTCCGGCAATGTGCTGGATCTGTCCGGAGATACCACAGGCGATATAGACCTTCGGATGGACGGTGACACCCGTCTGTCCGATCTGGCGGTCGTGATCGACCCAGCCCGCATCCACGGCCGCACGGCTTGCGCCGACCTCGCCATGGAGGAGGTTGGCCAACTCAAAGAGCAGGTCGAAGTTTTCCTTTGATCCCACGCCGTAGCCGCCGGCCACGACGATCGGCGCGCCCTTGAGGTTGTGCTTGGCCTCCTCGACGTGGCGGTCGAGCACCTTGACGACATAGTCCTCTGCCGGCACATACTTGGCCACCTCAGGATAGACCACCTCGCCCTTGGCCTTGCCCTCATAGAGCGCCTTCTGCATCACGCCCGGACGCACCGTGGCCATCTGCGGGCGGTGCTCAGGATTGACGATCGTGGCTACGATGTTGCCACCGAAGGCGGGACGAATCTGATAGAGGAGTCCATCATAGTGCTTTCCGGCCTTGCGGTCGTCGAAGTCGCCGATCTCCAGTTCGGTACAGTCGGCGGTCAGTCCGCTCGTCAGCGAGGACGACACGCGCGGACCCAAGTCGCGTCCGATGACCGTTGCACCCATCAGAGCGATCTGCGGCTGCTCCTCCTTGAAGAGGTTGACGAGGATGTCGGTATGGGGAGCGGAGGTGTAGGGGAAGAGACCCTCGCCGTCGAAGACAAACAGTTTGTCCACACCATACGGCAGGATCTGCTCCTCGACCTTTCCCTTGATGTCCTTTCCGGCTACGATGGCGTGGAGCTCCACGCCCTGCTGATTGGCCAGTTTGCGGCCCTTGGTGAGCAACTCCTGTGACACCTCGGCCACCTTCGTGCCCTCTATCTCGCAATAAACAAATACGTTATTCATCTTGTCGTTTGTCTTAGCCAATAATCTTTTCGTCCAACAATTCCCTTACGAGGCTCTCGATATCCTTGTCCTCGCCGGTCAGCGTCTTGCTCTCCTTGGCCTGGAAGACGATGTTCTTCACGGCCTTGACCTTGGTGGGCGATCCGCTGAGACCACACTGTGAGGGGTCGCCATCGACATCGGCCACGCTCCACTGGTGGAGCGTCAGGTAGGGGCGCTCCTCGTAGAGCTTGCCCCAGGGCTCCTCGCCCGTGCGCTCCATGGGGCAGGTGGCATACTTGTACTTCATCACGAGCTTGGCGTTGCACGGGCGGCACGGTGCAGCCGATCCATTGACGGTGACGACGACGGGCAGCGGTGTCTCCACCGTCTCCACACCTCCGTCGATATGGCGGCGGATCGTGGCCTTGCCCTCCTCCACCTTGAGGATCTCCTCAGCATAGGTCACCTGGTTGAGCCCCAGCTTCTGTGCTACCTGCGGGCCCACCTGGGCCGTGTCGCCGTCGATAGCCTGTCGGCCACCGATGACGATATCCACATCGCCAATCTTTTGGATGGCCGTGGCCAGTGCATAGGATGTGGCCAGCGTATCGGCACCTGCGAAGAGGCGGTCCGTCAGCAGCCAGCCAGTATCGGCACCTCGGTACAATCCCTGGCGGATAATCTCGCCCGCGCGCGGAGGACCCATCGTCAGCAGGCCTACCGTGCTCCCCGGGTGCTGCTCCTTGAGGCGCAAGGCCTGCTCCAGCGCATTAAGGTCTTCGGGATTGAAGATGGCGGGCAAAGCGGCGCGATTCACCGTTCCTTCGGCCGTCATCGCATCTTTGCCCACGTTTCTCGTGTCGGGTACTTGCTTGGCAAGTACAACAATCTTTAAACTCATAAATCCTGTATGTGTTACTTATTTTCTTATTTCTATCTTATCCTCCAGTCTTTTCACCGTTTTGTATTCCACCAAACCGCTATTCGTGAAACAACCTGAGTGATGTATCCTAAAAGAACCGCTGCAAAGGTAGTTATTTTCCCCGTTATGGGCAAACATTGTGCACAAAAACGACAAAGATGTGCACAAATCTGCGCAAATGTGTAAACAAAATCCCTCATTTTGGGAAGAAGCCGACCGACTTCCTTGCCAAAATGAGGGATTTTAGACCTTATTTCATCTGTTCCTACTGGCGCGCCTCGTCACGCGGTCGCCAGTATGGAGCGATAGCTTGCGCCCGTATGGGGCGACCGTTTTTTACACGAGGGTAGCCACCACCTCCTCGCGCGACTGCGGGAGCAGGTCGATGACCGGTATCTCGGGCAGGGTGTAGCATCCTGGGGCCAGTCGGAAGGAGGCGCGGGCCACACCGACCAGGATCTGCGCCGTGAGCGCCGGGTTGTTGATGCTCATGTCGAAGGACATGCGCTGGTTGGGCGTCTTGCCGCTCGTGCCCTTGCGGGTGAGGTGTACGCCGTGGCCCATATCGCGTACGTCGTCCACCGATTTCACGGCGAAGACGTGGAGCTCGTCGTGGGCAAAGTAGTCGTCAGCCTTGAGTTCCGCCTCGACCTGCGCCACGGTGTAGCCGTCCTCCAGTTCCACATAGACCATGCGGCGATGGATGCCCTCGCCCAGGGGGATGGTCATGGAGAGCGCGTTCTTGACGCCCTTCTTGGAGCGAGCCACGACGCTGTGGCCCATCGACATACCCGGACCGAAATTGGTGTAGGTGAGGCCCTTCGGGGCGAGAGCCTCCAGGAGCACGCGCACCACGGAGTCGCTTCCCGGGTCCCATCCAGCGGCGATGACGCTGACGCGGCCCGCCTTCTTGCAGTTTTCCATCTGTCGCGTGCGGTATTCGAGGATGCTGGTGTGGATGTCGAAGCTATCGACGGTGTTAATGCCCAAGGCCACCAGGCGCTCGGCGTAGTCGGGACAGGAGCGCGTCGGCGTGCAGAGGAAAGCCACGTCGACCTCCTTGAGCTTCGTGATGTCGTCGACCACCTCGTAGGGGGTCAGTTCGAGTGGTTTGTCCTTGTCACCCTGACGGCGTACTACGCCTGCAATCTCAAAATCGGGGGCAGCCTCAAGAGACTCGACCGTGTAACGTCCGATGTTGCCGTAGCCAACTACGGCGGCTCTGATTTTCTTCATAGGTCATTAACTTTTTGTTATTCTGCAAACAATTTTCGCCGACAAAAGTACATTTTTTCCATGAAACGAAACGTCACCGACTTGTTTTTTTAACAAAAATACCTACTTCTTGTCATAAATCAAGCATCCGACGTTTGGGCCTCACCACTCGTTGTCATCAAATCGTAACCCGCAAAGCGCGCCGCGTTCCACATTTTTTGCCTAACTTTGCCCCCGATTCATGAACATTCGTAAATATGGAAGACAAGCATTATCGCATACTGGTGGTCGACGACGAGGCCGACCTCTGCGAGATTCTTCAGTTCAACCTGGAGGCGGAGGGCTACCGGACCGACGTGGCCTACTCCGCCGAAGAGGCGCTGACGCTGGACATTGCCGCCTACGACCTGCTGCTGCTGGACGTGATGATGGGCGAGATGTCGGGTTTCGAGATGGCCAGAAGAGTGAAGGACAACCCACTGACGAAGCAGACGCCCATCATCTTTCTGACCGCGCGCGACACGGAGGACGACACCGTGGAGGGCCTCAACCTCGGCGCTGACGACTACATCTCGAAGCCTTTCTCGCTGCGCGAGGTGCTGGCCCGTGTCAAGGCGGTGCTGCGCCGCACGTCGCAGGAGGCGGAGGCGCAGGACGAGGAGGGCGTGATCCGCTTCCAGGGGCTCGTCCTCGACGACAACCGCAAGGAGGTGTGGGTCGATGGGGAGCACGTCGCGCTCACGCGCATCGAGTATTCGCTGCTCCTGATGATGCTGGAGAACAGGGGGAAGATCCTGAGCCGCCAGCAGCTCATCAATCATGTATGGCCCCACGACGTGATCGTGCTCGACCGCACCGTGGACGTCAACATCACGCGGCTGCGCCGCAAGGTGAAGGCCTACGCCGAGTATATCGTGACGCGGCAGGGGTTCGGCTACGGATTTGAAGTGAAGACCAACTGACGGGATGATGGGAGACGGAAGGATGAGACAGAACAACCAAGAGACTACGCAAAGGAACAACCCGCAGACTACGCAAAGGAACAACCCGCAGACTACGCAAGGGAACAACCAAGGGGACAACCAAGGGAACATCCAAGGGACTACGCAAGGGACTAACCAAGGGACTACGCAAGGGGACAACCAAGGGACCGCCCAGGGGCCCACGGGGCTTCCTCCCTTCGCGCCGCTGCGCACCCGCATCCCCGTGGGAATGCGCCTCTACCTCGGTGTGCTCTCCATCTTTCTGCTCTTTGCCTTCACCTTCATCGTCTATCAGCAGCGACGGGAGAAGGACTACAAGGTGTCGGTGCTCGACGCGCGCCTCCAGGACTTCAACGTGCAGATGAGCGAGGCCATCACCTCGTCGCCGAAGGACATCAAACCGTTCATCGACCGCTACATCGTCGACAACGACATGAGGGGGCTGCGCGTGACGCTCATCCGTCCCGACGGCACGGTGACTGGCATCAGCTTCACCGAGCTGCACGAGACTGCCGGTATGGGTATGCGCTGCGACGAGCCTGAATTTAAGAGCCAGTTTGAAAACGTCAATGTGACGGCCTTTACTTTGAACAAGGGCGGCGCTTCCACTGCTGAGGATGTCATTGACTCCATCAACGGCGCTTCCGTCAGCTCCGGTGCCGTTGTGGATGCCGTGAATGCAGCACTGAGCTACTTTGCGGCCAACCTGAAGTAAGGAGGGAACGGTTTATGAAAGCATATTGGGAACGAATTTATAACGGTGTGGTGAAGGAAAATCCCTCCTTCATCCTCATGCTGGGTATGTGCCCCACACTGGCCGTTACCACCTCCGCCATGAACGGCTTGGGCATGGGCCTGAGCAGTTTGGTGGTTCTGGCAATTTCCAACGTGGTCATCTCCCTGCTGCGGAAGGTGATTCCCGATGAAGTGCGGCTTCCCGCCTACATTGTCATCGTGGCATCCTTCGTGACTGTGGTGGAGCTGCTGATGCAGGCCTATATGCAGTCGCTGTACGCCGCATTGGGCATTTACATCCCCCTGATTGTGGTCAACTGTATTATTTTGGGGCGTGCCGAGGCCTTTGCTTCCAAGAACCCGCCCATGCTGAGCCTGTTTGACGGCCTGGGCATGGGTCTGGGCTTCACGCTTCTTGCCTTTCTCTTTGGCTTCTG
>OQVT01002962.1_pt1 | contig 10924 bp, 8 predicted proteins | sample 1691561 | NCBI WGS metagenome assembly OQVT01 (sample SAMN03418260, study PRJEB22391) | human gut metagenome | biome: human-gut; feature: organic feature; material: feces | host: Homo sapiens | place: Tanzania | collected 2013-01
CAGTTGGTAGAGCACAACCTTGCCAAGGTTGGGGTCGCGAGTTCAAGTCTCGTTTTCCGCTCTCGGAAGCCATCTGAATCTTCAGGTGGCTTTTTTGTATTATACTACATAATTACTCAAGATGAAAAAATTACTGTTAATCGCCCTGTCTGCCTTGTCGGCATTTGCCGTCAATGCTAAAGAAACCCCCGTTGTCATCAACGTGAAAACTGATGCCGTGTCATTGATACTCAAGACTGAAACTGACGGCCGTCTCACGACACTGCACTTCGGCGGCGTCATCGAAGATGCCTCGGCATTGGCTGGTTTCAAGAACGGAATCAATTCCAATCACGGTTCGCCTTACGAGGCATATCCGACACTCGGCTGGCGTGCATTCGACGAACCTGCATTGTCAGTGACACATAAGAACGGAGACCTCAACACAGAACTCAGATATGTTTCACATGAAGCCAAGGCCCTGAAAGACAATAATATAGAACAGACCGTCATTCATCTTTCCGATGCGAAAGAGGGCCTGGCTGTGGATCTCGTCTATACTGCGTACAAAAAACAGAATGTGATAACTGCCCATTCGGTAATCAGAAACGGCGAAAAGGGAGCGGTGACGCTTCATAATTACTATTCATCCGCATTGCCCGTAAAAGCGGACAAATATCTCCTTACCCATCTCCACGGTGCTTGGGCGGCGAAATCCCAGATGGAAAACACACTGCTCACCCACGGAACCAAGAGCATCGAGAGCCGCAAGGGCGTCAGAACCACGCATACGGAAAACCCTGCATTCATGCTCAGCCTGGACACTGATTCGTTCAATGAGAACTATGGCGAGGTGATAGCGGGAGCATTGGCCTGGAGCGGAAAGCTCAAAAGGCATTTATGGGTGGAGATATGGTAAGAGAGGATATTTGTCTGGAAGAGATAACTCCACGTTTTCCATATCCATCTGGTCCAAGAGAATACCAGCAGCAGGCTTTTGAAAACTGGAAAGACAATAAGCAGAAAGGACTGTTTGCCATGGCTACAGGAACAGGTAAGACAATCACCTCGCTGAATTGCTTGTTGGAGATTTATAAGCGATATAAGTACTATAAGGCGATAATATTAGTTCCAACTCAAACATTGGTTGAGCAATGGATTGATGAATGTAAAAAGTTTGACTTCTCAAAGATATATACAGTGTACTCTAAGAATTCTAATTGGCGTGATGAGATAGAACTGTTGCATTTGAAGGAAGACTTTAATCGTTTAAATGAGGAAAATTCGTTTATAATTATTTCGACTTATTCTTCATTTGTGAGGGCTAATGTGTTTCCATCTCTCAATTCTTTTCCAAAGAATAAAACTTTATTGATAGCTGATGAGGCTCACAATATGGGTTCAAAGAGAGTGCTTGATAGAATGGATAGTATTAAGTATCTAAGAAGGATTGGCTTGTCTGCTACACCTTCGCGTCAGTTTGATGATTTGGGAAATCAGAAAATCAATGAGTTCTTTGGCAGTACTGAAGGTTTTACATTTGAGTATTCGATGAGAGAAGCAATTGATAATGGCTTTTTATGTCGTTATTATTACTATCCTCATGTTGTAAGATTGAATGACACAGAGATGTCTGAATATCTTGAGATATCAAGGAAACTATCTAAATTTTATAATTCTGATAAAGATTCGTTTGCTCAGAGTAATGATATTTTAATGGCTCTGTTGCTAAAACGAAAAAGAATAATTCATAAGGCTCAGCAAAAAGAGATAATTTTTGAGTCTATACTCAAGGAGCGTTATAAAGAAAAGGGCAATTTAAAATATACTTTAGTTTATGTGCCAGAAGGCAACAAACCGGATTCTATTGCCGATGTTTTTGATACGACAGATTCTTTGAGTATTGATGAAGAGTCAGTGCATTTGATAGATAGATATACTCAGATAGTTTGCGGTATTAGTCCCAAAACCACAGTATGTGAATTCACATCGGATTCCAAAGATCGTTCAAGAATATTGAATGATTTTGCTTGTGGAAAATTGGAGGTTCTTACTTCTATGAAGTGTTTGGATGAAGGTGTAGATGTTCCTCGAAGTGAGATGGCAATCTTCTGTGCAAGTACAGGAAATCCAAGACAGTTTGTACAAAGAAGGGGTAGAATCTTACGTAAGCATAAAGACAAGTATCGAGCTGTCATACATGACCTGATAGTAGCTCCTTGGATTAGTACTGCAGAAGATAGCTACAAGATGGAACGCAATCTGTTGGAAACAGAGTTGAAGCGAGTTCGTGACTTTGCTTCTTTGTCTGAAAATTCAGATTATACTTATAGAGAATTAGAAGATATTACATCATATTATAACTTAACTATATTGTAATTATGGCATATGCAAGTAACAATGATAAAATGTTAGAAGCAGTATTGACAGATTTGGATTTAATGAAGTTTGGAAAATATACTCCATCAGAAATCACTTCTGTATATCAGGCTGTTTCTTCTGACAATCCTGTTGTCAGTACAGTTGCTCAAATCATTCAACGATCATCTGAAGGAGCAACAGAGAAAGAAATTTATAAGGAAGTAACGGAATATTTAAAGAAAAACGTATGATAATAAAAGATATTATAATTAAGAACTTCCGTAGTTATTATGGAGAGAATAAGTTCACCTTTTCAGATGGACTTACTCTAATTATTGGTGACAATGGTGATGGTAAAACTACTTTTTTTGAGGCGTTGCAATGGTTGTTTGAGACAATGGTAGAAAGAAACACCATAGATAATGCTTCTGAAATGCGTAAGTCTAAACTGGAAATAGGTGAGAGTGACGAAGTGTACGTGGCTATGACTTTTGATCACGATGGTGAGAAAAGTATAGAGAAGAGTTATACTTTTGAGCGTACTTCAGAAAATACATTTTCTACTAGTAAAGTAACTTTTAGAGGATACGAAAATACTAATGCAGGTCGCGAGCTTGTTGATGGTAAGGTGTTGATGAATAGATGCTTTGATGCGTTTATTCGTAGATTCAGTATGTTCAAAGGTGAATCAACTTTGAATGTGTTTCAAGATAAAACAGCGCTCAAACAATTAGTGGATAAATTTTCTGACGTCAAGAAATTTGATGATTTGGTGAATCTGTCTGCTGAGTTTGAAGAGAAATCTAACTCTGCTTATTTGAAGGAGTGTCGCTCAGATAAAAAAATATCAAATGCAGCAAAAGCTTTGGAGTCTCAGCTACAACGTATCGCAACAGATATTTTTAACAAGAAAAAGGATATAAAGGAGAAGCAGGATTCAATCTCTCTTTATTCTACAAAGTTGGATGAACTGGCACAGAACCAAGAAACTACTGAAAAGTATAATGAGGTTAGTGAGCGAATTAAAACTTTGAATGAAAAAGCTACTAAGTTGAGAGCAAGTCTTTCTTCTGTTGATAAGAATACAGCCCTCTTGGATAAGCAATGGATTCTCTGTGCCTTTCCTTCTATTTTGGCTGAGTTTAAAAAGAAAAGCCAACAATTTAGTAAGGAAAAGAGAGTGCAGGATAAAGAGTTCCTTGAGCAGCGAGCTAAAGAAAAAGGTAAATTGGAAGCCTTTAATGAAGTAAGAGGGCTTTTGGCTGATGGAGTGCCAGAACTCCCTTGGTATCTACCAAACGAAGAAACAATGCAGGAAATGATTAATGATCATGTCTGCAAGGTGTGTGGTAGTCCTGCACCTGTAGGCTCTCCTGCTTATAATTTTATGGTGAACAAGTTGAATGAGTATAAAAAGCATGTGGATGAAAAGTTGAAGTTGGAAGCAGCTAAAGCTAGTATTGAGCAAAAGCAGTTGTTTACTTCAAATTATGTAGAAGAAATACATAATCTGAGTATTCGATTGGGGGGTAGTACTGAAGCTGAAGTTGTTCAGATTGCAACAGATATCGACAATCGTTTGTTTTTGGAGTCTAGATGGCAAGATGACTTAAAGGTTCTCATGGATAAAATACAGGATGCAGAGGATGATAAGGCTCGTTTGTTGATACAAGCAGGAAATGTATCTGATGAACTTCTGCAAAAAAGCTTTATTGATATCAAAGGAATGTTTGAGCAGAAAGGACGAGCTGAACAGCGATTGGTTGTACTTCAAAGAGAATTGGAGGAGTTGAGGAAAGAAGAGACCGAAATGCGTAAGAGTTTTGATGAACTTAATCCTCAAAATAGCCTAGTGAAAGTTTATCGTGATGTACATCGAGTATTTGAGGAAGTAGCCAAGGCATTTAAAAATGCAAAGAAAGAGAATTTACGAAGATTCCTTGCTGCTTTGGAGGAATGCGCAAATGGTTATCTTGTAAAATTGAGTGCTCAAGACTTTCATGGTGAAATTAGATTGTGTCAAACAATAGAGGATTCTACAGAAATCAAACTTTTCAGTTCTAATGGAACAGAAATCAAGAATCCTTCTGGCTCACAAGAGACTGTTATGTACATGTCTGTTTTGTTTGCTATTTCTGATTTTACAGATCAAAAGCGTGATGAAAATTATCCTCTTATCTTTGATGCGGCAACTTCTTCATTTGGTGATTCAAAGGAGGAAGGTTTCTATAACGTAATAGATAAATTGAACAAGCAGTGTATTATTGTAACAAAGGATTTTATTACAAAGGGGCAGTTGAGACTCAATGAAGTAGAGCTGCTTACTTGTGGTGTTTACCGTATCAAGAAGGCTGATAGCTTTGATAGTAAGAATATGGCGACAATTAGAACAATAGTAGAAAAAGTAAAGTAGTATGGAGAGTTTATTTGAATTATGGAGTAGAAGAGATCCAAACTGGGAAATCCGATACCAAGAGTCCATTATGGATGTTTTTTGTGATTATGGAAAAGGACGCAATTCTTTCCAAGCTGCTCGTGGCAAGTTCTTTGGAGCTGGCTATGAAATCTTTATTATTGCATTCTTTATAGGACTATACTTTGATCAAACCAAACCTTTGGTTGATGATAAAGCTAAGGTTAAACATTTTGGATGGCCAATTCAAAAGTGGGGAAATATAGAATTTCGTTTAGGTAGAACACCTTATGATAAAATTCAGAAATTCATATTTGCAGCATTAATTGCCCGTACTGATGTAGATTTGATAGCTTTGGATAAAGGTGAGATTTCATCAAGGAAAGTTGTGGACCAACTGATGGACAAGATGGAGCAGTATGCTAATTTTGGCTTCTCATATATTGCTGAGAAAATGGAGGATGATCCTAATTATTTCTTTAAGGAGACAGCCTTTCTTCATTTATTTCTTTCTTTTTTGAAAAAGGAAGATGAGGCGAGTGAAGATAATGAACTAGAAGAATTGTAAGCTATCGAATATCCTCGTCTTGCATATTCACCGAAAATCTTGTAGAATTCTTCAAAATTCTACAAGATTTTCGGAGATATTCAAAGAAATATAGAAGAACTTACGAGATTTTCTGAGGAACATTACAAAATACCCTTCTCCTTTAGCTATCGTGGCAGAAAGTCTTTCAAATTGGCGATAGCGCAGTGTCGGTACCAAGCGTAGCTATGTAATCGGTACTGCGCTGTCGCCACGTCATATGGATTCCATCCTCGTAATTGCATCTTGTGCAGTGTTGAAGCATAGTGTTTCACCACTTTTATGTTCTACTCTCGCCTTGTCGAGCTTAGCCTGCAAGTCGGGAGTTATCTTATTTATAGATGTAATCATATCCTTTGTTTTAATTGTTATTTGGGGCAAAGATAATAAAAAATAATGAGAAATGAGGGGATTGTGTAAACACTTCTTTTCATTTTTAAATCCTTAAAACTGATTTGAGAATAAATATTATAGTAGGAAACATTTTAACACTCTAGGCTTATACTGTCATTTTGACATTATGAATGATTTTTTGCTAATTGTAATTTATGTGTCAATTATATAGAATAATGTATAAATCGATTATTTAAGGAATGGTGTTTCTATGCTTACATTAAAATTTGGCGGTACTTCAATGGGTAATGCGGGCCGCATCCTTGCTTCTGCGGAAATTATTACAGAGCGTGCAAAGGAAGACAGACTTAGCGTTATTGTTTCTGCTGTTGCCGGGGTTTCTAATACTCTTCAGGCTGCGATTGATTCAAGTGTAACGGGCACCACGGGCACTTTTGTGTCAGACCTTAAAAAAACTCACAGTGAAATTTGTCTTGAGCTTCAGTCAAAATGCGAAGGTTTCGACGCGGAAAAAGTTATGCAGTTTATTGAGCCGCGTTTTGAGGAGCTTGAAAAACTTCTTGCCGGCGTGGCATCTTTTGCGGAATGTCCTGACACGGTTTACTGCCGTATTATGGGAATGGGCGAGCTTCTTTCCGCTCCTATTATGGAGGCGGTTCTCCGCGCAAAAAAACAGAGTGTTATTTTCCTTGACTCAAGAAAATTTATCTATACAACAGGAAATCAAAAGGAAGGCGAGGCTGATTATGTAAAAACTTCCGAGGCTTGCATTCCTTACCGCGATGGTGAAAACAAGAGCCAAACCCGGATTTTGCTTTTCCCTGGATTTGTGTGCTCTTGGACAAAGGGAACCGGTTCAGCTCCTGTAATGGGACTTCTTGGAAGAAACGGCTCTGATTTTTCCGCCGCGATTCTTGGAGCGTCCCTTGGCGTTAAGCGCGTTGAATTCTGGACTGACGTTGACGGTGTGTTCACCGCAGACCCTCGTGTTGTCCACGATGCGATTCTTGTTGACGATATGTCTTATGAGGAGGCGATGGAGCTTTCTTTCTTCGGCTCAAAGGTTCTTCATCCAAAGACGCTTGCGCCGCTTCAGGCAAAAGGCATTGAGGCGTGGAGCCTGAACAGTCTAAATCCTGCCGCGCGCGGAACAAGAATTGGAAAAGGCCCTTTTGAAAGCCGCACAAAATCTTCTATCTGCGGTATTTCCGCGCTAAAAAAAGTTTCAATGATTTCTGTGAGCGGTTCGGGAATGCGCGGCCGTTCTGGAATGGCTGGAAGAATCTTCAATACTGTTTCTGCGGCTGGAATTTCAATCCTTCTTATTACACAGTCTTCTTCTGAATATACAATTTCTTTCTGTGTCCGCGATTCTGAGGCTGATACAGTTCGGGATGCGCTTTCAAGGGAATTTGAGCTTGAAATCCGCGAAAAAATAATTGACGAAATCGGCGTGAAAACTGAATGTTCAATTATTTCCGTTGTTGGAGACGGAATGATTCGCAACCGCGGAGTTGCCTCGAACTTTACAAATGCGCTTGCCTCGCAGGACATAAACATCAAGGCTTTGGCCCAAGGTTCTTCTGAACGCTGCATTTCTGCGGTAATAAACGGAAAATTTGCGGACAAGGCTGTAAAGGCGGTCCATCAGTTCTTCTTCAACACTTGCCAGACAATAGAAGTTTTTGCGTTTGGCGCAGGAACTATCGGCGGTACAATGATTGACCAGATTTATCAGCAGCACGAAAAACTTTTGAAGCAGAAAATCGACATAAAAGTCATTGCAATCACAACAATTGACGGAATGAACCTGAACGAGAACGGACTTGATCTTTCTGACTGGCGCAATGACATGAAAAATCCAATGTATAAGTTCGGACCTTCAAATGTTGATGACATTATAAAATTCGTAAAGGAAGCAAAACCTTTGAATCCTGTTTTTGTCGACTGCACGGCTTCTTATGATTTGCCGGAACGCTATCTTGATATTCTTGACGCAGGAATGTCCATTGCCACTCCGAACAAGCGCGCAAACTCTATGAATATGCAGTTCTACAAAGATTTGCGAAAAGTCGCTAACAAGCGTCACCGCCGTTTCTTGTACGAAACAAACGTAGGAGCAGGACTTCCGATTATTGATACATTGCAGAATCTCTATAAGTCAGGCGACAAGCTTGAAAGTTTTAACGGAATTATGTCCGGTTCTCTTTCTTACATTTTTGGAAAACTTGACGAAGGAGTTCCGTTCAGCAAGGCTGTTATGGAAGCCAAGGAGCTGCGTTACACCGAGCCTGATCCGCGCGATGACTTGAACGGAATGGATGTTGCCCGAAAAGGACTTATTATCGCCCGTGAATCTGGCTATGAGATTGAGCTTGAAGATATTACGATGTACAAGGTTTTCCCGGATTCTTTTGACCCTTCTGGAACAGTTGATGAATTTTTGAAAAAACTTCCGGAAGTTGACGGATATTTTGCGGAAAAAATTGCAAGCCTGAAAAAAGAAAACAAGGTTCTGCGAATGGGCGCGACCATAAAAGACGGAAAAGTTTCTGTTGGAATGATGGAAGTTGGCCCGGATAATCCTTTGTACAGCGTAAAGGGCGGCGAAAATGCCTTTGTTTTCTATACAGAACGATATAGGCCGATTCCGCTTACTGTGCGCGGATACGGCGCTGGCGCCGGCGTAACTGCCGCAGGTGTCTTTGGCGATATTATGCGCACAGTTTCTTTCAATCTGTCTAGCGAAGAATAATTTTTTTTTCAGAGGCTTGCTGTGGTTATTGTTCTTAGGCACGATATTTCAGACGAAGATAAAAAACGCATAAAGTCGTTTTTGTGCGGAAAAGATTTTAAGATAAATGAAGTTGATGGCGAAGAACAATCAATCATTGCGGCTGTCGGTCGGCTTGTTATTGCGCCGGAAGATGTAAGCCTTCTTCCCGGTGTTGAAAAGGTTATTCCGATTTCTAAGCCGTATAAGCTGGCGAGCCGCGAATTCAAGCCGGAAAACACTGTTGTTGAGCTGAACAGCAACCGCGGCCAGAAAATTCGGATTGGCGGACAACGGATTGTTGCCGTCGCAGGACCTTCGATGGTCGAAACTCCGGAGCGGATGTTTTCGATTGCAGAATCTGTCCAGCAGAGCGGGGCTTGTATTTTAAAGGGCGGAACGTTCAAGCCGCGTACAAGTCCGTATGCTTTTCAAGGTCTTGCCGAGGAAGGTGTGAAAATCTTAAAATCCGCAGGAGAAAAATTCGGACTGCCTGTTGTTTCTGAAATAATGTCTGCCGGACAGATAAAGATAATGAAAAAGCACGGTGTCGACTGCCTTCTTATCGGTTCTGTGAATATGCAGAATTACGACCTGCTTAAGTCTGCCGGAAAATCAAAGCTTCCTGTGATTCTGGAACGCGGAAAATGCGCTTCCTTGGAAGAACTGCTTATGTCGGCGGAATATCTTCTTTCAGAAGGTTCTTCTGATGTGATTTTATGCGAGCGCGGAATAAGGACTTATGAAAAGGACACAAGAAATACTCTGGATCTTTCTGCCGTTCCTGTGCTGCGCGGAATGACTCACCTTCCGATTATCGTAGACCCTGCGAATGCCGTGGGAATATGCGACAAGATTGCTCCGATGGCGCTTGCGGCGGTTGCTTCCGGTGCGGACGGAATCAGCGTGGAAGTTCACGACAATCCTGAAAAAGCCTTCAGCGATGGACAGCAGGCTCTGCTTCCTTCTATGTTTGACAAGTTGATGCACGATATAGAAGCGTTTTCTCCGGTGATTGAAAAATCCGTCGTTCATATACGGGGAAATGATGGTTCTGAAAACTATTTTTCCAGAGGCAAAAATAAGACTTTGAAAAAAGAAAGGCTTGTCTGCGCCTACAACGGAATACGTGGAACTTATGCAGAACAGGCTGTGGAACGGTATTTTGACGGCGCGACTGACGCGATGCCTCTGCCTTCGTTCCGGGAAGTTTTTAAGGCTGTTGTGAACGGTCAGGCGGATTACGGAATGATTCCGATAGAAAATTCCCTGGGCGGTTCGGTTTATGACAATTATGACAACCTTGTTTCTTTTGAGGACGTTTCCATTGTCGGAGCATTGCACCTGCGCATTCAGCATGCGCTTTTAGCCAGAAAAGGAACGGAAATAGATTCAATAAAGCGCGTGTATTCTCATCCACAGGGATTTGCGCAGTGTTCAAAACTGATTGAAAGCAGGAAATGGGAAAAAATTACCGCCTCATCAACTGCGAATGCGGCCAAAATGGTTTCCGAGTCCGGCACGAATGACTGCGCGGCGATTGCAAGTTCAATAACGGCAAAGTATTATAACCTTGAAATTCTTTGCGAGGACATTCAGGATGATCCCCGGGACTATACAAGATTTGTTGTGATTGCGGCGAATCACATTGACAGAAAAATCAAGGCGAACGGAAAAGTTCCGAATGTCGCTTCGTTCGTTTTCTGCACACCGAATGAAACCGGCGCTCTGTATAAGGTTCTTGGGATTTTTCAGAAACACGACTTGAACCTTACGCGCCCTCAAAGCCGCCGAACCCTCCGCCGCCGAAGCCTTGGCTGGGGTCAAAGGCCGCATGGCCGAACTGGTCGTACTTTGCCCGCTTATCGGGGTCGGAGAGCACCTCGTACGCCTCGTTTATCTCCTTGAAGCGAGCCTCGCATTCCTTGTCGCCGGGATGCAGGTCGGGGTGATTTTCCTTGGCAAGCTTTCTGTATGCTTTTTTCAGCTCGTCCTCCGATGCGCCCTTTTTGACGCCGAGAACCTCATAAAAATCTCTTTTTTCTGCCATAAATCTACCTCAAATGTGGGCGTACAATGAGTACGCCCACATCTTCTTACTTGCGATAATTACTTCTTGTCGTCATCGTCGACCACGGTGTAGTCTGCGTCGTAGTAGTCCTGACCGCCTGCGCCGTTTGCGCTGCCGCCCGCTGCTGCGTTGGGGTCAAAGCCCTGTGCGCCCTGAGCGGCCTGTGCAGCCTCGTAGAGCTTGCCGAACACATCGGTCAGCTCCTTGGTGGCCTGCTTGATGCTCTCAGTGTCCGTGCCGGTGAGTGCGGTCTTGAGAGCCTGAAGCTTGGTCTCGATCTCGCCCTTAACTTCGGCGGGGACCTTGTCTCCCATGTCCTCAAGGGTCTTTTCGGTCTGGTAGACTATCTGATCGCCCTGGTTGCGGACATCTATCTCTTCCTTGCGC
>OQVT01002965.1_pt1 | contig 10917 bp, 6 predicted proteins | sample 1691561 | NCBI WGS metagenome assembly OQVT01 (sample SAMN03418260, study PRJEB22391) | human gut metagenome | biome: human-gut; feature: organic feature; material: feces | host: Homo sapiens | place: Tanzania | collected 2013-01
TGAGAGTAAAACTCTCATTACGCTCGTTTGCACAATCTTTGCAAAAGATTGGCGGCACTCGGCAATTTAAAACGAACACAATGGACAAAGAATTGAGGATAATCATCAGCGGTGGCGGCACGGGAGGACATATCTTCCCCGCCGTGTCGATAGCCAACGCGCTGCGGCAGATGCGCCCCGAGGCAAAGATTCTCTTTGTCGGCGCAGAGGGCCGCATGGAGATGCAGCGTGTCCCGGCAGCGGGATACGAGATCAAGGGACTTCCCATCAAGGGATTCGACCGCCGGCATCTGCTGAAAAACATCAGCGTGGTGTGGCACTTGCTCAAGAGCCTGCGCATGGCACGCCACATCATCAAGGACTTCCGCCCGATGGTGGCAGTAGGCGTGGGTGGCTACGCCAGTGGTGCCACGCTCTACGCGTGCGCGCGAATGGGCATTCCCTGCCTCATACAGGAGCAAAACTCCTATGCGGGCGTCACCAACAAGCTGCTGACCAGCCGTGCCAAGAAGATCTGCGTGGCCTACGAGGGGATGGAGCGCTTCTTCCCCGCCGACCGCATCCTCATGACGGGAAATCCCGTAAGACAGAACATCCTGGAGGCCCAGGGCACACCGCAGGAAGCGCGACGCGCCTTCGGACTCGACGCGGAGAAGAAGACCGTGCTGATCGTAGGAGGAAGCCTCGGCGCAAGAACGATGAACCGCAGCGTGCTGGAGCACCTGGATCTGATCAAGGCGCATCCCGAGGTGCAGTTTATCTGGCAGACGGGAAAATACTACTTCGACAGCATCCAGAAGGAGATGCAGGGAAAAGAACTGCCCAACCTCAAGGTGATGGACTTCGTGAGCGATATGGGAGCGGCCTATCATGCCGCCGACCTCGTCGTGAGCCGTGCAGGAGCAAGCTCCATCAGCGAGTTTCAGCTCATCGGCAAACCCGTGATCCTCGTCCCGAGCCCCAATGTGGCGGAGGACCACCAACGCAAGAATGCCATGGCTCTCGTCCGTCGCGACGCTGCCCTCTACGTGGAGGATGCCGAGGCTCCGGAGAAGCTCCTGGACCTGACGCTGCAGACTGTGGCCGACGATGCGAAACTGCGCCAGCTGGGTGAGAATGTGCACAAGATGGGCCTCAAGGATTCGGCGGAGATCATCGCACGCGAGGTCCTCAAACTGATTGAACAATAAAGGAAAAATTATGGAACTGAAAGATATCAAGGCTGTCTATTTCGTCGGAGCGGGAGGCATTGGCATGAGCGCCCTCGCACGCTACTTCCTGCACCGCCACCTCGTCGTGGCGGGCTACGACCGCACGCCGACACCGCTCACCCACGAACTGGAGCGCGAGGGCATGCAGATCCATTATGAGGAGGACGTTGACCAGATCCCTGCGCCCTGCCGCGACAGGGAGCACACACTGGTGGTCTTCACGCCCGCCATCCCGGCCTCCCACGCCGAACTGGCGTGGTTCAAGGAGCACGACTTCACCATCGAGAAGCGGGCACAGGTGCTCGGCACGCTCACCCGCACACACAAGGGCCTTTGCTTCGCGGGCACCCATGGCAAGACGACCACCTCGACAATGTGCGCCCATATCATGAGCCAAAGCCACATAGGCTGCAACGCCTTTCTCGGAGGCATCTCGAAGAATGTGGGCAGCAACTACATCCTCTCGCTGACAAGCGACTATGTGGTCATAGAGGCCGATGAGTTTGACCGTTCCTTCCACTGGCTGCGCCCCTGGATGTCGGTCATCACCTCTACCGATCCCGACCACCTCGACATCTACGGCACGAAGGAGGCTTACCTGGAGAGCTTCCGCCACTACACCGAACTGATACAGCCCGGAGGCGCGCTGATTCTCCACACAGGACTGGAGATGAAGGCCCACGTACCCGAGGGGGTGAAAACCTACACCTACAGCCGCGACGAGGGAGACTTCCACGCTGCCAACATCCGCATCGGCGACGGCAAGATCGTCTTCGACTTCGTATCGCCGCTGGAGACGGTGACCCAAGTCTCGCTGGGACATCCCGTCCCTATCAACATCGAGAATAGTGTCGCCGCCATGGCAATGGCACAACTCAACGGCTGCACGGCGGAAGAACTGCGCCGCGGCATGGAGACCTACGCGGGGGTGGAGCGTCGCTTCGACTTCAAGATCAACAACCCCCGCCATGTGTTCCTCAGCGACTACGGCCACCATCCGAAGGAGATCCTTCAGTGTGCCAAGAGCCTGAGGGAGCTCTATGCCCACCGCAAACTGACGGTCATCTTCCAGCCTCACCTCTACACGCGCACCCGCGATTTCTATGCAGATTTCGCCGATGCGCTGAGCCATTTCGACGAGGTAGTGCTCACAGAGATCTATCCCGCCCGCGAACAGCCCATCGAGGGTGTGACCTCGAAGCTCATCTACGACCACCTGCGCGAGGGGGTGGAGCGCACGATGATAGCCAAGCACGACGTGGCGGAGTGGGTGCGCAGCCGAGACTTCGACGTGCTGGTCGTCCTGGGAGCGGGAGACCTCAACGACTATGTGCCCGAGATAACCCGCATACTGGAGGAGAAGGAAAAAGCATAACGCACAACAGGGAGGTATCGTGAGAGTCAATGTAAACTGGAAGCGCGTGCTGTTTGTCGTGGTGGACCTGATACTGGCCGCCTACCTCGTCATGGCCGTGACGTTGTGGAACACGCCGGCCTCGGCCTCCAGGGTCTGCTCCAAGGTGGATGTCAACATCTCCGACGCCAACAACGTCGGGTTCCTGAGCGCAGAGGAGATCAAGCATATCCTCACGCAGCAGGGCCTCTATCCGCTTGGCAAACCGATAGCGGGGATCTCTCCACGATCCATCGAGGAGGTGCTCCGCACCAGTCCCTTTGTCAATACGGCGGAGTGTCACGTCACGCAGAACGGCCACGTCACGATAGCCCTCACACAGCGCGTGCCCATCATCCGCATCAAGAGCAGCAGGGGCGACGACTACTACATCGACGACAAGGGAGGACCGATGCCCAACTCCAAATATACGAGCGACCTGATCATCGCCACGGGCCACATCAGCCGGTCCTTCGCCCGCAACTACCTCACACCGATGGCCAAGGCCATCATGGCCTCTGACTTCTGGAGAAACCAGGTTGTACAGATCAACGTGCTGCCCAACAGAGGTATAGAGCTGGTGCCACGCGTGGGAGACCACATCCTCTACCTCGGAAGGCTGCCCGAAGGTCTCCAGCGGTCGCAGATCGAGACAGCAGTGACGGAGTTTATGGACAAGAAACTCACCCGCATACAGAAGTTCTACCGCTACGGACTCTCGCAGACGGGATGGAACAAGTATAGCTACATCGATGTGGAGTTTGACAACCAGATTATTTGCAAGAAACGACAGTTAGAATAATTAAATAAGGAATATATATATGGCAGAATTTATTGTAGCCATTGAACTGGGGTCGTCCGTTTTCCGGGGGATTGCCGGCAAGAAGAATCCTGACGGGAGCATCACCGTGCAGGCGCTCGTCAAGGAGGATGCGACGCAGTGTATCCGCAAGGGAGTGGTCAACAATATCGACAAGACCGCTACCTGCCTGAAGAATATCGTGGCCAAGCTCAGCAAGACCATGAAGCAAAACATCAGCCATGTGTATGTCGGAGTAGGCGGCCAGTCGGTGCGGAGCGTGCGCAACGTGATTGTCAAGGACCTGCCCACGGAGACGATTGTCGATGGCGATATCGTAGATGGACTGATGGACAGCAACCGCGGCATGGACTATCCCGACCTGGAAATCCTCAACGTCGTCACACAGGAGTATAAGGTCGGCAACCAGTATGTCGTCGATCCTGTGGGCATCAAGGGCACACGGCTGGAGGGCAACTTCCTCAACATCGCCCAGAGAAAACTCTTCTATAGCAACCTCAACGAGGCTTTCGACAAGGCGGGCATCGCCATTGCCGAGATCTTCCCCGCACCGCTGGTGCTGGCCGACAACGTGCTCACCGAGTCGGAGAAGCGCGGAGGCTGCGTGCTGGTGGACCTGGGAGCTGACACAACGACGGTGTCGGTCTATCACAAGAGCCTGCTGCGCCACCTGGCAGTCATCCCCCTGGGCGGCAACAACGTCACCAAGGATATCACGGCACTGAAGATGGAAGAGCGCGAGGCAGAACTGCTGAAGCTCAAGCACGGATCAGCCTATACCGAGATAGCCGACATAGATCCTGCCCTCACCTACTCCATCGACGGCGAGCGCACCATTGAGAGCAAACAGCTCATCGAACTGGTGGAGGCACGCGTGGAGGAGATTGTGCAGAACGTGTGGCACCAGGTGCCCGCAGAGTATGTCAGCAAACTCCTGGGTGGCATCATCCTCACGGGTGGCGGTTCCAACATGAAGAACATCGAGCTGGCCTTCAAGAAATACACGCACATGGACAAGATACGCAAGGCGCGCTTCGTCAACCTGGCCATCAAGTCCAACATCGACGACATCAAGAAGCACGACACCACGCTCAACACCATCATCTCCCTGCTGGCCAAGGGCGACATGAACTGTGCTGGTGGACCAATCCATCCGACCACGGGAACAGACCTCTTTGGCCAAACGCCTACGACAACGACCCCCCATCCGACCATCAACGGCGAGGGTGGCACACAGCAGCATACGAGCAGCGACAATGGCGGAAACGGTGGAAACGGTGGAAATGGTGGAAATGGTGGAAATAACACCCAGCCCACACCACCTCCCGCACCAGAGCCCACACCTGCTCCAGAACCAACTCCCGCACCCGAGAAGTCTGGCTTCTTTTCGAAACTCGCCAATAAGCTAAGGGGCTTTGGCGGCAAGATCTTGGAGGCTGAGGAATAGAACGAAAACTGCCAAGCGCAGGCTACGAGAAGAATACTATCAAGATAACTTTGAACAACAATGATGGATAAAGATAAAGACAACATGGCCACGCTGGCCGAACCTCTCGACTTCGGCGAGCCGGATCGTCAGAACAGCATCATCAAGGTGATCGGTGTGGGTGGTGGAGGCGGCAACGCCGTAAACAATATGTACAAGCAGGGCATCCACGACGTCTCGTTTGTGGTCTGCAACACCGACGCACAGGCCCTGAAGGACAGTCCCGTCCCCGAGCGGCTCCAGCTGGGCAGCGAGGGCCTGGGAGCAGGCAACCGACCCGAGAAGGCGCGCCAGGCGGCCGAGGAGTCGATAGACGACATCAAAGCAATGCTCAGCGACGGCACGAAGATGGACTTCATCACTGCGGGCATGGGCGGCGGAACAGGCACGGGAGCAGCACCGGTCATCGCCCGTGTGAGCAAGGAACTGGGCATCCTCACCGTCGGTATCGTCACCATCCCATTCAAGTTTGAGGGCAACAAGAAGATCGACCAGGCCCTCGACGGCGTCGATGAGATGGCAAAGCACGTCGATGCGCTCCTCGTCATCAACAACGAGCGACTGCGCAAGGTCTATCCCGACCTCAGCCTCCTCAACGGCTTTGCCAAGGCCGACGACACGCTGAGCGTAGCAGCAAAGAGCATTGCCGAGATCATCACCGTCCGCGGACTGATGAACCTTGACTTCAACGACGTGCGCACCGTGCTCAAGGATGGCGGCGTAGCCATCATGTCCACGGGCTTCGGCGAGGGCGATGGACGCGTGCGCAAGGCCATTGACGACGCGCTCAACTCACCGCTGCTCAACGACAACGACGTCTATAACTCGCAGAAAATCCTCCTCTCCATAGCCTTCAGCAGCGATAATGGCACCGACGGACTGGCCATGGAGGAGATGAACGAGATCAACGACTTCATGAGTCGCTTCGGATCCGACTTCGAGTTGAAGTGGGGTATTGCCATCGACAACACCTTGGAGAAGAAGGTGAAGATCACCATCCTCGCCACGGGCTTCGGCCTCGACGACCTGGAGGATGTGGCCAGTTACCATAGCCGCCTGGACAAGGCGCGCGCCAAGGAGGAAGCACAGAAGAAGGCTGAGCAGGAGGAAGCCGACGCAGAGCGTGGCAACAGACGCAGCAAATACTATGGCAACGACGGAGACAAACTGGCCAAGCCGCGTCCACACATCTACCTCTTCTCGCAGGATGACCTCGACAACGAGGACGTGATCCTCGACGTAGAGTCGATTCCCACCTTCAACAGAACCAAACCGATGCTGAATGAGATCAAGAAGAAATCGGCCCCTGAGCAGGTCCGCGAGGAGCAACCGGTCAAGGACAAAGTGGAGGGAACCATCCGCTTTGAGTAAACACAAGTAAGGATCGCTTATTGAAGGCGATTTCCATCCACCAACCCATGCAAGGGGAGGCAGGTCCGTTAGTCTCGGAACTGCCTCCCCTTGTCGCATTTCCCAAGAAATAGTCTTGGTTGTTATTAGGAAAAGATGTACTTTTGCCTAGAAGAAAGTTCTATTCAGCGACGTTGAATGTGCGTTCAGCGTCACCGAACCTGCATTCGACGTCGTCGAATGTCTATTCAACGTCGTTGAATAGACATTTTACTGAGGGATAAATACTGGCGCAGGGGCAATCCACGGAGAATTCCCCCTGCGCCGTTTTTTAAATCGGCTTTAATCACAGACTGCAGAAGAAGAGATCATGCAGACTGCGTGGAAAGAGACAACGGAAGCAGCAACAAGAGGAAGCGCGTGAAGAAAGAAGAAGCGCGCGAGCACTATCCCCTCATTCCGCCAGGGCTGACTCCAAACTCATCCTTGAAGCACTTGTTGAAATAGGATGGCGAGGTGAAACCCGTGGCGTAGGCTATCTCTGCGATGGAGCGGTCGGTCGTCGTCACCATCGTGCGCGCCTTCATCAGTCTGGCCTTGCGCAGGAGTTCCACGGGTGTCTTGCCCGTGAGCACCTTCACCTTGCGGTAGAGTTGCACGCGCGAAAGGCCGATTTCCTCACCCAACCGCTCCACCGAGAAGTCGGAGTCGGCAAGATGCTGCTGGATGATCTCTCGCAGCCTTGTCACGAAAGTCTTATCCTGCGAGCAGAGCCGTTCCTCCTCGGCCGCCTCCGCCTTATCGCCCGAGAAGAGAGAGCGCAGCAGCGTGCGCGAGCGCAGCAGGTTGTCGATACGCGAGAGGAGCACCTGTCCTGAGAAAGGCTTCGTCAGATAGGAGTCGGCGCCCGTCTCGTAACCCTTCTCACGCTGTTCGGGCAACGAGCGCGCCGTGAGCAAGACGACGGGGATATGGCTCGTCGCAATGTCCTCCTTCAGTTGACGCGTAAACTCCAGACCATCCATGACTGGCATCATCACGTCGCAGACTATCAACTTCGGCACCTCGTGCCGCGCCTTCTCCAGGCCTTGGCGACCGTCTGCCGCCTCCGAGACATTATAACGGTCCTTTAGGATAGACCGCAGATAGGCCCTCATCCCGTTGTTGTCATCGATGATGAGCACCAGCGGGCGGTCCGCATCGAAGTCTTCGGCATTGGTGATGCGATCCGCCGCCTCCTTAGCATTGATATCCTCGGGCACATAACTATCGTCTACCAGTTCCCGCTCCGCCACCGGCCTTGCCTCGCGATCCTTGGCAGGGTCGTAGCCTGGCTGGGCGGCAGGCAGCGATATAAAAAACCTTGTGCCCTCTCCCTCATTGCTCTCCACGCGAATGTCGCCATGATGGAGATCCACGTAGGCCTTGACCAACGACAGTCCGATCCCCGTCCCGCCGACAGCACCGCGCGCCTGGAAGAAGCGGTCGAAGAGATGAGGCAGCGCCTCCTCCTCAATTCCCTTGCCCGTATCGCTCACGCTGAGCACATACTGCTTGCCGTCGTAGGACAATGCCGTCGTGATCCGTCCGCCCTCAGGCGTATATTTTAGCGCATTCGACATCAAATTGAAGTAGATGTGCTCCAGCTTGTCGCGGTCAGCAATGACCACGGCGTCCTGTCCCACCCCCGAGGCATCTACATCGATCGTGATCTTACGGCGCGCCGCCACCGCCCGGAAGTCGTTGGCCCATGTCGCCAGTTCCCGCTGCAGGGCGAAGCGGTTGAGATGCAAGTGCGCCTTGTTATTCTGTACCTTGCGGAAGTCGAGTATCTCGCCCACGAGCTGTATGAGGATGCGCGTGTTGCGCCGCACCATCTCCAGCATCATGCGATGCGCTCCCTGCACGGTGTCGTCCTCCAGTAGCTGATCAGTCGGTCCGGCGATAAGCGTCAGCGGCGTGCGTAGCTCGTGGCTCACATTGGTGAAAAACTGCAGTTGCGTCTGCGTCATCCGCTCCATCTCCTCCGTCATCTGTCGCTGCTGATCCATAGAAGCATTGAGCTGGCGGTTGATGCGCGCCTTGGCCACATAAGCCCTGACAGCCAAACCACAGGCCACGACGAGCAGCACGACGAAGAACAAGAGCACCAGGAGGTAGCCACGCTGCGTATTGAAGTCGTCGGCTGCCTTGTCGATACGCGAGCGGAGTGTGGCGAGGTGGTCCTGCTGGCGCATGGTCTCATCGTTCTGCATGAGTAGCACGCGGGCGTTGTCACGGGTGACAAGGGCCGAGGAGAGACGGTTTTCGCGCTGATAGGCCTTTCCCTCAAGGATATTCATTGCCAGCCTCATCACCTCGTCGCCACGCGTCGGATAGATATAGGAAGCAAAGAGCGTCCCGTCCTTGACGAGTTCCAGTCCGGCTCCCTTCTGCGGCATGGCGTCGATTCCGCAGAAGCGGATGCGCTGGAGGTCCAGTCCGTGCTCCTGCGCTGCCCGACGCGCGCCCATCGCCATACGGTCGTTGTGGGCAAAGAGGCAGTCGAAGTCGGGATGCGAACTACGCAGCAGCGAGTCCATGGCTCGGAAGCCTCCCTGCTCCGTCCAATCGGCGTGGAGCTTAGCCACGATGTCGATTGAGGGACGCACGGCAACTACGCTATCGAAGCCCTCCGCCCGCTCTATCGCCGGCGACGAAGACGAGAGTCCACACAACTCCACCACACGCCCTCCTTTGGGCAGCGCACCCGCCAGGTATTCTCCCATCGACTCGCCAATCTCACGATTGTCGGCACCGATATAGGCCGTATATTTGTTGGATCGCGTACGGCGGTCGAAGATGATCACAGGTATTCCCTTCTCATAAGCACGGTCGATGGCGGGAGAGATCGAGACCTGTCCTGGCGCCACGATGAGCAGATCGACCCCCTTGTCCACAAAGCGGTTGATCTGATCCGTCTGCAGCCGTACGTCGTCGTTGGCCGAGGCGATATCGAGATCCATATTATTATAGTATAGGGCCGCCACCCGCAGTTCCTGGTTGAGTTTCTCGCGCCATACGTCCTCCGAACATTGCGAGACACCAATGACATAGCGTTTCTTCCTGCCCCCAGAACAAGAGACCAGAAGAGAGAATACTGCAACCAAAGCAGCGATATGGGCGATATAAGCGAAATGCTGAATAGACTTTAGCATAAAACGGCTTTTTAGTATATTTGGGCGCCCAAAATTACATAAAAAAGACAAGACAGGCAAACAATTTGTGTGCTTTTTGCATTTCCCAGATTCTAAGGCCCTTCGTCCGGCCCTATGCCAGCAGAAGAAAACGCTTCCCCTTCTTCCACCCAGCAAGCGAAAAGTAGCCTTCACGACCGCACCAAACAACAAGGCGAGGAACAGGACGAAGAAGAAGGCGAGGAACAGGAAACACTTCCTGTCCCTCGCCATTATCAGAAGACGGCTGGGCGGTCTGCCATGGCCTTAGGATAGCCCCCCAGCCTTTTCTCTCTCTTTCATTGAGACACCCCCATGCGACGGGGGCACATACCCCTTACAGGCCCAGACGATAGGCCGTAAGGTTTTTCACCTCCGCCTTGCCACCCTCGGCATAGACCTTCACGTGGTTGTAGGGCGTGGTGGGGAACACCAAGTTGGTCATGGCGATGCGTCCGCCATCTACAAAGAGCTCAACGGAGCACTTATCGACGAAGACGTCCAGGTGGTAAGTCTTGCCACTCTTTGCTGCCACGGGCTCCTCAGCACAGCAGCCATTGCCAGCAGAGTGGTCGTCGCCACAGAGTGCGAGCGGAGCCCATGTGCCGAGGGCGAAGTCGTTCTTGTAGTTGACGACAAGGTCCTGCGACAGTTTTCCCTTCATCTCGCCAGCTGCCTCGGCACGCTTCTCGATATCGTGGCGCTCGGCCAGCCGACCAAAGTCGGTGAGTCCGCTCTCCGAGCGGTCCATGACGACGCGCTTCTTCTTGAGGTCGAGATAGAGGACCGTGCGCTCCTCCTTGTCGTTGTAGAGCACGATACCGACCACATCGGCCTCCTTCGGCGTCACGTCGGCCTCCAGCTCGAAGGCTCCATCGCTACCCTCGAAGAGGTTGCGCTGAACATAGGGGTTGGCGTTGTCCACGGCCAAGTTACCCAGTTGCTTAGTCTCCTTGCGCAGGGCGCGGGCCTCCTCCACAACATTGGCCGAGAGATAGGTTTCGCCATTGTTGGAGAATAACTTCAGTTCGCGCGGCAGTGCGTTGGCGCCACGATACTGACGGATCGGAGTGACGTTGGCATACTGCCAGTTGCTCATCCAAGGCACGGCAACAATACGTCCTCCAAGGTTGGAGAAGGTGACGGTGGCATAGTGGTCCTTGCCCCAGTCGAGCCATTTCACGGTGGTAGGCTTCGAGTCGCACTTAAACTCCTTGCCATCAAACTCGCCGACAAAATACTCTGTGGCCGAACCGCCAAAGACGAAGCCCGGATTGATGTTGACGATCATCACGTACTTCTGGCGCGCAGGGTCGCCATCGACGGGCAGGGGGAAGAAGTCGGGACACTCAAACTGGTTGGGCTGGGCGCCGAAGCCCTCGCCCCACTGGCTCACGTAGGTCCACTTCTTGAGGTTCTTCGACTGGTAGAGGGGCCACTCC
>OQVT01002966.1_pt1 | contig 10917 bp, 10 predicted proteins | sample 1691561 | NCBI WGS metagenome assembly OQVT01 (sample SAMN03418260, study PRJEB22391) | human gut metagenome | biome: human-gut; feature: organic feature; material: feces | host: Homo sapiens | place: Tanzania | collected 2013-01
GGGTGAACACGCTTTCAAGCTCCTCGTCGCTCATGTGCGCTCTTTCACGTTCGCTCAAGGCCGTCACCTCCCAACGCTTTGCGAAGCTGCTTTTTCAGTCTGTACAGCCGCCCCTCGACCGCGCGCTCAGTCATGCCGAGCTCCGACGCTATCTGAGCGGTGGGCTGCATATAGTAATATTTTCGGTAAAACAGGCTGCGCTCGGCAACGGTGAGCTGCCCCAGCGCCCTTGCCAGCGCCTCGCGCCGCTCGTTTAAAATGAGTTGCTCCTCGGGACCCGGCTCGCGTGTCGGCTCTGCCTCGGGAAGCTCCTCGTGTGCGCTCCTGCCGAGCCTTTTCGCGTGGCTTACCGCTGCGTTTCGCGCGATCGCCGTGAGATACGCTCTGAGGCTGCCCTTTTCCGAATCGAAAAGCCCGATCTTGCCCCAGATGATGAGGCTTATTTCGCTCAGGCAGTCCTCGCGCTCATGCGCATCGGCGACGATCGGCGCGATTATATATTTCAGAAGCGGCGCATACTGCCGCATAAGCTCCGCCATGCCGCGCTCGTCCCTTTCGAGCAGCAGGTCTATCATTTCCCGCTCCTGCACAGTGCCGCCTCCCTTCGTTCTATCTATTTGATTATACACTATTTCGCCCGAAATCCCACGCATTTTTTTGCCCGCCGCGCCGAGACTGCTAAGGGGGGATTGATTTTAACGGCGGGGAATTATATAATGTTATATTATCATTTAAGGAGACAGGCAATGGGCAAACTCAAATTTCTGCTTGCGCGTATAGCCGGACTCAACTGGCGTCAGATGTTCCGAAAGATCAACGAGGTGCACGAAAAGTCCGGAAAAAGCAAGATCTTCATATTTTTAGACATGATTTGGTGCGGGCTGCGCTATCAGGCGGGCTACATGGATTACTGGCTTTTCGAGATGTACGACCTCAACGGCGCACAGCGAAAGACCGTTCTCACCCGCGGCATGAACAACAGCTTCATTAAAAAATACAATGACTCCGCGTATATGCCCGAGATAGAGGACAAGCTCAGGTTTGCGAAGAATTTCTCCGAGTTTCTGCACCGCGACTGGCTCGATTTTGCCGCCGCGAGCGATGAGGAGATAGCCGAGTTCACCGCCAAGCACCCCGTTTTCATGGTAAAGCCCGTTGACGGACAGTGCGGACGCGGCATCGAGAAGCTCGATATAAACACCCTTGAGGTGCCCCTGCGCGAGCATCTTGCCGGAGCTGGACACGTCCTGCTCGAGGAGTGCGTCACGCAGCACCGCGACCTCATGGCGCTGCACCCCTGCTCGGTAAACACCTGCCGCGTCATAAGCTTTACCCGCGGCAAAACGACGCGCGTCGTCGCGGCGTATCTGCGCATCGGCAACGGGAAGTACGTCGATAATTTCAATAACGGCGGCATGGTCGTCCCCATTGAGGAGGACTGCGGCAAAATCATCTACCCCGCGCTGGATAAGTCGGGGCGCCTGTATGATGTGCATCCGATGACGGGCGTGGCGATAAAGGGCTTTCAGGTACCGCTTTGGGACGAGGTCATTTCGCTTGTCGAGCGCGCGGGACAGGTCGTGCCGCAGGTCGGCATCGTCGGCTGGGATGTGTGCGTGACCGATAACGGGCCGCTGCTCATCGAGGGCAACGACTATCCCGGTCATGATATTTATCAGCTCCCGCCTCACCGCACCGACGGCATCGGCGTCCTCCCCAAATTCCTCAAGGCTATGCAACAATAGCCATTGAGGCACTTTCGCTGCGGACATCGGCGGCGGATTTAACTGCGCCGACACGGTAACGATAATTCCGACAAAACCGCAGCCGCTTCTTGATAGCCATTGAGGCAATGCGTTTTGAGACGGTGCAGCAAACCTATAAGTATGGAGCAAAAACATGACTGAAAAAATCGTTATATTTGACTTGGACGGAACGCTGCTTAACACGCTTTCCGACCTGCACGATTCGACAAATTACGCCCTGCGCAGCGTTGGACTGCCCGAGCGCAGCATTGACGAGGTGCGCCGCTTTGTCGGCAACGGCATCAGAAAGCTCATCGAGCGCGCCGTGCCGCCCGACTGTGCGCCCGAGACGCTTGAGCGCTGCTTTGAGTGCTTCAAAACGCACTATTCCGCCCACTGCATGGACGCCACCGCGCCCTATCCCGGCATTGCGGAGCTTCTGTGTACGCTCAAAAACGAGGGCTGCGCTCTCGGCGTCGTGTCAAACAAGGCCGACGCGCCGGCAAAGGCGCTCGTCGCGCACTATTTCCCCGAAATGTTTGACAGCGTCGTGGGCGAGCGCGAAAACGTGCGCAAAAAGCCCGCGCCGGATGCGGTGCTTGAGACATTGCGCGCTCTCGGCGGGGACATTGGAAGCTGCGTGTACGTCGGCGACTCGGACGTGGATTTTCACACTGCGCAAAACGCGGGTTGCCGCGTCGTGCTCGTATCCTGGGGCTTCAAAACACGCGAATTTCTCGACGGCTTCGGAGCTGCGGTCGCGGATGACGCACGGCAGCTTCTGGGGCTCATAAACGGAGGGGAGTGCAATGAAAATTAAGAAAAGAGCAGTGGCGGCGGCGATCGCTGCGGCGACGCTCGGCTATGTGATAGGCGACATGAACCCCGCCTACGTCATGGCTCTGCGCAAGGGCTATGACATACGCAAAAAGGGCTCGGGCAACGCGGGCGCAACGAACCTCATGATCCTTGAGGGCAAAAAGGCAGGCGCCTTCGTCATGTGCTTTGACATAAGCAAGGCGGCGGTGAGCGTGAGCCTTGCGCGGCGGCTCATGAGATCGAATAAATACGCGGGCGAAATTGCCGGCACCGCGTGCATACTCGGACATATGTACCCCGCGCTAATGCATTTTCGCGGCGGCAAGGGGCTTGCGTGTCTGGGCGGCGTTATCCTCGCGTTCAGCGTGAACGATTTTATCATGACGCTGTTTTTGGAGTCGCTGCTGCTGATGGCGACGCGCTATCTGTGCCTCGTGCCCATTTCCGGCGCGATATTTTACCCCATCTACCACGGCATCATGCGCGGCGACTGGCGCAGCGGAGCGATCCTCGGACTCGTAACGCTCCCCATCATCTCCAAGCACATGGAAAACCTCGAGCGCATCAGACAGGGCAGGGAGCTCAAGGTCGATTTCCTTTGGGATAAGGACGGCGAGCTCGACCGCATCGGCTGGGTCGGCGAGGTCGAATAAAATTAAAATACGGCATTGAAAAAGCACCGCAGTGAAAACTGCGGTGCTTTGCTTATTTGATTTGCTTTCAGCTTACTTGCCGAGGTGGAAGGGGTTGCCGTCCTTGTCCTGGAAGTACTGGTTTGCGTAGTTGTTCTGGATGCAGTGAACGACCTTGGTGAGGATGTCGCAGGTCGGGGTGGCGATGCCCAGCTCCTTACCGTACTCTGCGATCTTGCCGTTGAGAACGTCGATCTCGGTCTGGCGCTGATGGATCAGAGCGTCCTGGCACATGGAGGGGTAGTAATCGCCGATGTTGGTGACGATGTCGGCATGGTCATGAGCGATGAACTCGTCAGCGTCCATTGGAACGCCCTTTGCGGTAGCAACGGCGCAGGTCTCGCGGATGACGCCGTGGAACAGCTGCTGGCCCCAAGGATCGGCCTCGACCTCTGCGATCTTCAGGCGCAGAACTGCGCAGACGGTGTTGACGGTCGCGTTGACGCAGACCTTTTTCCAGATGAACTTGTAGATGTTGTTGTCGGTGCCCGGCTCGCCGTCGCGCCAGTAAGCATCACAGCCGCCCTCGCGGTAGCACTTGAGCATCTCTGCGCAGGCTGCGTCGTTAAGCTCGCTTCTGACAGCTCCGCCGAAGTTCATCTGAACGCCGCCGGCAGGGGTGGAAACACAGTGGCCGGGCTCGGGCAGTGCGGTGCCGAGAACGCCGGAGCCGATGACGCAGCGCTCCTTGGGGAATACCTTGAAGAGGTTGTCGTCGTTGCCGAGACCGTTAATGAGGGAAACGGCAACGGTGTTGTCGCCGACGACGGGCAGGGAGTCCTGAATTGCCTGCTCAAGCTGGGTCGCCTTGGTCATGTAGATGATGACGTCGACCTTGCCCTCTGCCTCGGCTGCTGCCGCGGAGGAGGTGTAGGTGCGGAAGCCCTTGAGCTGGTAGTTGTAATCGGTGTATGCGCCGTTTTCTTCCTGGTGGATGGTGAAGAGCATGCCGTCCTCGGCAACCTTCTTCATGTGTGCCTCATAGCGGTCGATGAGGATCATGTCTGCGCCGCCCTTTTTCAGGTAAGAAGCAAAAACGCTGCCTGCTGCGCCGGAACCGTACATTGCAATTTTCATTTTAGTGATCTCCTTTTATAGATAATGATGGTAGATGATTTATTTCCCGCAATACTGCTTGTCGTAGCTTTGCTGGATAGTCCGGATCATAAGAGTGAGCGCCGCATTCACGGGGGTGGGAATGCCGAGCTGCTCGCCGAAGCGCACTATTGCGCCGTTTAAGAGGCCGACCTCGGTCTGACGCTGATGGATGAGAACGTCCTGCGCCATGGAGGGGTAATACTGTGCAAAGCCCTCGCGCAGACGGTCGAGCTCCTCGAGCATCTCGTCCCAAAGGTCAACGCCCGTGAGCGCCTTTGCGACCGCGCAGCCCTCCACCCAGACGCTTTTTATGAGCTGTCTGCCGCTTTCGGTGTCGAGCATGGGACCGACCTTGAGACGGGTGAGAGCGGACAGGGTGTTGTAGCCGCTGTTTGATATTGCCTTCTTCCAAACGAAGGGGCGGATGTCACGCTCGAAAACGGTCAGGCAGCCGCCGTCGCAGAAGCACTTTTCGAGCTCCTTGCCGGCCTTTTCGGACACTGCGTCGTTTTTCGCCGCGCCGAAGCGCATGATGACGCCGCTTTCGGGCTTGGAAACGCATTTTCCCGGCTCGGGAAGCTCGGTGCCTATCGTGCCGAAGCCGTAGAGTATGCGATCCTCGGGGACGTACTTTTTGAGGATGTCGTCATTGCCGATGCCGTTTTGCAGGGAAACGACGATGGTGGCGCTGCCTATGCAGGGCATGACGGAAGGCATGATGCCGTCGGTCTGGGTCGCCTTGACCATGAGGATGACCATGTCCATCACGCCGATATCCTCCGCGGAGTAGGCTGTGTGGAAGCCCTTGAGGAGCTCCTCGCCGTCGGGGGTGACGAAGGTCATTCCGTCCTGTGCGACCTTGTCCATGTGCGCCTTGTAGCGGTCAACGAGCCAAAGCTCAGCCCCGCCCTTATTTAAATATGAAGCAAAAACGCTGCCGGCTGCGCCGGAGCCTATCATGGCTATTTTCATTTAAAACACCTTGGTCAAACACCACCGGAATATCCGGTGGTGTTTTGGTTATTTATATCACTCGAGCTCTGCCTTCTTGGCTGTGGAGAGCTTCTTGACCTTGGGGAGACCCCAGATCAGGACAGGCAGGAAGATAACGAGGATCGCGTAGTAGCCGTCGTAGCCGTAGGCGTACTTGATGATGTTGCCCAGACCCAGCAGGGAGATGGCAAAGCAGATGCCGATGACGATGACGCCGACGATAACGCCGCGGACCTTCTCGTTCTTAATGGTGTTGGGGAAGCAGTAGCCCTGGAAGCGCTGGATCATGGTGAAGACCAGAGTTACGCTGGTGGAAACGAATGCGGAGAACAGCAGGATGCTGAAGATGGCCATGAGCCACTTGATGCCGACGAGGGTGAGAACGGACTGGTTGGGGATGCCGCTTGCTGCGGTGGTGAAGCCCTGAATGCCGCCGTCCTGGAGAGCCTTGAGCAGCGGGTACCAGCGGGAGAGCATGCCTGCGGAGGCAGCCAGTGCAAGACCGTTCATGAGCCAGCCGAGGATGTTTGCGCGCTTGATGCCCTTGAGGGTGAGACCCTCGCCTGCGGCGATCATTGCGGGGATGGAAACGCACTGGAATGCGGCGTAAACGATAATGCCGCGCCAAATAGCATCGACGGGGTCGGAAACGTAGCTTGCGGCCTCGAGGCCGTTCTGTGCCAGAAGATTTGCGCTGATGGTGTCAAAGTCGGCTGCGACGCCGGCGATGACGACTGCTGCGGTGGAGATGAGGATAGCGATGGAAAGAACGGTGGAAGCTGCGATGACGAGCTTGACGCCGAAAATGCTCAGAACGATGAGAACAGCGACGATGATGAGGTTAAAGAGAATCTTGGTTCCGACGGCGGAGTAGTCCGCGCCGACAAAGTTTGCAAGCACCTCGCCTGCGCCGGCGACTGCTGCCGCGACTGCCGCGAGAAGAATTACAATGTAGAAGATCTCAAAGAAAACCTCCATCCACGGCTTCGGATACAGTGCCGCGAAGGTGTCCTTGTAGTTCGTAAAGCCGCTGAGCTTTGCAAACTTCATAACGGTGTACATCACAAGAGCGAGAATGCCCATTGCGATGATGGGGAAGAGTGCTGCATATAAGCCGTACTGAGCGAAATAGCTGACGACCTGGTTACCGGAGGCGAAGCCGCCGCCTACGTGGGTGCCGAACCACACGGATGCGACCGTAAACGCGGCCGCCCATGTGCCCTTGGCTGCTTTGTTGTTCATAGTGTTTCTCCTTTTTCTCTTTTCGATAATAACATTCCCGGCTTTTGCGGCGGGCTCCTCAACCCGCTTCAAAAGTCATCGGGAAAAATGCTTACACTGTGCTTCTCTTTGCTTTCAAAAGCGCTGTTTTCTTTAAATCTGTACTTATTTTACCTTGCAGTTCATAATGCGTCAAAATTTGAGCCGATGATTATTCACAAATTTGACTGTCAAAAATCCTACAAATTTGTGAAAAACGCTTTTCAATCGAAGAAAATTCAAAAATTCGAAAAATCTAAAAAAATGAATTTACAGAAAAGCAAAAATTAAAAATCCGAGGCGATGTGCACGCAGGCGCAAAAACAATGGCAAATACTTGTTTTGCTCAAAAAAAGGTGCAATTTTATAGGTTTGCGGCTTTTTTAACATAGAAATTGTGCAAAATCGTGCGCAATTGTCTGTTTGCGGGATTAAATGCCAACGATAAATGTTTGACAATGTGCGGTGTTCATGGTATAAAGTAATTTAGAGTTTCAGTGCGTATACATATTAGAATTATAACAATCAAAAACAGGGGGAAAAACAATGGCAAACAGACCGAATATTCTTGCGCTGGCTTCTAAGATCAGCCTTGAAAGCATGACCTATACCGGCATCACCTACAAGGATCCCGAGTATAGAATTCTTGAGCCCATCGTCGATGACGATATGTGCTCTGTCATGATGCGTATGCGTCTTGAGAAGGAATTTTCCGCAGAGGAGCTTGCAAAGAAGTGCAGAAAGAGCCTCGAATACGTTCAGGAGCAGTGCGATAAGCTCGTTGACGCGGGCGTTATCCGCGTTCGCTACCGCGGCGAGCTGCCCTGCTACTACTACCCCATTTGGGTCCCCGGCATCATGGAGGGCATCCTCTCCAAGCGCGAGCAGTGCGATAAGTATCCCGACCTGGGCGCCTGCTTCGAGGAGTACACCCGCATTCGCGTCGGTATGCTCGCTCCCGTTCTCGGCAACGGCGTCAACTTCATGCGCGTTATGCCCGTTATGAGCGCCATCGAGAACAACACCCACACCGCTTCCTATGATGAGCTCAAGACCATCATCGAGAAGGCAAACGCCATCTCCGTCGGTCCCTGCTCCTGCCGCCGCTCCCGCCGTCTCATCGGCGAAGGCTGCGGACATCTGGAAGAGGATATGTGCATGTACCTCAACGACAATGCGATCAACTTCTCCAAGACCGGCGAGCACCGCCTCATCAGCAAGGAGGAGGCATACGAGGTCCTCAAGCGCGCCGAGGATAACGGTCTTGTCCACGAGGTCAACCAGGCTCTCGGCTTTGACGAGGTAAACGCGATCTGTAACTGCTGCGGCTGCTCCTGCTACGCTCTGCGTATAACCGAGCTCTTCCGCGCTCCCGAGGGCGTTCGCTCCAACTTCATCGCAAAGGTCAACAAGGACAAGTGCGTTGCCTGCGGCCAGTGTGTCGAATACTGCCAGCCCAACGCCGTTCGTCTGGGCCAGAAGATGTGCACCAGCGACCCGCACGTTTCCGATGCATACCAGTCCGACCTCGAGGTCCCCTGGGATAAGAAGAGCTACAACGTCGATTACCGTACCACCCGTACCGACGTTATGCCCTCCGGCACCGCACCCTGCAAGGCGGAGTGCCCGGCTCACGTTCCCGTTCAGGGCTACATCAAGCTCGCTTCTCAGGGCCGCTACACCGAGGCTCTTGAGCTTATAAAGAAGGAAAACCCGTTCCCCGCAGTCTGCGGCCGTATCTGCAACAAGCGTTGTGAGGACGCCTGCACCCGCGGCGACATCGACTCCCCCATCGCGATCGACGACATCAAGAAGTTCATTGCAGAGAAGGATCTCGACTCCAAGCACCGCTTCATCCCCAAGATGGTCAACCAGACCGGCAGACCCTATGAGGAGAAGATCGCGGTCATCGGCGCAGGTCCTGCCGGTCTGAGCTGCGCATACTACCTCGCACTCAAGGGCTACCCCGTGACCGTGTTTGAGAAGGAAAAGGCTCTCGGCGGTATGCTCACCATGGGTATTCCCTCCTTCCGCCTCGAGAAGGACGTAATAAACGCAGAGATCAAGGTCCTCAAGGACATCGGCGTCAAGTTCAAGACCGGCGTTGAGGTCGGCAAGGACATCACCCTCGATAAGCTGCGCGCTCAGGGCTTCAAGGCATTCTACCTTGCAGTCGGCGCATCCAAGGGCACCAAGGTCGGCTGCCCCGGCGACGACCTGCCCGGCGTATTCACCGGCATCGACTTCCTGCGCGAGGTCAACCTCGGCGAGAAGCCCGCAGTCGGCAAGAGCGTTGCGGTCATCGGCGGCGGTAACGTTGCCATCGACGTTGCACGCGCGGCAGTCCGCCTCGGCGCAAAGACCACCGTCATCTACCGCCGCAGCCGCGACGAGATGCCCGCAGCGGCAGACGAGGTCGAGGAAGCCATCGCAGAGGGCGTGAAGTTCATGTTCCTCGCAGCTCCCGTCGAGATCACCGGCGAGGGCAAGGCAGAGAGCCTCAAGGTCGAGATCATGGAGCTCAACGAGCAGAAGAAGCCCGTCGGCACCGGCAAGTTCGAGACCGTCGCAGTCTCCGCAGTCATCTCCGCCATCGGTCAGAAGATCGACCTCGACGGCATCGCAAGCTTCGATACCGGCGTTAAGGGCGAGGTCAAGGTTTCCATGCCCAGCTGGCAGACCAGCGTTTCCGACGTGTTCGCAGGCGGCGACGTCGTCACCGGCCCGAAGTTCGCCATCGACGCTATCGCGGCAGGCAAGGAAGGCGCAGTCTCCATCCACCGCTACGTACATCCCGGCCAGTCTCAGGTCATCGGCCGTGACAGACGCGACTATAAGGCAATGAACACCGCCACCGCAGGCGTTTCCGTTGCAGGCTTCGACACCGCTCCCAGACAGCACGCCGCAGACGGCTCTGCCAAGGAAGCAAAGAAGACCTTCAAGGATCTGCGCGGCACCTTTACCGAGGAGCAGATGAAGATCGAGACCTCCCGCTGCCTCGGCTGCGGCGCGGCCGTCGTTGACGAGAGCCTGTGCGTAGGCTGCGGCATCTGCACCACCAAGTGCAAGTTCGACGCTATCACCCTTGAAAAGGTCACCGATTACGTCGGCGAGCCGTACTTCAAGGCGCTGCTCGGCGCAGCAGGAAACGCTCCCGCCGCCGTTGCAAAGTTTGTCACCAAGAAGATCGCAAGAAAGTAAGGAGCCGCCATGCACGAGATCGGAGTCGTCCGCTCAATGGTCAAAACCATCACCGATTTTGCCGAGCAAAACGACATTAAAGAGGTCGCGGAGATAGTTCTGGATATCGGCGAGCTGTCGCTGGTCATACCCAAGTACGTCGAGGATATTTATCCCGTCGTAGTTGAGGACACGTGGCTCAAGGACGCAAAGCTCGTTATAAACATCATCCCCGGCCTTGCCGAGTGCGACGAGTGCAACGAGGTTTTCAATGTGATCGAGCACGAAGGCTACTGCCCCAACTGCGGCAGCTTTGAAAAAACCGTTCTCTCGGGTAAGGACTTCCTGATCCGCGAGATACGCATCCCCGAGGACTGATAGGTCCTTAAGCAAAAATGATATGACCCCCGAGGCCTCGTGCTTCGGGGGGTTTTCATGTGCAAAAAACCGGCGCCGCGTGGGCGCCGGTCTGCTTAGGATTGAGCTTTGGCTCAGAATATGCAGTTTTCGATGAAGCGGTGGAGTATCGCCGCGACCTGCGCACGGCTTGCGCCGTCGTGCGGAACGATGAGTCCGTCGCTGCCGCGGATTATGCCGTTTGCGTTAGCCCACGACACTGCCTCGACGGCGTAGTCGGAGACGCTGCCCGCGTCGGGGAAGCCGGCAAGGTCAGCTCTCGCGCTCGTGTCGAGCTTCTTGAAGTTCGCGTAGCGGAAGAGTATCGCCGCCATCTGCTCGCGCGTCACGTTCTCGTTAGGCTCGAAGGTCGTGTCGCTCGTGCCGAGGACGATGCCCTTATCTGCCGCCCAATCGACCGCCTCGGTGTACCATGAGCCGCGGGAATCGGTGAAGGGAGCCGCCGGAGCCGAGGGCTTGCCCTCAAGACGCCAGAGGACGGATACGAGCATACCGCGCGTCATGGTCGCTTCCGGCTCGAAGCTGTGCTCGCCCGTGCCGTTAAACAGACCGTTATTGTATGCATAGACGATGTCGCCGAAGTACCATGCGTCCTCGGAAACGTCAAAGAAGGGGAAGCGGACGACAGCGTTCAGCGTGCCTGCGGGAACCGTGCACTTGACAACGCCGCCCTCGTACCTGCCGTCTGCCGCGGCTATCTCGCCCTTGTCGCC
>OQVT01002969.1_pt1 | contig 10914 bp, 9 predicted proteins | sample 1691561 | NCBI WGS metagenome assembly OQVT01 (sample SAMN03418260, study PRJEB22391) | human gut metagenome | biome: human-gut; feature: organic feature; material: feces | host: Homo sapiens | place: Tanzania | collected 2013-01
GATAAATGTTCTTTTATTCATAAATATTCAAAGATTTGGGGTAAATTTAACGAAATTTTTCGGGAAAAGCCGAAGAATTGTAAGTAATTTGCAATCACAAAGCCGATTTGACGATGAAAGCCTGTCCGAAAATATTCATGTTGGCAACCGCCACACTGCTGCTCGCCTGCGCCGATCTGTTGACCGGAGGCACTGGCCTGACCGGACTGGATGCGGGCATATTCCTGAAACTCAGGCTGCCGAGGATGCTGACCGCTGTTCTTGCCGGAGCGTGTCTTTCCATGGCTGGACTTCAGATGCAGAGCGTGTTCCGCAATCCGCTTGCCGACCCGCACATAATGGGCGTGAGCGCGGGAGCCGGAACCGGAGCGGCGATGACCACCCTACTCATCGGAACATCGCTCCCGGCGGCTTTATCGGGATTGACAGTGGCCACCGCGGCTTTTCTGGGCGCGCTGCTGACCTCCATGCTGGTTGTCACCGTGGCCTCAAAATTCCAGAGTACCACCACATTGCTCATCTTCGGCGTGATGCTGGGGTTCATATTCAGCGCATTGACATCTATCCTTGAATATTCCGCCAACGCCGAGAGCCTGAAAGTCTTCTACAGCTGGTCGGCGGGAAGTTTCTCCGGAAGCCAGCCGGGCGAAGTGGCGGTCATCGCAAGTGCACTCCTCATCGGAGTGACGCTTACCTATATTAATAATAAAGGGCTGGACATCGCTCTTTTCGGAGATGAATATGCCAGCTTGGCGGGCGCGGACATCTCCCGGATCCGCGGCATCGCGATGATCGGGAGCTGCCTGATGGCCGGGGCGGTGACGGCGTTCTGCGGGCCGCTTGGTTTTGTCGGAATCGTGGCTCCACACATCGCCAGAGGCTTTCTCGGCACGTCCGTGCACATGAAGGTTATCCCGGCGGTGATGCTCACAGGGGCGGGACTGACCCTCGTCGCCGACATCCTTTCAAACGCCTTCCCCACTCCCCTGCCGGTCGGAAGCACGATGGCGCTGATCGGCATCCCGATCATTCTGACAATCCTGATGAAAAGGAGGTGAAAAATGCTGAAAGCAAGCGAATTGACAATCGGCCACAACGGCCTCAAGGTCAGCGGACCACTGACTTTTGAATATCCAGACGGACAGTCCGTGATGCTCCAAGGACCGAACGGCAGCGGGAAGAGCACGCTTATGAAGACGATAGCGGGACTTCTTCATCCCCTTTCGGGCGGATTCTCGGCCGGAGGCCCGGTCGTGATGGTGCCCACACATATTCCTAAAGTCAAAGGATTCTCTGTCAGAGAGTTCATCCGCACGAGCCTGTTCTCGGCGTCGGGAATATTCAGGAAACTGGACTCCGGGGCGGAAACGGCGATGGAGGATGCGATCCGGACGCTCGGACTCGGCTCATTGGCCGACAAGGACATCAGCCTCATCTCCGACGGGGAGTTCCAGAAAGCCTGCATCGCCACGGCGTTGCCCCGCAAGGCCAACGTTATCCTTCTTGACGAGCCCACGGCCTTTCTGGATGTGGACAACCGGATCATGGTCCTGCGCACTCTTCAGGAACTGGCGCACGGCACTGGAGCCACGGTGATCTTCTCCACGCACGACATTTACGATGGCGCGCGGTTCTCCGACGCGACACTCTCGCTCGGAGATTTTCTCTCCAAGTGATAATTTCCCAAGCGCCAATCAGTCGGTGTGCGCCCACGGCGTATCCATTAACAAATTATATTTCAGCAAGTTGTCAAATCCTGCCAGTCAAAATCAGAGGGCAGCGTTTCAGAATTGATTGACTATCAGAATGTGGCATTCCACATTCCGATTATCAATAAATTAACATTTTGCCTCAGGGAGAAGTTTTGAAACCACGAAACAATTACGTATCTTTGTACAAACACGTGACCATTGGGATTGCGGCCACGCTTAGATAAAACTGGGAAGGATAATGACGGGAAAGATTTTCTTCATAGACGGACACGCGTTGATATTCAAAATGTATTACGCGTTTCTCCGTAGACCGATGATCAACTCCAAAGGGGCTGATATGTCTATCCTTTACGGATTCACCAAATATATTCTTGAACTTTTAGGGCGTGAAAAACCGGACTATCTGGCCGTGGCTTTCGACCCCCCGGGCGGCACGTTCAGGAACAAGATGTACCCCGAGTACAAGGCGAACCGCAAAGAGACACCGCAGCTGGTCATCGATGCCCTTGAGCCGTTGATGGAGCTATGCAAGGCGATGAATATCCCGACCTTGATGCTGAAGGGATTCGAGGCCGACGATGTGATCGGATCTATGGCCAGACGCTGCGCCGGAGAGGGGTTGGATGTCTTTATGGTGACCCCGGACAAGGATTACGGGCAGCTTATCGAACCGCACATCTGGCAGTACAAGCCGGGGAAGGCCGGCAACGACAACGAAATCATCGGAGTCAAGGAAATCTGTGAGAAGTACGGAATCAATTCTCCGGAACAGGTCATCGATATGCTGACAATCTGCGGGGACACGGCCGACAATGTGCCCGGAGTGAAGGGTGTCGGCGAGGTCGGTGCCGGCAAGCTGGTCGCCAAGTACGGTTCCGTCAAGGAGATATACGAGCATCTGGACGAACTGACACCTCGGCAGAAGGCCCAGTTTGAGGATGCCCGGGACCACATCGGGCTCAGCCACGAGCTTGTCACCATCAAGACAGACATCGAGGTTGACATCCCGACCGAGAGAATGAAGGTCAATCAGGAATACGGCCCTGAATTGGCGGATCTCTTTGAGAAATACGAGTTCAATTCCCTTAACAGATTCATAGGCCACGTCGGCGCGGCGGAGAAAAAGCCTGACGCCGAGCTGCCTGAGATCGCCAAGGTGCGTCCGGCGGAGGCGGTCAAGGCCGCCGTGAAGGCCGGAATGTGCTCGGTAATCACGGAAGGAGCCGACGGGGGCATATTCACAAAAACAAGAAGGATCATTGTCGGGGCTCGCTCCGGGAAGAGGATTGTCGCGGCGGAAGGCGGGGTTCAGGAGTTCAAGGCGCTGCTTGAGAATGACGCGGTGGCGAAATGCGGCGATGACCTTAAAAGGCAGATGAATATTCTGGCGGCGGGCGGAGTGACGCTTCAAGGCAGGCTTCACGACATCGCCTTGATGCACTATCTGCTTGACCCTGAGAAGAGTCACAAGATCGAAGTGCTGGCGCAAGGCATTCTGGGAGTTTCTCTTGAGGGTGTCTCCGGGAAAGATTCAGCTCCGGGCACCGGCTCACTGTTCGATGACATTCCTTCGGACGAGGTCTTAGCGGACAGGAGCAAAGAAGCAGCCGTTCTGCTGTCGCTTCAGGAAAGAATACGCGAGGATCTGGTAAAGGCGTCGGCCGCGGACCTGTATGACACTATGGAAGAGCCTCTGCTGAAGGTTCTCTCCAAGATGGAGCGCAACGGGGTCAAGGTCGATCTTGATTCCTTGAAGGATTTCACGGCGCATCTTCGTGAGGAGGTCGCGTCCCGGGAGTCCAAAGTCCGTGAGATGGCCGGGGAACCGAACCTCAACGTGTCTTCTCCGAAACAGATCGGCGAGCTATTGTTCGAACGGCTGCACCTTTCCGACAAGCCCAAGAAGAACGCCAACGGGACATATTCAACGGAGGAATCCACCTTGCTTGATCTGGCGGAGAAGCATCCTGTCATCGATGAGATTCTTGAGTATCGCGCTGCCCGCAAACTGCTCTCGACCTACATAGAGCCGTTCCCAGGGTACATCGACCCTTCCGATGGCAAGATCCACACGACTTTCAACCAGGCCTTGACGGCGACAGGACGGCTAAGTTCCTCAAATCCGAATCTCCAGAATATTCCTATAAGGTCAGAGCAGGGCAAGGAAATCCGCAAGGCATTCGTGCCGAGCGCCCCGGGCGGTCTGATCCTTTCGGCGGACTATTCACAGATCGAGCTGAGGATCATGGCGCACCTGAGCTGCGACCAGCATCTGATCACAGCCTTCAAGCAAGGTGTGGACATCCATGCGGCCACGGCGGAGAAGATTTTCGGCATCCCTCACGAGCAGGTCACGGCCGACCAGAGACGCATCGCCAAGACCGCCAACTTCGGCATCATGTACGGAATCTCGGCGTTCGGCCTGGCGCAAAGGCTGCGGATCGGCCGCAAGGAGGCCCAGAAAATCATAGACGATTACTTTGCCGGTTTCCCGTCCATCCTCTCGTTCATTGAGGACACGAAGGCCTCGGCCCGCGAGACCGGCTATGTCGAGACCATCTTCGGAAGAAGAAGGTATATTCCTGACATCAATTCCAAGAACGGAACGTTGAGGACACTCGCTGAGAGGAACGCCGTCAACGCTCCGATCCAAGGCACATCCGCGGACATCATCAAGATGGCGATGATCGAGGTTGACAAGGCGATGGCCGAAGCCGGCATGAAGAGCCGGATGGTTCTCCAGATCCACGACGAGCTTGTGTTCGACGCGATCCCTGAGGAGATTGAGGATCTGAAGCGGATTGTGATTGACAGGATGGAAAATGTTGTAAAACTTTCAGTACCACTAACAGTAGAATGCAATTATGGGAAAAACTGGCTCGAAGCCCACTGATGAACTGATCATCTTGGCACAAAGAGGAAACGGTCTGGCTTTCACAGCTCTCTGGGACCGTCACATAGAACAGCTTAGGTCTTACATCAAGGCCCGTTTCAAGAATATAGACGACTACGCGGCGGATGACATCTGCAGCCGCAGTTTCGAGAAAGCCTTCAGGCAGATCATGTCCTACGACCAGTACAAGAGCCGTTTTTTGACATGGCTCTGCACTATCGCCAAGAACACCGCCTTGGACACTCTGGAGCAGGAGCAGAGAGTTCATCCAAAGAACCAGATCGTCTATCTTGACGACGAGAGCAAGCCGTCCGGAGTGGAGGTCATCCCGGACCAGACGGAGGATGCGCTCAACACCTTGATCAAGACTGAGAACGAGGAGGAGCACGCGAAATATGTCGAGCGTCTTCCGGAATTATACCGTGAGATAGCCCGCAAGAGGCTCATCGAGGGAATGAAATACAACGAGATCGCCGAGGCGCTTGACATGGAGCTCAACACAGTCAAGACTCGCATCCGCCGCGCCAAGAAGATGATCGATGATCTGAGGAAGCAGGAGGAAGGCGCATGATAGGGTTCGCCGACTTCGAGGCATTTCTGAAGGCGTCGTTCCCGGACATGACTGACGGGATGGTGGAGCGTTTCCGTCTTATGGACGCAGGCTACCGCGACTGGAACGCCAAGATCAACGTCATCTCCCGCAAGGACATCGACAGTCTCTATGACCACCACGTCCTCCACTCCCTCGCGATTGCTGAATATCTCCGCACACAGCGTCCGGAGGTATATTCAATGTTCACCGCGCCACTTCAGGAAGGCTCCGTCGCACCGGCTTCGTCTTCCACAAATGCCAATGCCTCCAGGGCCGGATTAAGGGTTCTGGACCTCGGCACCGGTGGCGGCTTTCCCGGCATCCCGCTGGCCGTGATGTTCCCGAACGTGAGGTTCACCCTCTGCGACTCGGTCGGCAAGAAAACAATCGTCGCCAGAGAGATTGCGAATATGCTCGGCCTTGACAACGTGGAGGTCGTCAACGCCCGCGCGGAAAGTCTTCCTGGCCGTTTCGACTTCGTGGTCTCCCGTGCCGTGGCCTCCCTGACCGACTTCTATCCTTGGGTGAAAGGGAAATATTCCCAGTCCATCCTCTACCTCAAAGGCGGCGACATCAACGAGGAGATCTGCGCCCTGATGTCCCGTGAGCGCCTCCGCAAAGGCTCCGTCTCCACCTGGCCCGTCACCACCTGGCTCTCCGACCCATATTTCGCCGGCAAGTTCGTGATCGACATCCGCCGATAATTCCACAGAAATAGCCGAGCATCACCAAAGTGCCGGTCAAGAACGACTAGACTGGATTTCATCGAAAGAAAAATGATTACAATGAAAAGGATATTATTGGCATTGGCGCTGCTTGCGAACGCGCTCAATGCCTTCGCACAGGCACCGGAGTATCTGCCGGAATGGAAGGAAGGGTATCTTGACATCCACACGATTGCCACGGGAAGGGGTGACGCGGCGTTGATTGTGATGCCAGACGGGACATCGATGATGATCGACGCGGGCGACAACGCCAAGGCTAAGGACACCCAACATCCGAACGGGACAAAAAAGCCCGGAGAGTGGCAGGCGATCTACATAAAGCATTTTCTCTCACAGCTTCCGGACAAGGAAAACCTTGACTATGCGATGGTAACCCATCTTCACAATGACCACATCGGCACGATAAAGGATGCTATTCCGGGCACGCACGGCTATGCGCTTTCCGGAATCACACTCGTGGGTGAGCATATTCATTTCAACAAGTTGGTTGACAGGGACTATCCTGACTACGATTTTCCATCCAGAGACAATGTCCTCAACGCGAACAAGGGATTTATCGAGCATTACATCAACTTCGTCAACTATTCCGCGGAGCACGGCACAACGGTGGAGAAATTCGCCATCGGGAGCAAGAGGCAGTTCACGATGGTACACAACCCGAAGAAGTTCGCCAAAGACTTTGAGATCAGGAATTTAGCCGCAAACGGCGAGGTCTGGACCGGCCGTGGCAAGAAATCCGTGAAGATGTACAGCGGGGATCCGACCCTGTTCGATGAGAATATGAATTCCTGCGCGATTCGTCTGCGCTACGGTAAATTCTCATATTTCAACGGAGGCGACCTTTCCGGTGGGAACTGGCCCATCTTCAAGTCGCTGGAAAGGGATTTCGAGACTCCTGTCGCCAAGGTCTGCGGCAAGGTCACGGTGATGAAAGCCAACCACCACGGCTATTTCGACACCTGCAACGCATTCTTTATGCAGACTTTGTCGCCCCAGGTCATCATAATCGACGCCCGAAGCCAGAATCATCCCGTGCCTACCACGATGACAAGAATATCCGATCCTCTGGTCTGGAAAGGAGACCGCGACTACTACATAACCGTTGATCAAGCCCGAAAGAAGCTCGGTGAGGAACTCTGGAGCAAATTCAAGCCGTGGGGCCACATTGTCGTCCGTGTCTATCCGGAAGGAAACAACTACCAGGTCTTCGTCCTCGATGCGGACTCAACGGACTACCGCATAAAGTACAAGTCCGAGATTGTCAATTTGTAAACGTCCCTTTTTATACTTTAGATATCGGCATAAATTTACTACTTTTGTGTCCCGGATTTGAACTATGCCACAAGTCCAAGGCTTGGGGCCGGAACGAGAGGCACGTGACAGAATTGAGCCTGACGGCAATGGGCCCGTGTGCCTCCGGAATGGACACTGAAATATTCAAAACTGTAATATTCAATGAATATGAAAAAGATCGTTAAAGTTGCGGCGGTGGGTGCATTGGTTGCGCTGGCCGCTTCGTGCGCTCCGCAGAAGATCGCGGTGACGGCGCACAGAGGATTTTGGAACTGCGAGGAGGCCGGGTACGCCGAGAACTCCATCAAATCGCTTGAACTGGCGCAGCAGAACGGGTTGTGGGGCAGCGAGTTCGATGTTCACATCACTTCCGACCTCGTTATGCTCGTGCATCACGATCCGGACATCGACGGGATGCGCATCTGGAATCACGACTACGCTGATTTCAAGGACTGCCGCCTGAAGAACGGCGAGAAGATCCCGACTCTGGACGAGTATCTGGCACAGGGAGAGAAGAGCAAGAAGACCGTGCTGGTGTTCGAGCTCAAGAAGCAGATTGACAAGGCTCACGAGGACTATATGGTCGACCAGAGCGTCAAGGCTCTCAAGGAGCACGGTTTGTACAACCCTAAGCGTGTGATTTTCATCTCATTCAGTCTGAATATGTGCGAGAGGCTCGCCGCCCTCTGCCCTGGATTCACGGTTCAGTACCTGGACAAGGACAAGAGCCCTGAGGAACTCGCCAAGCTCGGAATCAACGGTGTTGACTACCAGTACAAGGTCTTCGGAAAGAACCCGACATGGTTCAAGCAGGCCCGCGACAACAAGATGAGCATCAACTGCTGGACCGTCAACAAGGAGAAGGACATCCAGGATATGATCGATCTCGGTGTCGATTGCATCACGACCAACGAGCCGCTCCTCGTCCGCGAGAAGCTCGGCAAGAGGGAGAAGGTGAAATAATCCTATTTCCCGACGTACGACAGACAGCCTGTTTCAGTAATATGAAGCAGGCTATTTGATTTCCAGGAGTTCTGACCAGGAGGTGGAGTAGAGGCGGGAGCAGAATTCGCGGCGGATGCCGTCGGAATAGTGGCCGGGACGTTGGGTGGCAAGCCTTAGGAGGTTCTTGCCGGAGGTGTTGACCAGATCCATCACTTTGGATATGCGGTCGTCACGGTCGCGGGTCTCCTGATCGAAATCGAACAAGGTGGTCTGAATGGCGTCGGCCTCAACGATGTCGGAGACGGTCACGCCGGCCCTTTTATATTCAAAGCCATTGCGGAAGATCATCCTCAACGCGCGCAGGGCGGCGGCAACGACCTCCTGGGTGCTGTTGGCGGGGACATCGAGCCTCACGCTGGCGTTCGGGAAATACTGCGGAAGGTCGTCCCGGAAGCGGTTGGTCTGGATGAATACGCCCACTGAATATGCCGCAGTGCCTTCCGAGCGGAGTTTCTCGGCGCATTTTCCGGCGAAGTCCGAGACCCTGAGCGTCATCTCATCGATGTCCGTCACCATCTTGTCGAACGAACGGGAGGTGCAGATGCTCTTGCGTTTCTCATTGCGCTCATCCTCGACCATCCGTCTGCCTTGAAGCTCGGACCAGGTCCTCACGCCGCCTATTCCCATCATCCTACGTACCCACTCGGATGGCCTCTTAATAAAGTCCAAGGCTGTCTTGACCCCGACGGACTCCAGCTTCGGAGCGCCCCGCCAGCCTATTCCCCAGACCTCTTTTATCGGGGTCAAAGCCAAAGCCTTGCTGATTTTCACCTCGGAATCAATCACACAGACACCCTTGTAACCTTTGTACTTCTTGGCGAAATGGTTGGCGACCTTGGCAAGGGTCTTTGTGTCCGCTATCCCGATGCTGACAGGAATGCCCGTCCAACGACGGATCTTCGTCACCAAGTCCGAGCATATTCCCGGAATACTTTCTGGCGCGACGCCATCCATATCCATATAGGCCTCATCGATTGAATAAACTTCCAACCGAGGGGCAGTCTCCGCAAGGAGCGACATCACGCGGGCGGAAAGGTCGCCATAGAGGGTGTAATTGGACGAGCGCACGACGAGTTTCCCCTGCTCCACCAGATAGCGGACTTTGAAGAAAGGGGTTCCCATCTTGATGCCCATCGCCTTGCTCTCGTTGCTGCGCGCCACCACGCACCCGTCATTGTTGGAGAGCACCACGACCGGACGGCCTTCCAACTCCGGCTGGAAAGCCCTCTCGCACGACACGAAAAAATTGTTGCAGTCAACTAACGCGTACACACTTTCTTGATGACGTAGGTCACTACTCCCCAGACTGTAAAATCGTTGGACTCAGTCACTTCGATGGGAGGATATTTCTCATTGGCCGGAAGCAGCCATATTCTTTGATGCTTAAGAATATCATAGGACACGCCCGGCTTGGAGGCCTTGACAGAACGCGACGCATCGGCCGGATCCCGGAAAGAGATGTACTTCAAGGCGAACTCCCCGTCGATGAAACAGACGGCCATATCCCCTTCCTTCGGCTCGATGGATTTGTCCACCACCAGCACGTCTCCCTCGTTCACATCGGCGTCCACCATCGAATCCCCGACCACACGGGCGAAAAAAGTCGCCGCCGGATGCCGCACCAACTCCTTGTTGAGGTCGATGAACGAATTGATGTAGTCCTGCGCCGGCGACGGAAACCCGGCGTGCACACCGCTTTCCATCATCGGAACGAACGTCCCTTTCTTATCCTCTTCCACAGCCATTATGAATATATTCTCAAGTTTTTATGAATATGCCTGTTCCGCTTTCTCAAATAGTCCATGACTAAAGCTCCGGCACAATGTACTTCCAGGCCAGTTCGAGCGGCTTCACACTGGAATCAAGATCACCATTGAGGAGCGCCATAACCTTTGACAGATCCTTAAGGATGTTGTCAGCGTCAAACGGCATCGCAGAGGTCATCACGATCACGGCCTTCTTATCTGGAATCACAACGATATATTGTCCGAAAAGTCCTACGGCCATATAAAGTGACCCGTCGGAACGGGTTCTGATCTGGTAGCCGTAACCGGTCGTGGAGTAGTTCTGACCATTATTCATCCGGTCCTTGATCTGATCTTTGACGGCCTCCTTGAGATAGTCCTCAGAGATGATCTGCTGCCCGTCCCATTTCCCGCCGTCCAGCAGGAGACGGCCGAACGCCAGCATCTCGTCAGTGCTCAGGTGCAGTCCCCAGCCACCGGCTGTCACTCCATGGATATCCTCCCACTCAGGTCTGTCCAGTCCCATCGGCTTGAACATCCTTTTGTAGAGATAGTCGGCCATCGTCTCCCCGGTCTTTTTTGTGATGATCTCCGAAAGCATACAGGAAGAGAAACTGTCGTAGCAGAATTTCTCTCCCGGAGCCGCGTCGAATGGATATTCAAAGAAAAGTTCCGGCAGCGTGGAGTCATATTTTGTCAGCAGCCCGGAGACATCAACCCATTCATTATGAATATACTTGAGTGAGCCGAACGGATCCTTTTTGAAATATTCAGTGGCATATTCAACCGTCGGATCCTTTTTGTGGCCGTTCGCCATAATCAGCAGATGCCTGACTGTCAAGGCCTCAAGGTTTGCCTTCTGCGCGTCCGTCATATTCTTTTCCGCCTCGGCGACCTCCTCCGGGAACATCGGCGCGACCTTTTCGGACAGGCTCAGCTTGCCCTCCCC
>OQVT01002971.1_pt1 | contig 10914 bp, 13 predicted proteins | sample 1691561 | NCBI WGS metagenome assembly OQVT01 (sample SAMN03418260, study PRJEB22391) | human gut metagenome | biome: human-gut; feature: organic feature; material: feces | host: Homo sapiens | place: Tanzania | collected 2013-01
GCTTTGCACCGCCACCGCTTACTTCTGAACGAGTGAGAGTGGACTGTGTGCCCTGGCGTTGGTTAGCAAGATAGCTAACTACTGCGAGATGCATTGCATCTGCGTTTGGCTCAATGCCGAATACTGAATCGGCAAGCTCGAGCTTTGAAGTCTTTCTTCCTTCTTGGTTATAAACCTGAACCTGTGCCATATTTATCTCTCCTTTCGTTAAGCTTTAACAGCGTCTGCAATAACAACGATGCCGCCCTTAGGACCCGGAATAGCGCCCTTGATAGCGATAAGGTTTGATTCTGCGTCAACCTTTACTACTGTAAGGTTTTGAACTGTTACATTTTCGTGGCCGTAATGACCTGCCATCTTCTTACCCTTAAATACTCTTGAAGGGCTTGAGCAAGCGCCGAGTGAACCTGCGTGACGGTGGTTAGGACCTGTACCGTGGCTCATTCTGAGTCTTGAGAAGTTCCAACGCTTGATTGCGCCGGCAGTTCCGTGACCCTTGCTTGTTCCTTTAACATCAACTACATCGCCTGCTGCAAATACATCAGCCTTGAGAATGTCGCCGACATTGATTGATGAGATGTCATCGAGACGGAACTCTTTAAGTGTTTTCTTAGGAGCGACATTTGCTTTATCGAAGTGTCCCTTCATTGGCTTGTTTACTCTGGCAACCTTTACATCGCCGAAACCAACCTGAACAGCCTCGTAGCCGTCGTTCTCTGTTGTCTTCTTCTGGGTAACTACGCAAGGACCTGCCTCAACAACGGTAACAGGAACAGCGTTGCCTGCCTCGTCGAAGATTTGAGTCATGCCGATTTTCTTACCGATAAGACCTTTCTTCATTTGTATTTCCTCCTTTGGTTATTGGTTGGGTACCCCCAACATGACCTCGACTGTGTTTTAACTCGGATTACTTTGTTTTGATTTCCAAGTCAACACCGGCCGGGAGCTCAAGACCCTGAAGAGCTTCAATAGTTTTATTTGAAGGTCTGAGGATGTCAATGAGTCTTTTGTGTGTTCTCTGCTCAAACTGCTCACGGCTGTCCTTGTACTTGTGAGTAGCACGAAGGATTGTAACCTTTTCGATTTCGGTGGGGAGCGGGATAGGACCGCTTACCTGAGCACCTGTTCTCTTTGCAGTTTCAACAATCTTTTCTGCTGCCTGATCAACAATGCTGTGATCATAGCCTTTAAGTCTGATTCTGATTCTGACTTTACTTGCTGCCATTTTAATTCCTCCATGAAATTTAGTGGTGCGAGTCTCTAAACATTCCACGAGGCCGTGTGTTTCTACTGTCCCTTTTAATAAAACCGAATGACAATATTCATTCGGGCAGAAGAACAGCATACACGCACGAGCATTCGCAAGCTACTCGTTTCGTGGATTAATTCAGATAATTTCGCCCGTGTTTTAAACCGGACATACTCCGTCGAAATTACCGCTTAAACAGCGCAACCTCCGACATCATCGCATATCATGTTGTGCAAGACGAACGCTATACAAGATATATATAATATATAACTTATCTTTACGCACTCTCACACGCTTGCCTATTATAATATACAGGGACGGATATGTCAAGGGATTTTTGCAAAAAAATATAATATTTTTTCGTGCAAAATGACAAAATTAAAGCGCAAAGTTTGTTAGAAAGTTACAATACAATATATAGTACTAATTTATGTATAAGACACAATATATAGAAAAAAGAGAGACGGCGTTAACCGTCTCCCGATAAATTATTTTTTTGTACCGATTTTTTCGCTGTAAACCGCAGCGACCTCCTCGGCAGATCCCTGAGCGATAATTTTACCCTTTTGAAGAAGAATTGCCGAATCGCAGATAGCCATAACCTGGTCGATATTATGCGAAACAAACAAAACGGTTACGCCCGAATCAAACATAGACTGAACCTTTGCAAGCGACTTTGCTCTGAACTTTGCGTCGCCGACGGACAAAACCTCGTCGAGAATAAGAATATCCGGGTCAACCGCCGTGGCAATGGAGAAGCCGAGACGGGCTCTCATACCGGACGAATAGTTCTTAAGCGGAACATCTATAAAGTGTCCGAGTTCGGAAAAGTCAATAATATCCTGAACCTTTGAATCAAGAAATTCTCTGCTGTAACCGAGAATGGCACCGTAAAGATAAATGTTCTCCTTGCCCGTATACTCGGGGTCAAAGCCTGCACCGAGTTCGATAAGAGGAGCCATAACACCGTGCTTTGTAATAGTGCCCGAAGTCGGCTTATAAACTCCTACGATAGTTTTAAGAAGCGTACTCTTACCTGCGCCGTTAAGACCCATAATGGCAAGCCTTTGTCCCTGCTTAACCTGAAATGTAATATCGCTGAGCGCCTTAAACTTATTAACCTTATAGTTCTTTTTAATCTTACGGATAACAAATTCCTTAAGATTATCAACCTTTTCGTTACTCAAAACGAATTCCATATTAACATGGTCTACATTAATCAAAACAGGGCGATCGTCAAACGGCTCAACCGTTTTATTTGCCTGCTCTGTATTTTCCTGATTTTCTCCGTTTTGAATATTAATATTTTCTTCCATATTTCTACCTCTCAGTCCTTTTCGTTTCGCTTTAATTTCCACGAAACAGCCACCAGCGTTAAAAATACGGCAAGTGACGACACTGCGCCGACAAAGAACGCACCGCAGGACATATCAACATACTTTATAAAAGCATCCGCAATATAAAGCGGATAAATAACTAAATCTTTGGTCGCCTCAACAATCTTAATGCCGATAAGCACAACAAAATTAATCAGCGACACACCGAGCACGGAATAGGAAATGCTCCTGACCGCTCTGTATTTTTTTCCGCCGCCGGTTAAAATCAAAGCGACGCTTATAACAGCGCATACGCAAAATACGGCAACCGATACATACGATATAATTCTTATTCTCTTAACACTGTACTTTACCGAGTTCATACAACTGACATCAATTCTGCTCGAGGCATAATCCGAAATATCCTCGCAAAATGCTCTCACCGATTCATCGGGAGCATCATTAATACCGTTTTGTTGCAAAGATTTAACAACTTTCTTTTGCAGAGTATCGGTAAAATCACTCAGATATATGTCAAACGAAGCCTCTGTATATTGCTTTGAAGCATTAAGAGCGCCAGAGACATAAACTGTTTCCAGTGTATGCATATCGTCATAGGTTACAGCCTGCGACACAAAATCGTCGGGAATATTATTTTTAAGGCACATATCCTCGGCATACTGCGAAACATCCGCACGAAGCGACTCAACCGTATCACGGTCGGTAAAAGCCTCAACGAGAGTATTCGGGTTTGCCACGCTTATGATACAGCAAAGCGAAATGCTGACAAACGCAAGCGAAACATACAGCAAGAAGGACAGCCTGTCCCTGTATTTCATTTTTGAGTCGGTTATAAATCTCGCCATCAGTGCACCTCCTTAGAGGTAAGTTCTGCAATGACATAGGTATTAATGCCGTTTTGCGCCGAGAAAGGTTCGGCAGAACTGTTTACGGCAAGCACAAGGCTGTCGCCGTCGGGAATGTCAACACTCTTTCCCTCGGTAACGGCAGTCACCCTATATTCATAACTGCCCCAATAAGTTTCAACCTTAATCGTCGCACCGACCTTAATATTTTTCAGCGTCTTAAACGAGGTTGACTCATAAGCGGCGATTTTACTGCATCCGCCCTCGCCGAAAAGGTAGGACGAACTGTCAAGTCCCGCTCCTTTTCTGAGGCAGGCACGATTAATGCCGTAGTACACATTTTCGTAAAGACCGATGTTTTCGCAACTTACACTGCCCAAAAGTTTGCCGACCTTGACTGTTTCCAAAAAATCGGAATATGAGCACTCCTCATACGAATCGTCTATAAAAACCTCGTTAGAATTAGGCGTCATAACCTTTTGTGCCGTATGAACAGTATTTACCGCCTTGGACAAAATTATTGCGCTAAGCGGAGCAATAACAATCAGCGACGCCAAAAGATACACAGCCGCATACCTGAAATAAGACAGCACCTGATAATGCTTTTTACTTTTCTTTTTATGTGACGGCGAAGTCGAATTTTGAGATTTACTCATATATTAATCGTCTTCAAACACAGCGCCTCTTGAGCCGCTTGTTACATGCTGAGCGTATCTCTTTAGGTAGCCGCTGAGTTCCTGCTTGGGAGCAGTCCAATTTTTCTTTCTCTCTGCGAGAACCTCATCGGAAACATTAACCTTAAGAACTCTCTTAGGAATATCAATTTCTATTTCGTCTCCGTCCTCAACAAGAGCAATAGTACCGCCTACTGCCGCCTCGGGGCTGACATGGCCGATAGAAGCGCCTCTGGTTGCGCCGGAGAAACGACCGTCGGTAAGAAGTGCAACGGAAGAGCCGAGACCCATACCGATGATAGCGGAAGTCGGAGAAAGCATTTCTCTCATACCCGGTCCGCCCTTAGGTCCTTCATATCTGATAACGACAACATCTCCTGCTACAACCTTGCCGCCGGTGATTGCGGCGATAGCTTCCTCTTCGGAGTTATAACATTTTGCAGGACCCTTATGCTGCATCATCTCCGGAGCGACTGCGCCCTTTTTAACTACTGCACCCTCCTCTGCGAGGTTGCCCTTAAGAACAGCGATACCGCCGTCCTTTGAAAACGGGTCGTTAAGTTTACGTATAACCGTACCGTCTGCGTCCGGAGCCTTTGCGATTCTCTCGGCAACGGTTCCGCTGACGGTAAGGCAATCGGTATTAATAAGTCCGCCTGATGCAAGTTCTTTCATAACAGCCTGCATACCGCCCACATCGTTAAGGTCTGTAATAAATACGGAAGATGCGGGATTAAGTTTACAAATCTGCGGAGTTGCGTTACCCATATCGTTAAGGTCGGACAAATTAATATCGTGACCTGCGGCGTGAGCAACGGCTGTAAGATGTAAAATTGTATTAGTAGAGCAGCCGATAGCCATATCGGTTCTCATAGCGTTTTGGATGGCTTTTTCGGTAATAATATCGGACGGTTTAATGTCCTCTTTAAGAAGAGTCATTACCCTCTCACCTGCCATTTTTGCAAGTCTGAGACGTGCGGAATAAACAGCCGGAATTGTTCCCGAACCGGGAAGCGACATACCGATAGACTCTGTAAGGCAGTTCATGGAGTTAGCAGTATACATACCCGAGCACGAACCGCAGGTAGGACAAGCGGTAAACGCCGTCTGCTCAAGATTTTCGTCCGACATCTTGCCCACAGCGTTTGCGCCTACATACTCAAACTGCTCGCTGAGTCCGATGGGGTTAGTTGTCTCGGTGCTCTTACCGGGGAGCATAGGTCCTCCGTTGATAAAGATACAAGGCAGATTAAGTCTGCAAGCGGCAAGGAGCATACCCGGTACAATTTTATCGCAGTTAGGAATAAATACGATAGCATCAAGCGGATGAGCGGTAAGCATAACCTCAATGCTGTCGGCGATAAGTTCACGGGAACAGAGAGAATACTTCATACCTCTGTGATTCATAGCGATACCGTCGCATACACCGATGGTATTAAATTCAAACGGAACACCGCCTGCGTTACGAATGCCTGCTTTAACCTGCTCGGCAATCTTATCGAGATGCATATGTCCCGGGATATAGTCACTCTTAGAATTAACAACCGCTACAAACGGTCTTTTCATTTCAAGTTCGTCAATGCCCAACGCTCTTAAAAGAGAGCGGTGAGGTGCTCTTGACGGACCTTCTTTTATCAAATCAGATCTCATAGTTATTAACCATAACCTTTCAACAAACATAAATAGCGGAGCGAATACATAGCCGCAAAGGCTCCGATTTATAATATTATATTATTTTTAGACTGCAATTTCAACATATTTTTATTTTATTACACAAACTGTTACTTCTCAGTAACGCTCGCTGTAATACTCATCTGCCGTTTTTTAATATTAAGCCAGCTGAAATATGCGTAGGTATCATTGGCAAGAAAAGCAATAAAGCATATCACCATACAGATATATTCCCTGCTAAGGGTAAGAAAATTTTCTCTGTCAAATATCAAAAATGCGGCGGTGATACCGAGTGTGGATATCAGCCACAATATTTTTTCACCCAAGGTAAAGTTTTTTATAAAATTTTTCATAATTTCTCCCTATAAAACAACCGTTATCAAAAAAGCATCCGACGGCATATCTTCTAAGACCTAACGATATGCAATCGAATGCTGACATTCATTACCCGGTGGCAATTAACTTATTGAATTATTTTTGATGATTATATCCTATATCGGCGATAAAGTCAATCATAATATTTATCAAGTTCGGCTTCGCACTTAGGATATTTTTTAATCTTCAAAGAAGAAAAGATCTTTCCTCTTGCGATAACCGCATACGGCTCGCTGAGCGCTCTGAAATCATCAAGCGGATTTTTATCGCTGATGAGAATATCGGCGCACTTACCGACCTCGATACTGCCCGTAACATCATCAATTCCGAGAATTTTTGCGTTATTAAGCGTAGCCGTATAAAGTGCAAATGCAGGTGACACACCCACATAGCTTTCAAAATAATGAAGTTCTCTCCACATATTATAATGTGTTGTATAAGGACAACCCGTATCCGTTCCGAGACCTACGGTTATTCCGTTTTCAAGCGCAGTTTTTGAGCCTGAAATCATATTGTTATAAACTATGTTTGAATTATACTGCACCGCCTCGGTTATGCCGAGTGTTTCCCTGTCAAATCGTGCCATGGGGAGTGCAGGAGATATGGTACACACCATAACGGCGTTATGCTCCTTGTAAGCGTCAATTTCATTTTGGCTGAGCACAGAGCCGTGTTCTATTGAGTCAACACCGTTTGCAAGAGCCACTCGTACGCCCTCGGGACTTTGAACATGAGCGGCAACTTTAAGACCGTAGGAGTGCGCTCTGTCACAGCAAGCCTTAATCATCTCGGCAGGCATTTTCAGCACGCCCGGCTCGCCCTTAACCTTTGCATCCATAACGCCTCCGGTAATCATCAATTTAATTAAATCAACGCCCATATTATGTAAGTCGTCAACCATTGCCTCGGCTTCTTCACAGTTTTGCGCCGCCTTTGCAACAGAACCGACCATATGACCGCCGGGAACGCCGATAGCATAATCCGACGCAAGAATTCTCGGACCTTCAAGCTTGCCCGAATTGATACGGTCACGAAGTTTCGTATCTATATCGCCGAGTCCGCCGACAGTACGAATTGTAGTCACGCCCGACATCAAACCCTGCATTGCATATGCGTGGCACATCTTAAGGGTGAACTCCCTCATCAAAGCACTCGACATGGCAAGACGGGACAACTTGTCCGCCTTAAGCGGCTTATTCTTTGGCTTACCTCCTGCGGGCAAATGAACATGCAAATTAATAAGACCCGGCATTAAATATCTGCCGTCCAAATCCATAACAGCGTCGTCAGGCTTTATGTCTGCCCTGCCTACCTCAATAATCCTGTCGTTTTCGATAACCACATCGGTATCGGGCTTCGGTGTCATATCCTTTGTACCGTCAAGAAGTACACAATTTTTAAGCACGGTTCTCATTTAATCACATTTCCTCCGGATATTTCATATTCCATTCCTGCCTGAACGAGGTCATTAAACGCATAACATCCTCGGTATAATCAAGGTGCATACAGTCATCATTCGACACGCTCTTTTCCATATCCTCTATTTCATACCAAAGGGCGTCCTCGTTTTTGCCTGCTTTAACGAGTCTGCTCTCTCCGCTTTCTGCATCGGTTATTTTTGCCTCCCATGCACGGGGATACTCCATAATTTCAATATATCCCCTCTCGCACGAAATCATGGCACGCTTAGGCTGTTTTGAGTGGAGAGAGAGCATAACGCTCGCCATCTGTCCCTCATCGTTCATAAGAAGAAGCCCGGATTGCTCGTCAACACCCGTAGGAGCATACTTAACCTGAGAAAGCGTTTCATTCGGCGACGAGTCAAAAAAATACCGAACAAGCGACAGTGCATAAACTCCTATATCAAGCATTGCTCCGCCCGCAAGGTTTCTGTTAAAAAATCTGTTACTCATATCATAAGGCTTAAACGAGCCGAAGTTAGCCGTAATAAGATTAACCCGTCCGAATTCGCCGGAGTCCAAAATTTTTTTAAGTTCCTTAAAAATCGGCATATGATAAATCGTCATTGCCTCACCGATTACGACACCGTTTTTCCTTGCAAGTTTTACAGCTTCGGACAATTCGTTGCTGTTAAGCGTAATTGATTTTTCAACTAAAATATGTTTTTTATTTTCTATCGCTTTTTTCATAAAGTCGATATGGGTATTATGCGGCGTTGTGATATAAATTATATCAATATCGGGATCGGTGAACATATCGTTAAAGTCATCGTACACCTTTTCTATTCCGTATTTTTCGGCAAAGGCTACCGCCTTTTCGTGCGTTCTGTTTCCGACTGCATAAAGTCGTCTGCCGTTTTTTGCCATAGCCGCAGCCGTCTCGTTTGCGATAACTCCCGTACCCAGAACAGCCCAATTATATTCTTTCATTTTAATCACCGTCAAATTTACTTTTCAGTTTCTTTTCCGTCAAAATTATCGGAACAAATACCGATATTGTTTGAAGCACAATTAAAATTACGCACTCAATGCTCCACACCTTTTCATTTGATTTAAGCACGGCAAGCGAAGCGACAAGAGTCACCGCAAGCACTGCAACGCCTGTTTTCAGGAACAGTATGCCGAAATATTTTTGTGCAAAATCCCACGCCTGCTTACTTTTCTGCGAGCGTTCGGTTCTGTAACCGACAAGAGCGTTGATATTCTTAGGCGGCTTTTTAGCCGACAGCACACCTGCAATAAGCATAACAAGCGGTATAATTATATCAAATATAAAATAAGTAATCCACATATCAGCCGACAGCCTCCGCTACATTCTTAACAGCCTTGCCTATAAAACTTACAATTCTCTCGTCCGTGTTATCGTCATCAATTTTGATGCTGACATCCGCAAGAGCGAGTTGGTCATGTTCCGAATAATCGGTACTTCCGCCGATGGTTTTCCACTTAACACTTATATCATCTTTGGTTATTTTTCGCTTACAGTCAACGGTATATTCTCCGACCCTGTAAAACTCGGAATTTGAATCCGGCTGAACAACAAGCGAGTAATCGCTCTTTTGATACACTCTGATTATATAGTAAACTACATCGGCGTCATTGTCCGTAAATTCTTTATTCGGCGACACCGTTTCTTCAAAAATCAATTCGCCGTCGGGTGCGGTCACCTCGAGCGAATTACTATTCGCACTACATCCGTAAAAGACAGAAAGCAGCAATAAAACAAGCATCGTTATCAGTGCAACATTTCTTTTCATAGATTACTCTACCCAATATACCCTGTCGGGTTTTCTTTCCAAAATCTTTGAGGTGTCGACATCGGCATAGCCTACTGCGCAATGACCTACACCTTCCCATTCGCCCTCAATGCCTAAATCGGCAAGAAGTTTTTTTATCTCGGGAGTTTCGCACTCCTCTTTTGCTCTGTGAATCCAAATGCTGCCGAGGCCCAATGAATGAGCGGCAAGCATAAGATTACCCATCACAAGACTGCCGTCATAAATTGAGGTAGGAAAACTCTTATCCGCAATAACCATCAAGATAACCGGAGCGTTATAAAACGGGTCAAAGCCTTCGTCCCATCCGCCGATTTTGCAATTCAGTGCGGAGATTTCATCTCTGAGTGTTTTATTTGTAATTGCTATAATTTTAGCCGACTGCATATTTTTCCCGCTCGGGGCGTGAAGTCCTGCGTCAATAATCTGTTCAATGTCGCTCTTTAACGGCATATCACTCTTAAACTTTCTTACGCTTCTGCGTTTTTTCATAGCGTCAATTACTTCATTCATTCATATCACTCCTAAGATAAATTTTCGGGTATTAACCTTACAACTTGATTATAACACATTCACCGCCAAAGTAAATACAAAAACGGCGTACCATACAAGAATACGCCGTCAATTTAATTACAGCCTGACGATTTTACAAAGTCAGCATAAACAAGGCGTAAATTCACCTTTTCTTATACAGTACAAGTTCGGGATTTTTGCCGTTTTCCTCATAAGTGCTCACCAAAATAAAATCGTTATTTGCCAAAACGCCGAAGCATCTGTCGCCGCCGAATTCACATTCGAGTTGATTGCCGAAATATGTCATCTCATCATCGAGAAATTTAATATTTTTACCGTTGGGAAGCCGGTATTCCAAATTGACATATGAACCGACAAGAGCGTTAAGCCTTTCAAGTCTTGGCATACCCTCAATACCGAGAGCGTTTATCTCAGTTATTAATATTCTCTTAAGTTCGTCCATAGCGTTACTACCGCCGAGTTCTTTATATTTTTTCCAATAATTAAGATTAGGGAGCGTTTTATATAAATATTCTCGTACCTCCTCGGGTGAATGCTCGTTATTTGCCATGTTTTTTACGCACACTTCAACAAGGTCATCCATATTTGAATACATAAATTCACCGTCGGCGTAGCACCATTTACAATACTGCTCATTAAAATATCCGTTCTTTTCCCTGCTTATAATACCGTCGTCAAGCGGCATACCGCAGCATTGACAAATTAAATCATTCGGTGAACCAAGCAATGTATTGATTGATACATTAAAAAGTTTTGATAACAGTTTTAGCGTTTCAGTGTTTGGAACGGTATCTCCGTTCTCCCACCGAGAAACCGCCTGCCGTGTCACAAAAACCTTTTGCGCCAGTTCGTCCTGCGAAAGTCCGTTCTTTGTTCTTAATTTCAATATGATTTCCTTAGTTTGCATATTATCACCTCTCGGCTTAATTATAATATACACCGCTCTTTTTCGCAAGCAACTCCCTGTTGCCGTTTCATTGCAAGCCTCATATCA
>OQVT01002972.1_pt1 | contig 10914 bp, 11 predicted proteins | sample 1691561 | NCBI WGS metagenome assembly OQVT01 (sample SAMN03418260, study PRJEB22391) | human gut metagenome | biome: human-gut; feature: organic feature; material: feces | host: Homo sapiens | place: Tanzania | collected 2013-01
CGACGCGGTACTTTTGTGTATTGATATGTCTTTCATAGGCTGTTCCAAAATGTAATGCCAGATAAGAGATTTCATCTTCTACCAATGGTTTACCTGTCGCCTTAGAAATCACATCACTGGCATGTATCGCCATTTCAAAGACTAAAGGATATTGTCTTTTGATTTCCTTTAAGTAAGCTGTCGTATTAGGCTTATCTACTTTAATACGATCAAGTAATGACTGCATATGAATAATTAAACTATTATAAAGTTCTTCATCATCTCTAAAATCAATATCAAAGCAGTCTCTAATGTCTAATAATACTTCTTCTACTAACTGCTGAGATTCAGTTTTTAAGTCTACATGACTGCCTCTTCCTTCTAATAAGAAAGCAAACTTGATTACCTCTTCTTCAACATAAGGAATACCAAACTTTTGTGATAATTCTTCAAAGAAATCCTTTGAGACACGATATTCTAAATCAATGCCTGTACAGTCACTCTGTGTTTCATATAAATAATTCTTATTTCGAATACGTTCAATCGCAATACCAGCATGCATCATCAACATAGGGAGACTGACATTCTTGAACTTATAATGATTATTTGCGCAGACATTCTTAAAGATATCTACCACATCAATCAAATTAAAATCCTTCCATAAATGAGACAAGGCACTGATATTTGTGAAGTTTCCTTTAATTTCTGATTCTAATAGATGCTTATATACAGAACGCTTTTCATTTTCATCACCTTCTAAACGAATATGGTTCTTGACACGAACCACTTTTAAAGAAGGGTATTCAGCAAGTATACGTCTGATATTTCTTAAATCATTATCAATCGTATAACCACTCACATAAATACGATCCTGTAATTCAATCAAATTGATTTCCTGTTTAAATAATAATTCTTTAATGATCCAGGATACTCGCTCCTGAGATGTCTGAGGAATCACTGACTTTGTCGTAATTCCTTTGACACTTGTCAGCATCTCATCTAAGTGATACCCTTTACGGCGATTGGCTTCTATAAGAGTACACTCATACTCTTTATTAATATGCTCAATATCAGAACGGATTGTACGATCTGATACAGACAACATAGAAGCAAGTTCTTTACCTGTCACCCATTCATCATAATCATGAAGGATATCTATAATACGCTGCTGTCTATTATTCATACATAGAACCTCCTGCATCTTTATTGTAACCATTTGCAATGCTTTATGCATTCAATTTCACTTCCTAAGTGTTAGGAAATGAAAAAAAGAACCTTTCGGTTCTTATAAATCAATAATATCTAGAATATCATAGCCTGCTTTCAACATCTTTGGATGGAAGTCTCCTTCTCCTGATTCATCCACAACTCTTTGAAGTTCTTTTGTGATTTCAATAAAGTCATCCTTTAGGAAAGGACCTCTTGTACATAATAAATCAAATGTCTGATTCCAATAAAATAAATGATACCCACTTGAACGATAGCCATGACTTGCATAAAACTTAGTACGTCTTAAACGCTGTTCATAGTTATCTGCTTGATCATCTAAAGGTTCCATATCTAACACAATCTGTCTTTGATACAAATCATCCATCAACTTTAAAGTACGTCCTCCATAACCATGAGAACGAAGTGATGAACGAATTGCAAGATAGAATAAATAGACACATGTATCAGATGTCATTGTCATAAAGAATCCAACAAATGTATCTCCATCATAGACGCCATAAAGATCTGATATACCTGTTTGAGATAAGTCAATCATTCTTTCAATAGACACACGTTCTTCTTTAGGAAATGCTTCATTGTTGAGATCTTCTAATTCCTTAAAATTTTGTGTAATTTTTTTAGCCGTTAACGCCATAGATTATCCTCCATTAATATGACTATTCTATGCTGTTTTCTTCTTTTTTTCAAATGATTACGCTATAATGGTTAGAAAAGAAAGGATGTATCTATGCTTACATATAGTTTTGATGAAAATAACCATAAATCTCTCTACCAGCAATTATATACTTTTATTAAGAATGATATTCTAGAAGGACATCTGACAGCAGATGAAAAACTCCCTTCTAAACGTACATTCGCAAAGAATCTAGGTATTAGTATTATCACAATAGAGAATGCCTATGCTCAATTAATGGCTGAAGGCTATATTTATTCTTTACCTAAGAAAGGCTTTTATGTATCCCCTATTAATAATAAGACACCTCTTATTCCTACCAAGATGATTCATAAACCTTCTATTAAAAAGGAATCCTATTGGTGTGATTTTTCTTCTAATCAGACACCCGCCCACTTATTTCCGTTTATAACATGGTCTAAACTCATGAAAGATGTATTAAATGAACATCAATCAGAATTAATGGTTAACCCTCCAGTAGGTGGCATTTATGAATTAAGAGAAGCGATTTCTTTACATCTTAAGGAATTTAGAAATATGGATGTTGAACCAGAAAGAATTATTGTAGGTGCAGGGACTGAATACCTTTATGGATTGCTTGTTCAGCTATTAGGTTTAGATCTTGTCTATGCAGTAGAGAATCCTGGTTATAATAAGATACTTGATGTTTATTCAAGTCTAGGGGCATCATGTGTTCCTATAGATATGGATGATCAAGGCATACTTGTTGATCAATTAGAAAGCTTACATGTAGACATAGCCCATATTTCTCCTTCCCATCATTTCCCTACTGGTATTATCATGCCTATTTCTAGACGTTATGAATTACTAGGTTGGGCAAATAAAAAAGAACATCGCTATATTATAGAAGATGATTATGACAGTGAATTGCGTTTAAGTGGTCATCCTATTCCTGCCCTTCAGAGTATTGATTTAAGTGAAAAGGTCATTTATATGAATACCTTTACTAAGACATTGGCTTCTACTATTCGTATTAGCTATATGGTGCTTCCACATCACTTATTAGAACTGTATAATAAGAAACTTTCTTTTTATGCCTGTACAGTCTCTAACTTCGAACAATATACGCTTGCTTCATTTATCAATGACCATTATTTTGATAAGCATATTACTAAATTACGTAATCATTATCATAATAAGCGTGATGCGATTGTAAAGATGTTAGAAGAAAGTGATTTAAAAGATATGATTACTATTTCTAAAGAGGATGCAGGTCTTCATTTCCTTATCACAATTCATACACATATGTCTGATGAGACATTGATTAATAAGTTAAAAGAAAAAGGAATCCATTTAAGAGCTATCTCTCATTACTATCTTAAGAATATACCTCATACATCACATACCTTTATTATGAATTATTCATCTATTGATTTAGATAAATTACCACAGGCTATAGAAATATTAGAAAAAATACTTTATTGACATATTTTCTAAAATATATTAAAGTAAGTCATGCAAAAAAAGAATATTGATTTAGGGTATTATTGGAAACGCACAAGCATAGCTTGATAACGAACAACACTTATATTAAGTGTTGTTTTTTTTGTGTAATTTCAAGAAAGGAGCATTTTCCAATGCCTAAAACATTCAAACAAAATTTATTATTCACTGCCATGATGTCATTCTTAATGGTGTATGTCATGATTCTCTTCAACATCTCATTAAATATCGGAGGAATGAAAAATCATGTCTTCCTACTTGCATTCCATGAAATGATGATCATGTGGCCAGTCGCTTTCTTTTTAGAATTACTTGTGGTAGATTCTTTAGCCCATAAACTTGCTTTCCGCTTTGTACAGCCAACAGATCGTCCTATTGTGATTACTCTTGCGATTTCTAGCATGATTGTATGTATCATGTGTCCATGTATGAGTTTGATTGCGACTATTCTTTTTAAATCTATTGATGTATCAGTCTATTTCCAGACTACATTCATGAACTTCCCTGTCGCATTATTATTCCAGATCTTCTATTGTGGTCCTCTGATCCGTTTGATATTTGGAAAAATCGTACATGAATAAGGTCAGTTTTAAAACTGACCTTATTTTTTTAGTTAATAACTGAGTATTTATATAATGTCAGAATGTATGTATAGTATTATCCATCAAAGGGGGAAGTTTTATATGAAAGAAAATAAAACATTAAAAATTGCAGTAACAGGATTGATGGCGGCTTTAGCTTATATCGCCTTCACATTCCTACAGATTAAGATTCCAACACCTGGAGGAACTACTTCATTCCATTTAGGAAATACATTCTGCGTATTAGCTGCTTTATTATTGGGTGGTGTACCTGGTGGAATTGCAGGGGCTGTTGGTATGGGTATTGGTGATTTACTTGATCCTACTTATGTAGTAGTCGCACCTAAGACATTTATCTTAAAATTTGGAATTGGTGTCATTACAGGACTTGTAGCTCATAGAGTATTCAAGATTCAGAAATTAGAAGGTAAGAAGTTAGTTATTGGTGTCGTTGCTTCTACTTTTGCAGGTTTATTATTCAACGTGATTGCTGAACCACTATTCTCTTATTTCTATACTTCAGTATTACTTGGAGCACCTGCTAAAGCTGCTTTAGCATTAGCATCTTGGAATGCAATTACTACTATTACTAATGCAGTGATTGCGATTGTGATTTCTTCAGTGCTTTATTTAGCTTTAGCACCTACATTTAAAAAGAGTGGTTTATTAGACAAGTTACATACAGTTAAAAAAGACTAGTTAAAAAGGACTCTCAGGAGTCCTTATTTTAGTTTAAGTCCATCTTTAAAGGCACGGCCAACAACCTTACCTAGACTAACATATTGATTATTGAATGGATCAAAGGTAATAGGTTTAACCTTAGAGACATCTACTCTTCCTGTATCATCTAGAACACGTTCATCTACAGATACATTAACGATTTCACCTTTCATGATTTCTGTATCTAAGTCATAATCTTTCAAACGACATTCTAGACAGATAGGTAATTCATTGATAATAGGTGCATGTACTTTACTAGATGGAGTATAAGTAAAACCCGCTTTTTCTAGTTTATTTGGTTCCTTATGTCCTGATACAACACCCACATAATCACAGGCAACTACATGATCTTCATCTGCAATACTGACAGTAAAAGCCTGTGTTTTTAAGATATTCTGTACTGTTTTATGACTTTTAGAAAGACTTAATGAAATCTCCATTTCATCACTGATACCACCCCATGCTGCATTCATTAAATCAGGATGATCATTCTTATCAAAGCTCCCAATCATATAAACAGGCTGTGGATAAGTGAGTGCACGTGCGCCAAAATCTTTTCTCATTTCTTTTTTCTCCTTTTTAATATTTTCATAGCAATTTGATAAAGTGCATCATCAGAAATGTTGTTGATTCTTTCCGCTTTTATATAAGTAGGATAATCATCAATATCTGGATCATCACCACATATATCAATACCGATTACTTCACAGTTTTTTAAGAAGTGAGCTAATACACCCTCTAACATTCCAAGTGACATCTCTCCTTGATTCCAGTTCGTCATAGCATATCTTTCATCTAAAACATCTTTATCTATAGAGATATAGACTGGATATTTTGTTTCGAGAGGAATAGTAACACCTTGTTCAAGTTCTTCTATGCTGATAGTTAAGACCTTTTCTTTATGTTCCATATTCTTTAAATCATGCTTATTTGGACCAATCAGATAGAGACGATGAAGAAATGGATTATGTAAAGCTTTTTTAGCCCAATTTCCACAGCTGAGCATATCTCCTACAATAGAGGACTGCATATCTGTATGATGATCAATCAAAACAAGATTAAAAGGTTCCTGGATAAAATCAGTCATCAGTTTAGTAATATAGTGATAATCTCCAGAATCAATGAAATGAATACCAGAAATACCATTTTTCTGAATCATCTCTTTTAATTGTTTCTCTGCATGCTTGTCACAGAATAATCGTGTTCCTTCAATGTCACTACAATTATAATAAGTTAACTGTGGATAATCCCCTTTATAACAATGAGTAAAATCAAATACATAGTTACGCATCTTTATCACCTGTTGATAATTATAGTCTTTATTTAGCACTTGTCAAATCTGACTGCTAAAAAGAGATAGCCACAGCTATCTCTTAGGTATTATAATTCTTCACCGTTTGTTTCAATAACGTGTTTGTACCAGTAGAATGATTTCTTCTTACTTCTAGAGAAATCACCTTCATGGTTATTATTATAGTTTACATAGATGAAACCATAACGCTTATCATATTCACCAGTAGAAGCAGATACGATATCAAATGGAGACCACATAGTATAACCTAATAGATCTACACCATCATAAGTCACTGCATCTCTCATTGCTTCAATATGTGCCTTTAAGTAATCAATACGATACTGGTCATCTACAGTACCATCTTCTTCTTTCTTATCATAAGCACCAAAACCGTTTTCTACAATCATCATTGGTAGTTCATAACGGTCATTGAACCAGTTTAAGCACCAACGTAATCCTAATGGATCAATCTGCCATCCCCAGTCAGAAGCCTTTAAGTATTCATTTCTTACAAAATCTTCATTAGAGTAATCAAATGTCTTTTCATTACGTCCCTGATATTTAGTTGCGAATGACATGTAGTAAGAGAATCCAATGTAATCTACTTTACCTTCACTTAAGATCTTCTTGTCTTCTTTAGTAATGAAGTCATATCCTTTTCTTTCAAACTTCTTTAAGATATGGCTTGGATAATGTCCTCTTGCATGTACATCAGCAAACCAATATTTCTGATGCATAGCACCTAAAGCATTCATCATATCTTCAGGTTTTGGAGAAGCTGGATAAACACCATTCATACCAATCATACAACCAACCTTTAAGTCAGGATTGATTTCATGAGCTGCCTTAACTGCAAGTGCAGAAGCCACTAATTCATGATGTGCTGATAAGTACATTAAATATTCAGCATCATCGCCTTCTTTTAATAATACAGCACCTTCCTGGATTAAGTTATGCTGAGTGACATCAGCCTGGTTATTGATTTCGTTGAAAGTCATCCAGTATTTTACTTTATGCTGATATCTTTCAAAACATACCTTTGCGAACTTCACAAACATATCAATGGCTTTACGATTTGTGAATCCTCCATATTCCTTTGCAAGTGCCCAAGGTAATTCAAAATGTGATAATGTGATGACTGGTTCAATACCATATTTTAATAATTCATCAAATACATCATCATAGAACTTTAAACCTTCTTCATTAGGTGTTTCTTCATCCCCTCTTGGGAAGATTCTTGTCCAGGCAATAGAAGTTCTAAATGCCTTGAATCCCATTTCAGCAAGTAATGCGATATCTTCTTTATAGTGATGATAGAAGTCTACACCTACATGGTTCGGATAATCTTCTCCAGGAAGAACACCATCTGTTAAACGTCTTGGTGCACCTGTTACGTTATCTCCTGCTGTTTCTACATCTGTACAGCTGATCCCTTTTCCACCTTCCTGCCAGGCACCTTCACACTGATGAGCAGCAACTGCGCCACCCCATAAAAAGTCGTCTCTAAACATTGTCTTATCTCCTTTTCTCTTTCCTATAATTATAGATAGAAATGAAAGTGATTTCTATAGTTTTCAAAATTAGAAATTAAACTCCCTTGAATATGTCTTATCTTTACGTTATTAGTTCACCCATCCAATAAATAGGTGATATTTTGTTGATGGAATAATCAAAAAACTCTATAAATCTATCAACAAGATTCATAGAGCTCATGATATCACTAATACAGTTGGCGGCTTCGTTAGTGATATACACATTACTTAAGAAGTTAAGACTTTTTAAAAAAAGTCTTCCCTCAACAAGAATTATATTATAAATACAGCAAAAAAGGAAGTAAGAACATTTATTTATCACTTTCATCTTCCATAATATAAAACAATTTATCGCCTAATTCTTCAGTTGCATATCCTAACTCATTCGGTTCATCGTTACTGTAAAATCCATATTCAAGATTCTTATCTAATACATAATTACGTATCTGGTTAAGTTCTGCCTCTTCCAACTCTCTATCTGCGTTAATATATTCAATCACTTTCTTTTTAGAATATCCATCTTCTGGATTCAAATTCTTCATCAACAATAGCTCATTCAATAATTTGAGATCATCTTCTGATAATTTATACATTTTTTTACTCCTATACGCCTACTTATTTTTAATTTATTTAAACATAACCTAAAGGTACCTGCATCTCACCAGCAAACACTTTGCCTAAAAAATAATATGAACATTTTATAAGTAACAACTTAAAAAATCATTGTTTCCCAATTCTGTAATTAACATAATTGCATGATCATCTTATTATTTACATATGTGATCTTACGTAAATCTTCTTTAGATAAAAAATAAAGTTTATATACTGATTTTCCTTCTTCTTTGAGCATGTTCAGTATCAATAATAAATAGCACACAAATCAATAATATCGAGAAGTAAATTATACTGCTTCTTTGCTTGATCATTCATATGTACATTTTGAGAATACACCACTCTTGTAGAAACTGATTGATACAACATTAAATCTTCTACAGTCATATTGAGTACTTTCATTATTTTCTGCAAATGATTATCAAATGTAGACTTGTTTTCCATAGTGCCATCCAGCATTTTTTCAAGATCAAATCGTGAAATGTTTGCTTTAGATGCAAATGATACTTTAGTATAACCCTTATCTCTTATACAGTCTTTTAACTTCACAGCCATAATACTTCTTAGTTCAGTATATTCCATTCTAATACCCCCTTTTCTTATTTTAAAAGTTATATAATCGACCGCTTTTCTTCATCACAATTTAATCATAACTTATCTATGCTTTCAATCACAACCATGTTTTCACGGTTACATTATTTGTTCAAAATTTCACAATATTTTTGTAACATTTTTTTCAATGAAAGCGTTGCATTTTATTTATATAAGATGTAATATAGCACTATCAACCAAATAAAAAAAGGGGAGCTGACGCGACGGCTGAGAAGAAATACGATCGGATTTCGACCCATATAACCTGATACGGATAATGCCGGCGTAGGAATTTTGTTTTTTTAGGTATACATGCTCAGGTATACCTTTTTTTATTGTTTAAAGGAGGAAAGTATGAGTTACACAACACAAATGGATGCTGCAAGACAGGGTATTATTACACCTGAAATGGAAATTGTAGCAGCAAAAGAATCTATGGAGGTAGAAGTATTACGTGAGTATATTGCGAAAGGACAGGCGATTATTCCATGTAATAAGAATCATACTTCTATTGATCCAAGTGGTATTGGTTCAATGTTGAAGACTAAGATCAACGTGAACTTAGGTATTTCTAGAGACTGTAAAGACATGGATGTAGAAATTGAAAAGGTGAACAATGCAGTGAAGATGGGTGCTGAATCAATCATGGACTTAAGTTCTTATGGTGATACACGTACTTTTAGAAAGAGATTAACTAAAGAGTGTCCTGCTATTATTGGTACAGTCCCTATTTATGATGCTGTTGTTTATTATCATAAAGCTTTAAAGGATATTACAGCTAAAGAATGGTTAGATATTGTAAGAATGCATGCTGAAGATGGTGTGGATTTCATGACTATTCATTGTGGTATTAATAGAGCTATGTATGAACGTTTTAAGAATAATAAGCGTTTAATGAATATTGTATCTCGTGGTGGTTCTATCATGTTTGCCTGGATGGCTATGACTGGAGAAGAAAATCCATTCTATGAACATTATGATGAAGTATTAGATATCTGTCGTGAGTATGATATTACTATGAGTTTAGGTGATGCATGTCGTGCTGGATGTTTAGCCGATGCAACTGATGTAGCTCAGATTGGTGAATTAGTGACTTTAGGAGAATTAACACAACGTGCATGGGATAAGGATGTACAGGTCATGATTGAAGGTCCTGGTCATATGCCTTTAAATCAGATTGCAGCAAATATGGAGATTCAGAAGACAATCTGTAAAGGTGCACCTTTCTATGTATTAGGCCCTCTAGTCACTGATATTGCCCCTGGTTATGATCATATTACTGCAGCTATTGGTGGTGCTATTGCAGCGACTTATGGTGCATCATTCTTATGTTATGTGACTCCTGCTGAACATCTTCGTCTGCCTAATCTAGATGATGTTAAAGAAGGAATCATTGCATCTAAGATTGCAGCGCATGCAGCAGATATTGCGAAGGGTATTCCTGGTGCTATGGAATTAGATAATAAGATGGCATGTGCAAGAAAGAAGTTAGACTGGGAAGAAACATTCAAGTATTCTATTGATCCAGAAAAGGCAAGACGCTATCGTGCTGAAGCAGCACCTGAAAAAGAAGATACATGTTCTATGTGTGGTAACTTCTGTGCTGTTAAGAATATGAATCGTATTCTTGATGGTGAAATTGTAAATATCTTTGATGAATAAAAACCACGCCTAAAAAGACGTGGTTTTCACTGCGGCTATAAGCCTATGTTACTTGCTCGCGTCTAAAGGCGCAGCTTTCACTTCGTTCAAGCTATCGCTTTTGACTCTCGCTTTCCCTCAAAGGGAATTTTTATTTTGCCTTCTTGCCACGTTTTTTGTTTTCTTCGCGAATTCCTTTTTCTTCAAACGGATCCTTATATTCTTTTACGCTTAATTTATCCATGGCAATGTCATGCTGTTCTTGTTCTCTTATATACTTTGCGACTGTTTGATCATTTAATCCAACAGTGCTTACATAATATCCTTCTGCCCAGAAATGTCTATTTCCATACTTATATTTCAAATTTGCATGTCTGTCAAAAATCATCAGAGCGGATTTTCCTTTCAGATATCCCATGAATGCTGAAATGCTTATCTTTGGTGGTATCATCACTAACATATGCACATGGTCGCTCATCAAATGTCCTTCTATAATTTCCACTCCCTTGTATCGACAAAGTGTTCTTAGTATTTCTCCTATGTCTTCTCTTAGTTGATTATATATCACTTTTCGTCTATACTTTGGAGTGAAGACGA
>OQVT01002975.1_pt1 | contig 10906 bp, 7 predicted proteins | sample 1691561 | NCBI WGS metagenome assembly OQVT01 (sample SAMN03418260, study PRJEB22391) | human gut metagenome | biome: human-gut; feature: organic feature; material: feces | host: Homo sapiens | place: Tanzania | collected 2013-01
CTTGCTCGGGACTTTCACCCGTTAGACAATGCTCATGCCGAGCGTACTAAAAAAAAGATTTCCGGTGCCTGTCAACCGAAAATCTCTTCCCAATGTTTGAAACGTTCCAAACCTTCGTCACCGAATTTTGCTATGCTGCGTTCTGCCTTCTCCACTGTCTTCTCCCTGTCGAGATGCGTCTTTGAAAAGAACTTGTCGGCATAGCATATCACCTGCTCTTCGAGGGTCTCCGGCAGGAAATCCCTATGGGGCAGAGGCAGGTCTTGCGCCTCTATCTCCCTTTTGCTGAGTCCTGCTCCTGTATGGCGTTCACACACACGGGCATGACGAGGCAGTCCCTCGCTGCGCAGCATCTCTGCTCCGAGAATGCCGTGGCGGATGTATGGTTCCGTGCCATGACAGTGTATGCCTGGAGCATCGGTCTTTATGATGCCGATGTCGTGGAGCATCGCCGCCTCTTCGATGAAGTCGCGGTCGAGATTCAGTTCGGGGTGCAAAGAAACAATCTGCAGCGCTTTCTGCGCCACAGATTGTGAGTGAACGATGAGGATGTGGCGCAACTCGCCATCATCCTCACCGCAATATTTGTCTATTATCGCTTCCCAATCAATCATGGTCGCGCTCTATATATCCTATCACGTCGCCGCGGTTCACCTTGCCGCCCTGGCGTGTGGCAATCTCCACGAGTTTGCCGCCGAGACAAGCAGGAACTTCAACGAACTGTCCCCATGGTGCCTGCACATAGCAGAAGGTCTGTCCCTCATCATAGTGCTGGCCGATGAACGGCTCGATGCATGGTGTGCACTCGCTTGAGCCCTGGAACTCGAAGAACACCTGTCCCTTAACCGGAGAGACAACGGCGTCTGCCTTGGCATGCTTGAACTCTGCAATCTTCTCTGGTGTGAGGTTGCTTCCGAGCTTGGCGTCTCTTGCCTTCTGAAGGTCGGCGAGGAAACGCTTCTTTGCCATACCGTTCTTGAAGTCGCGATACTGCTCCGGGTGCATAGCCAACTCGAAGAGCTCTTCGTCGTCCTGACCATATTCCCATCCGTTCTCGTCCATCTCTTTTCTGAAGCCATCGAGAGCATTAGGGATGAGGGTGTGAGGATCGGCATCGGTGAATTCCTTGCCGTTCTTCTTTGCCAGAGCCACAATCTCGTCGTCGAGCTTGCCTGGGAGCGTACCGCTCTTGCCGAGGATCATACCCCACATGGCGTCGTCCATCATCACGAAGCGGCCCTTGCCCTGTGCCATGGTGAGCAGGTTCATCAGGGCGATGTTCTTGACATACTGTGAGAATGGGGTTACGAGTGGCGGGAAGCCGACACGTGGCCATACGTATGCCACCTCGTCGAAGAGCTTCACGAGCATCTCGTCGGTAGAATATTCCTCCTTGCCCTTAGAGCGGAGGATAGAGTTGATGGAGCGATGGATACCGGCGAGGTCGGCCATCATACTTCCCATCATACCGCCTGGCAGACCGCAACCGAGGAGCAGTGAGCTCATGATCTTGTTGCCTGGGTTGATGAAGCATCCCAACCAGTCGTCGATAAACTCCTGTGTGAGACGGCGTGCCTCCATATATGCGTTCATGTCGATTTCAGGAACGTCGAAACCTTCGTTCTTCAACATGCTCTGCACAGAGATGATGTCTGGATGGACCTTACCCCAAGACAATGGCTCGATGGCTGTATCGATAACGTCGCAACCGTTGTTGCAGACTTCAAGGATTGATGCCATAGAGAGACCCGGACCAGAGTGGCCGTGATACTGTATGATGATTTCAGGATGTTTGTCCTTGATAGACTTGGTGAGCTTTCCGAGCAATGCTGGCTGACCGATACCTGCCATATCCTTGAGACAGATTTCTGTAGCACCTGCTGCGATGAGCTTGTCGGCGATTGCCGAATAATATTCCACGGTGTGTACAGGCGAAGTGGTGATACAGAGTGTGGCCTGTGGTGTCATTCCTGCCTCAAGAGCCCACTTGATGCTCGGGATGATGTTTCTCACGTCATTGAGTCCGCAGAAGATACGGGTGATGTCAACGCCCTGGGCGTGCTTCACTTTATATTGAAGTGCTCTCACATCGTCAGGCACCGGATACATACGCAGAGCGTTGAGACCGCGGTCGAGCATGTGAGTCTTTATACCCACCTCATTGAATGGCTTACAGAATGCTCTTACTGCCGCATTCGGATTTTCGCCGGCGAGAAGGTTGACTTGTTCAAAAGCTCCTCCATTGGTCTCCACACGAGAGAAGCATCCCATCTTGATTATCACAGGAGCGATGCGCTCCAACTGATCTTTGCGCGGCTGGAACTTGCCAGAAGATTGCCACATGTCTCGGTATACGAGACTGAACTGGATTTTCTTTTTCATTTCGTCTTCGATTTAAAGCGTAACAGGCTATTCTTAGCGGACATTCAAAATCACAACTACTATTCATGTCCCACCGAACTGAGTCTGTTGCGTGTGTTTTTATTTTGCAAATGTAATCGTTTTTTGGGAATAAACTAAATTCTGAACGAAAAAACTGCTTTCCAACTGCATTTTAATACAATTTATCGACCTTGGAGGGGAACGTTGTTCAACAATGTAAAATCAAGTTTACAAATAGTCGAGATACTACTCGTCAAGGTGTATATTAACAACATTCATCCTGCCTGCTGCCGTTTTCTCTACTTTTGCAGCGAGGGAACACACTGGCTGGGAACGATTATTGTCATCACCTCATCGCATGTGTCAAGCAGCCCTGATAACCAATTTGGGTTAAAACTATCGGCCAATCATTTCTTCATATCAAAAAAAAACATTATCTTTGCAGCGCTGAAATTGAGTGTCAGTGCATATATATGTATTGTGACATTATTTTATGGCTCCGTAGCTTAGCTGAATAGAGCGTCAGATTCCGGTTCTGAAGGTCGTGGGTTTGAATCCCACCGGAGTCACTTGTTTATATATATATGCAACAAACAATTTGTTATGCAACAAACAATTTCAATATTATTCACCAATAGCTGATATCTGGAAAGAAAAAGTCCTGAAGGTCGTGGGGTTGAATCCCACCGGAGTCACTTGTTTATATATATGCGACAAGCAATTTCAACATTATTCATCAATAGCTGATATCTGGAAAGAAAAAGTTCTGAAGGTCGTGGGGTTGAATCCCACAGCCATCTATTCTAAAACTTGTATTTCACCGTGGCCATTGCTTCTCTGCCCCGCAAAGGAAGTGAGAAATAACGGTAGTTGAAACCGGTGAAGGAAGCATCAACATATTGCTTGCGGTTCAGGGCGTTGTCGATACGCAGACCCAATTCCCATCTCTTGGATGGAGTATAGAGTAGCTTGGCATCGGCAAACAGGATGGAGTTGTATTCACCCTTGGATGTCTCCAGCAAAGAGTAATCGCATGACACCGTAAGAGAGAGGCGGCTGAGGGGCGACACCACAAGACTGAAATCGTTGAACAGGCTTTTCAGCGTCTGACTGTTGCTGTTGGCATAACGGTCTTGCCAAGAGAGGTTGAAGGTTGACTCGTTGGTGACCTGCAGCCACGACAGATCATACCATCTTACCAACAGACACGACGTGGCGACATTCGACACCACACGCTGCTGCAGTCCGTTCTGCACCACCGGCAACTCATTGCGACTGTAGCTCACGGTGCCTTGTATGGCGACATGTACCTGTGTGAAAGTCTTCTCCACCCGTGTCTGCGCCATGAGATAGCGTGTGGTGGCAGACTGCCACAGAGGAGTCAGCTTGGTGAGGTCGTTGCTGATATCGTAGGCGAAGCGCCAGTCGGAATGGCGCCACGACATTGTGGCAAGGAGGTTCCATGTGAACATATTCACGAAATCGCCATAATTTATCTTCAGCGACGCATTCGACGACCGTGCCCACCCCATGCGGTCTGGGGTAGCGGTGAGAGTGCGGTAGTCGGAGCGGTAAGCCTGCGGCGTTATGACATCGTCGTCAGCGCCTTGGAGCATTGCCCCGGCTATGGTGAGTCGCCATTGGGGTGAGAAATTGTGGTTCCAGCGCACGGAGGGCGAGAGGTATGTCCGGTTGACATGTCTTCCACCTGACCGCCAAGGTATCGTTGCAGCATAATGGTTTATGGGACAATCCACCACCAGTATATCCCTGGAAAAACGCATGGTGTATGAAGGGGCAATGGTGTTGAGCAGACTGCTGTTGTCGTTGTCGTCGGCAGCGTCAATCCTCACCCTGTCTGAGAGATAGGAGAATTCGTATCTCAGGTCGAGGATATTGCCGAACAGGGGGAATGACGTGGAAATATTGTTGGCTGTCTTGAAGCGGTTGAAACCGATGCGCTCACGGATGTCATAGACTCCCCCGGCATCAGTCGCCGCCAACGTCTCGCTCCGGCGGAAGTAGAAGAGTGTGGAACCGATGTTGTAGGTATGCTGACCGGAGTTTATCGTCATAGCCAACTTGTTTTGGACGTATGCCGGATGGCGCGTCACCTGCTGCCCCACCTGCCTGCCGTTGCTATAGATGTCGTTCTGACCCGTATGATAAGAGAGGGATGCCGACAGCTGGTCGAGGAGATACACTTTGGGGGCGTTCAGTTCGTATCTGAACTTTGGGGCGATGGTCTTCTCGCCCACCTTTATGCGGTTGCTCTGCGAGAGAGTGGCGGTATGTGCTCCGCCATAGAGATAATAGGTGCTGTCGGCAAGGTTGTCGGCAGTGGAATAGAGGTCGATGTTAGTGCGCAGTCCGCCATACCGCCCCACCCTATGCATGTGGTTGAAACCGACGGAATACGCTCTGTTTTTGAGATAGCGCTGCTGCGGTATCGGCGAGAAGATGTTTTCCATAGCGTTCACGCTGTTGCGCGGCAATGCCACGTAGCCTTCCAGGTCGCTCACATTGATATTGTTTGAGAGGGCATTGCCACTGAGGTTTTCGCCTGTGTTGTTCATCTTTGCCGTGAGGAGCAGCTGGTTCTTGGCGGCGATGTTTATCACCGACAGGTGGTTGTTCCATGTGGCATCCTCGCCATATCCCGCTCCACCTTCCAGTTCTCCAAAGGGGCGCATCTTGTAGCCGCTCTTCAGTTTGATGTTGAGCGTTGCCCTGTCTGACGGAACCGTAGACTTCAGTGCACGGATGGGCTGGTCATTCTCCATCACCTGCACCTGTGATATCGCCTCTACGGGGAGGTTGCGCGTTGCCTGACTGTATCTGTTGCCGAGGAGGTTCTGTCCTTCTATATTAAACTGGTTTATTGTTTCGCCCTTATAGAGTATCGTACCGTTTGGCGACACCTGTATCCCGGGCATCTTTTTCAACACATCCTCCAGATAATGGTCGTCCTTGCCCTGAAAGGCAGACACGTTGTATTTTATTGTGTCGCCAACCTGTTCCACAGGTTTCAGCCTGACGGTGACTTCCGGCAGTTTCGTCGTACGGCGTATTCCGTCTCCTTCATTCTGAGCCTCAGCGGCGATTACGCAGAGTGAGGCGGCACACAGCAGAGTGGGTATTCTTTTCATCTATTCGAGTTCTATAGGGTTATAGGGGCGTCTGCCGGTGTCACCTGCCTGCGGAGTGAACACCGCACCCGGGTTCTGCAACTGAAAGGCTTTGTATATGTCAGCCTGTTCGTTTTCCACGGCCTTGCGCACTTTGTCACGCGTAGTATGCAGGATTTTGTTGCCCGACTTGAGATATACGGGCACTCCCTTGCCGAGGTTTTCCAGTCCATTCAGCGTAAAGCGGTAGTTGTCTTTTGTGTCACAGATACTGAATATCAATCCTGGCAATCCTCCGAAGAGGTATGGTCCTGTATGCAAATCAAACGTAGGGGCATACCATGCCGTCCAGTCTCTACCGCCGAAACGGCACACGGCTTTTCTGCATGCCACATCGCATATCGTGGTGTCGCCTTCTACAGTCTGCCAACTGATTTCCGGAACGGGCTGGGTGTACTGGTATGTGTTCACGTTGTTCACTTGTATGATTGCCACATTGCGGCTACGGTCTATCACCAATGGATATTCGTATGCCATTCTTTTCATCATTCCCATATTCATCATGAAGGCTTCCATCGGTGGGCGTTTGGCAGCGGCGAGCGAGTCGTTGATGAAATCTGTCCTGTCGTCAAAATAGTCAACGAAGCCCTGTGCCTTGTCGCCCACGAGCAGTATCGTCTGACCGTCCGTCCTCCCCCTGCTGAGTGAGTCTGGCCTGTATGAGAATTCATAATACACCTTCACGTATGCCGTGTCGTACACCGTTTTCTCCACAGGTTTCAGCGGTGGCAATGTTCCGCCATGCACAGACTGCGAAAATGCCGGACTCGCCACTGCTGCCAGCATCATGAATAAAGCCGTTATCTTCTTGATTTGCATATCTGTCAGTTTTAATTTTTCTCTGATTGGGAATATAAGATTATTGCAAAAATAGGGAAAATTTATGAAATGGAACAAAGAAGCATTGATATTAGCAACTCCTTTAAATTATATTACACTTCAAGAGCCGTTTACAGTTTTATCTTGTTCTCATGATCACGCATTATTTCGTTTTCAAGTCCTATTTTTTTATTATCGTTCTTTCTAAAACTCCACCTGAATAAAATCCATGGAGTAAATGTCTTTTTCGTTAAATATGCGACACTCCTGTATTGGCCAGTACTTATCGTAGTTTTACTACGCGGATTACCAATAAAGCTTGAGCATCCTATTGACAGCAGGATATCTGGAGTGAAACTATACGAGAGTGTGAGACTGCTCTCTGGATTGTAGTTTTTGGTCCTCGAGAATTCGGTGTGTATGTAATTCTGATAGGAAAAAACGGTTCGTGCTTCTATCTTTCCCCATTTTTTGCTCAACATCAACATACCGGAAAAATGTTTTTTTGCTCCAGCAGTTGTATAATAACTAACGTTGTGAGCTAAATCCATCATTAAAAACAAACCTCTGATACGCCATGACATATAGTACTTCAACTTCAGTGAGCGATAACGCCCCATATTCCCATATGTAGTGAGCAGCACACCATCTCCTTCTTCAATGTGTACAGGCTCAATGATGTCGTTTGATATTCCATAAGACACACTTGCATTAAGATACAAGCCGCCTATAAAATATGAAGAATTCCATCCGAAAGAATGCGTTTCAGAAGGCATGAGGTAAGGATTTCCATGACTGACAAGAAGCGTATCGGCAGAAGTATTGTATGGAGAAAGCATTGCGACAGGCGGTGGTGTGTTACTATATGTATAGCTGAACCGTGTACTCAAGCTATTAGTTATATTATAATACAAGCCAAGAGAGAGACGCGGTCTGAAATAACGGTGAATTATACTGTCTGATTTCATAGAGACATACTCCATTCCTGCTGAAGCATCGTATGTCAGTTTTCGCACCAACATTCCAGTATATCCGGCAAATACGTATTCATTCAAACGGTGATGACTGAATAGATAATCTTCAATGCCAATGTTCTCAATCCTGTCATAAGAGTATTGCGTTTCGTTCCCGATTTCCAGACTCCCGCCATTTTCAAAGTCTTTAGTAAAGTTCATTGTCAATGTAAGCTGTTTGTGCCTATTGTCATATTTCTGAGCATTCAAGTCCTTATTCCCATTTGCATTTTCTTCCAGGCTGTTAGTATTTTCAGCCCGATTATCCGAATATACTGCGTACGTTTCCATTTCCGCATCTTCAGAAAAGAGGTGCTTATGGAATGCTGTTGCCGAAAACAGATGGGAACTATAGTCTGATGTACTGCCACGGGAAATATCATGGTGATTCGATTCACCATTAGAAGTATTATTATTGGTTTCCCTATTTACATTTCCTTGAATATATGCTGCAAAATAATCTTTTTCCGAAATACGCCACTTTGGCATCAACGAATAGTCATAATCTACTTCTTTACCTTTAGAATCCCCGGAATAGGACTTGACCAACGTTGGCGATACAAGATTATAAGTATTCTCTTGCTTACTATGGCTCACACCGAAAGACGCATCACCGTAAAGAGAAATGTTACTGTTACCGACTTCAAACTTCGGTATAGCAAAAAAGGACTTCTCTGGATAATCGGCATGAGCAGCCAACTGTGCATAAGTATATATCGAAGTTTCCTTTAGTTTTATATTTAGAATACGTTTTACTCCTTGCCGCATATACTTTGCGCCAACCACATCGATTATCTCCACAGACTTGATGCGAGACGGATCAATAGGACTTATTCCCGAATTCACTCTAATTCCGTCTATGAGAATCATCATCGACTGGCCATCAGAAGAACGAACGGTTTCATTTACAGGGTCACTATAGATAAATGGAATTTCTTGCAAGGCAACAAAAGGGTTTCCGCTCTCCTTAGCCTTCTTCGACAAAATGAACACATGTCCCCTTGATGAAGCATAACTGTTTTTACCATTTACAACAATACTATCAAGCATTATATCTCTCGTTTCAAGTATGAAATTATGGGCCATATCCCTATCCACCAAAACCGAATCCTCTTCACTTGCAAGTCCGACGCAACTTGCAACCAAGAGATATTTCCCTTGAGAAACCTTGTCAATGGAGTATTCGCCATCAACATTAGAACGTGTCAATGCTGCAAGTTCCCCATTCTGATAAAGGGATATTTGCGCTCCATTTACATGTGATCCATTATCGTCTATCACTATTCCACGAACAGAATATTGAGAATAAACAGATATCGGCATTAATGATAGTAAAAATAAAAATTTTATTATTCTATTCATCCACAGATTCATTTTGATTCATCATTTCCTTTTCAAAACATTACAAAGGCAAAGATAATGCAAAATCAACTCCACACATAAATAAAAAGCAAATTATTTTCTGCAAGCTATATAAATCAGTACTAAGACTTCTCTCACATAACATCAGCCATTGAAGTGTATCATTGTCTTGCCAAACAATGTAACCACCATTGACAAATTGGACCGGCATTTGATAAATGGTTCGTTATGCCATACAGATGTCGTTTTCAAGCAACATTTTATATATCAACGACATACGCTGCATTTTACATTTAGTAAACAGGACCGGCGATAGCGGAATGAACACAATTTATCCCTTTTTTCTTGTTTATTCCGAAATTCATTCATAAATTTGCTACGATATTGAGCAGAATACTTTAATAAACCTTATTTTAATATGAACATAACAGAAAGATTTCTCAACTATGTGAAGTTTGACACACAGTCGGCTGAAGAGAGCCAGACAGTGCCAAGCACCAGTAAACAACTGATATTCGCCGAATATCTTCGCGACGAACTGAAGGCAGAGGGATTTGCCGACGTGGAGATGGACGAGCAGGGATATATCTATGCCACTCTCAAGGCGAACACCAAGAAGGAAATTCCTACTATCGGATTCATCAGCCACTACGACACATCACCTGACTGCAGCGGCAAGGACGTGAAGCCACGCATCGTGAAGGCATACGACGGCGGCGACATCGTGCTCTCTGAGGGCATCGTGTCATCACCAAAGAAATTCCCTGAACTGCTTGCCCACAAAGGAGAGGACCTCATCGTGACCGACGGCCACACGCTGCTCGGTGCCGACGACAAGGCTGGTATTGCTGAAATCGTGCAGGCCATGTGCTGGCTGCGCGACCACGACGAGATAAAGCACGGCGACATCCGCATGGGCTTCAACCCCGACGAGGAAATCGGAATGGGTGCCCACCACTTCAACGTGGAGAAATTCGGATGCCAGTGGGCATACACCATCGACGGCGGCGACCTGGGCGACCTGGAATACGAGAACTTCAACGCTGCCGCTGCCAAGATAAACATCAATGGAGTAAGCGTACACCCTGGATTCGCCAAAGGCAAGATGGTGAACGCCAGCATGCTCGCCACTGAGCTCGCAGGCATGATGCCTGCCGACGAGAGACCGGAGACCACTGAGGGCTACGAGGGCTTCTATCATCTGCTGGGCATAGAGAGCAACACCGAACACGCCAAGATGTCGTATATCATACGCGACCACGACCGCAAGAAGTTTGAGGACCGCAAGAAGTTCATCGTTTCTGTAGTAGACAAGATGAACGAGAAATACGGCAAGGGAACGGTGGAGATTGCCGTTAACGACCAATATTACAACATGAAGGAGAAGATCGACCCGAACATGCACGTCATCGACATCGTGTTGAAGGCAATGGAGCTTTGCGGCGTGCCACCAAAGGTGCAGCCGATACGTGGCGGCACCGACGGAGCACAACTCTCGTTCAAGGGTCTGCCTTGTCCTAACATCTTCACCGGCGGCGTGAACTTCCACGGACCATACGAGTTCGTGAGCATCCAGGTGATGGAGAAGGCTATGCAGACAGTGGTGAAGATATGTGAGCTCACCGCTGGATACAACGACTAAGGTTTCCTTATTAGTATCATAGTATCATTCCAGACCGCTGCCAAGCCTCTAAAACATTATAGGCTAAGGACTTAACCCGATGATACATTTCTGGATTTTTTACAGAAAAGTATCATTAAAGTATCATAGAAGTATCATGCCTTTGGGCATCCCGTATTTTCCTCACGCCAGGGGGAAGACATCCCCACATTAGGGGGTTCTGTTCCCCACGGCGTGGGGGAAATCCGAGGTCTATATTTTATGAATTACAAGTATGTATTTTAGAGATTCCAAGTCTATGCTTTACGAATACAAGTATATGTTTTATCCATGAATACTGCGTTATATGTACATAACGGATATGTGACGTAGATGGTTGATGACTATTGTTGAAAAATACCATTGTGCTGTGAATTCGTGATTCTATGGTATGGTTTGATAGGATACAGAAAAGCTGCAAAAGACCAAATCGGATAATTCCTTCTGCCACATTTTTGTTTATACTGATTATAGTTCGTACC
>OQVT01002976.1_pt1 | contig 10900 bp, 9 predicted proteins | sample 1691561 | NCBI WGS metagenome assembly OQVT01 (sample SAMN03418260, study PRJEB22391) | human gut metagenome | biome: human-gut; feature: organic feature; material: feces | host: Homo sapiens | place: Tanzania | collected 2013-01
AGCGTGCCGACAAAAGCCAGGTATGCAGGCTTAGAGAGTGCCTGTGCTCTGGCGCTCAGTCATCTGATTGTGTCCAATTTCTTATGCTACGGCACAAATGTTAAGGCAACCCTGGAAACATTAGTGGAACTGGCTCTTGTGCAGGATGAGAAAACGGCAAAAGAGATAGAAAGGCAAGTTAATGCACTAAATCTGGCATATTTAAAAGCAGATACCTTAAAAGAATTAATATCGTACAGGACTGCCACAGGAGATCTGACCGAATATTTGGAGCATGTGAGATCAGTCTGGAACAAGAAATATGATCCGTATACCATGGATGAGGAGGAAAGCCGGAGAAAACTGCTAATGGGACTTTCTCTATGTGGATATGATATAAAGACACAGGCTTTTTCCAAGGATCCGGTAAATCTGGGAACAGGTAACTTTATATATGACCGGGTAGATTTGGAAATACGTGGGAAAGGCAGTTTTCAATTTAAGCGCTTTTACAATTCCCAAAGTAAAACACGTGGAGTATTGGGACAAGGCTGGACCCATTCCTTTGAGGAAAAGTTGCTTCAGGACCAGGGGGAATGGAAATATATTCATGGAGATGGAGCAGAAGAACCTTTTTATAAGAAACAGGATGGAACGCTCCAGTCTGCCCTGACGACAGGAAATATCCTGTACGTTGATAAGGATATTGATGTTATACATAAAAAGAATGGTGAAAAAATCTTTTTCCATAAAGATGGAAATGTAAAACAGTATATAGAGAAGCAGGATTCGCGAGATATTGAGCTGAAGGATCTGTCGGGAATGGAAAGTCTGGCAAAGGCAGATGAGCTGATGCAGCAGTGGGCTTATGAAACATTTGACGGAGATAATATCCCGATGTGTGAATTTATTATGTTGAAGCTTCCGGAAGGATACAATGGTTTCTTTTTACATATGGATCACAGACTGATCGATTCCTGTGGGCTTGTAGTTATGATTGAAGACCTGTTCCAATTATATACGCATTACAGATATGGAACAGCCTGCCCACAGGAACTGGTTGATTTTGAGACGGTCCTGAAAAAAGATCTTGCAAAAGCGGGCAATGAAAAGCGTTTTGCAAAAGACAAAAAATTCTGGGATGACCAGCTGGATGCACTGGGTGAGCCGTTATATTCTGATATACAGGGACCGTCTGTACTGGAGGGAGCAAGAAAACGTCATGGAGATCCAAAGCTTCGTGCTTCTGATATTGAAATGAACGAGCTGTTTGTTGCAGTAAAGGATTATCATCTGGAACCGTATGCGACACAGAACCTGATGGATTTCTGTATGAATCATCAGCTTTCCATGACGAATCTGCTTCTGCTTGGTATCCGTACTTATCTGTCAAAAGTAAATAACGGACAGGAAGATATTACGATCCAGAATTTTATATCCAGACGTTCTACCCATGACGAATGGACTTCAGGGGGAAGCAGAACCATTATGTTTCCGTGCAGAACAGTGATCTCACCGGAGACAGATTTTCTTTCGGCAGCTTATGAAATCCAGAATATGCAGAATCGAATTTATATGCACAGCAATTACGATCCGGCACTTATCGTGGATGAGATGAGAAAGAGATACCATACACCGGAGCATACCAGCTATGAAAGCTGCTATCTGACCTATCAGCCAATGCCGGTGAAGGTGGAGAATGAAATGCTTGGGACTGTTCGTCAGCATGCCAAATGGTTTGCAAATGGTGCCGCAACCAAAAAAATGTATCTGACCGTATCTCATACTGAGGATGGCGGCATGAACTTCTCCTATCATTATCAGACTGCTCATCTGGAAGAGCATGACATGGAACTGCTTTATTATTATATGATGCGTATTCTTTTTAAGGGGATCGCAGAGCCGGATATGAGCATCGGAGAGATTATGGAACAGGTATAGAAATCAAAAATACGAGGAGGAAATGGAATGAATCAGGAAATGGAATTTAAAAATATTGTAGCGCAGTACAGCAAAGTGAAACCGGAGGAGATGACGGGGAAAATGAGATTCCGTGAGGATCTGGGATTCACTTCTCTGGATTTCATGTCTTTTCTGGGAGAGCTTGAGGATACCTTTGACATTGAACTTGAGGAAACCGAAGTGACCCAAATTACAACTCTTGAAGAGGCGCTTAAGCTTCTGGAGGAGCTTCAGTAAGAATGAAGCTGTTGTCCGCAGAAAAGTGAAGGAGGAGAAAAACATGCTGATCAGGGATATATTAGAAGAAAGTGTACAGAAATTTGGCGAAGTCAAAGCAGTAAAATGGCTTAACAGGAAAGAAGTTCTGGAGAGAAGTTACAGCGAAATATTGAGAAACGTGATTTCCACCAGAAAAGGACTTCTTGCAGAAGACTTTGCAGGAAAGCATATTGCATTGATCGGAACCAGTTCTGTAGAATGGATCGAAAGTTATCTGGGAATTATTACAGGATGTACTACAGCGGTGCCGCTGGACGCAGCACTCCCATGTGAAGAACTGATCGATCTGATAAACCGATCCGATTCTGAAGCACTCTTCTTAAGTCCGAAACACAGACCTTATCTGGAAGCGTTCCTTGCAAACTGTCCGAAACTCCAGAAAGTATGGATGCTTCAGGAAGAGGTGGAGGATGTACCTTCAGGCGTGTACAGTATCAATGAGCTGAGAAACACAGGAATTAACGCATCAGCAGATGCTTCCTGCCCGTCAGCAGAAGATATTGCGACGATTATCTTTACGTCCGGAACGACAGGAAAGAGCAAAGGGGTTATGCTGACACAGAATAATCTGGCATCTAATGTTGAGGCAGTTAAGATTTCAGCAGAACCCGGAACTGCCATGCTCAGTGTACTTCCAATCCATCATGCATTCTGTCTTGTCATGGACTGGCTGAAAGGTTTTTCTCAGGGAGCAACTATCTGTATTAATGACTCTCTGCTTCATATGGTCAGAAATATGAGCATTTTTAAACCCGATATCATGCTCATGGTTCCGATGATGATTGAAACAATTTATAAGAGACTGGCAGCAGCTGATCCACAAATCCCGAAGGCAGTTCTTGCAGAAAAAGTTTTCGGTGGAAAACTGCAGACGATTTTTACCGGTGGCGCACATCTGGATCCGTACTATATTGATCGTTTTGCAGAGTATGGTGTTCAGATTCTGGAAGGATATGGCATGTCGGAATGTTCTCCTGTTATCAGTAATAATACGCCGGAAAATCATAAGCCGGGTTCTATTGGAAGACCACTTGAGAATGTGGAGATAAGATTTGAAAATGGTGAGATTCTGGTAAAAGGCACAAGTGTTATGAAAGGGTATTATCAGATGCCGGACGAGACAGCTGAAACACTGAAAGATGGCTGGCTGCATACTGGCGACAAGGGTTATATGGATGAAGATGGATATCTCTTTATTAATGGCCGGGTGAAAAATCTGATCATTCTATCCAATGGAGAAAATGTATCTCCGGAAGAAATCGAGAACAAGCTTGCACTGAATCCGCTTGTGGGTGAAGTTATTGTAACAGGTGAGGACAATGGTCTTACAGCCCGAATTTATCCGGAACAGGCAGTTGTGGAGGCAAAGGCACTGGATACGGAGATGATTCGTTCACAGCTTCAGGAATTTCTGGATGAATACAATAAAAATCAGCCGACCTACCGTCGTATTACAGGTCTGGTGATCCGGAAAAATCCGTTTATACGCAGCACGACAAAGAAAATCAGGAGACAGGATGTCCTGATCGATGAGCCACAGGCATAATAAAAACCCGTTTGAGTGAATTGCTCAGACGGGTTTTGCTATGCTGTTTATATGCAGGACACTCAGGATAAAAGAGGCAGCATGCCAGACAGGAAAATCTGAGTCAGAATTCCTGCAATTACTTCTGGTGCAAGATCAAAATTATCCCTTGTCCATTTGTGAAGGACACCGATCGTACTGCCGATCGCACAGGTGATCACGTAAGATATTTCCTCTTTTGTATGTCTGCCGGGTCTGGCACTGGAGGTAGTAGCGGTGACATAGTGATGAAGCATAGTCAGCATTTTTTCGAATAGATCATTCCCGTGAGGTGTACTCAGAAGACTGGAAAGAAAAGGATTTTCCATTGTATAGCGGCAGATCGTCAAAAAATAGGACTGACAGATATCGCGGTCATTTTCAGGATGAAATTTTTCCATTATGGAGAAAACATCATGGATCGTCTTTTCTTCAACAGCAGATACAAGAGAGGGGATGTCCTGATAATGATTATAAAAAGTGCTTCTCGCGATACCAGCTGTTTTTGTGATATCGGATACAGTGATCTGGTCAGGAGTTTTTTTCTTTATTTGTTTAAAAAAAGCGCCCAGGATGGCTTCATCTGCCACAGAATATCTTTCGTCAGGAACTGGATTTTGCATAGTCGATTGCAAGAGCACAAATGCATTTTATATGGATTATATTGCTGCATTAAGTAGGCCATATATTCTATATCCGGAAAGTGATGAGTATTTGCTTTATGGGATGGAAGATTATGGACCTTATGAAGAAATGTGTAGAAGTAAGGGAATAATTGCAAGACCCAAAAAATCGAATAGAGACCTCATTATTGAAATGAATTCTTCATACTACAAAGATATATATGGTGATGACTACTTTGTGGATGAGGAGGGTGGTTATAGAACTACGAAAAACAGAAAGAGGGAGGAAGATATTGAGTTTAATATCGATGATGATTTTGAAGAAGATGATGATCTAGATTGGACTATATTAGAAATGAAACTCGAAGAAGATATGGATGAAGATTCAGACGAATATTTGGACGATAAGAAATCGATAACTCAAGAGGAAACGTCTTCTGTAAAAACAGATCCATACAAAATAAGTAATTTTAATCCATCAGAGATGCTGGCGTATATTCAAAGAAATACTTAAAAATTATTCATTACGGTAAATATTTTTTTAGAGACTCGGTGCGCGTCGCTGCTCCACGTGCCGGAGTGGCAGCAGGCCGAGGCGTTCCACCGACTGATGCGTGCGCTCATTCCGGGCGGCGTGCTCTACGCGTCCCGGAAATACGGCGAAACGGAGCGCATTGAAGCGGCGGGACATTGGGGCCAGGCCTCATAAAGCAGATGATTATGACATGGAAGAATTTCCAGCCAAATACATAGTGAATAAGGATTTACTAAGTAAGCGCTCAGTGTCAGTGCGGCTAGTTTGATACTTTTGAAAGTGCCATAATCATGGGAAACGAGAGTATTTTAGTCTCAGTCTTCCCACTGGCATTCACAGTAGTGGATCATTTCACTACACTGCCACTTCCCACTATGGGACTATTTTACTCTACTTAAGAAGAGAGGAAGTCCCATGATGAATAAACGTGCAGCGCGCCGCTCTGATGAAGAGTGGCATCAGATCATACTCGCAGCCAGAGCATCCGGCTTAAGCGATTTTGAATACTGTAGAGATAACAGCATCCCGAGCAGCAGCTTTTACAGGGCGCTGGCTCGATTACGGCAGAAAGCCTGTGTGCTTCCGGCGAGATCCGAGAGACTCGAGTGCAAGCAGGAGGTTGTTCCGATAAATATATCAGAGCTCCCGATCAGCAGAGAGGATCGGATGCATCCGGTCTCACATGTGGTCGATGAACCATCACCTGCTTCATTTGAAGCTACGATGCGCATCACTCTTGGAGGCAGCACGCTGGAGCTGACCAACCAGGCAGATACTGCACTGGTTGCCAGTATCCTTCGTATGCTGAACAGCCGATGCTAGGCGATATCTCCAGTGCGAACCACATCTACCTGGTGACGGGCTATACCGACATGCGAAAAAGCATCGATGGTTTGATGGCAATCGTACGCGACACCTACGCGTTGGATCCGTACAGCAACTCCGTCTTCCTCTTCTGTGGAAGACGTGCAGATCGCATCAAGGCTCTCCACTACGAAAAGGATGGGTTCTGCCTCCTGTACAAGCGCCTTGAGAAAGGAGCGAATGATCACTTCCGGTTTCAGTGGCCGCGCCACGCATCCGAAGTTCGTAACCTCACGAAACGGGAGTTCCGCTGGCTGCTCGAAGGTCTCTCCATCGACCAGCCGAATGCCATTCAGCAGAGTCGTGGAAAGTACGACTTCTGAGTCTTGGTGATGTTGCACAAACTTTCAAAAATTGCATAAAGCTATCCTCCGGGAGGGCCCGCGCTGCCTAGGAAATACGTGCTTTCAGCGGTATAATCAGAGCAGTTTTGAAAGGACGTACAACACCATGAGCATTACGGATTTCGGCGATAAAAGCAAAGACGAAATAATCGAATACCTCATCGACGAGCACAACTCCACGGAGCGCGAGAAAGCCGAGCTCCGTCAGGAGCTTGCAGAAGCCAGGGAGACCATCGAAGAGTTCAGGCGGATGATCTTTGCCTCACGATCCGAAAAGAAGCATGTCGGTTATGATAACCCTGAGCAGCTGACGCTGATGGATCTTTTCAACGAAGCGGAGCTGGCAGCGGATCCGAACGCCGAAGAGCCTACAGTGGAGACCATCGTCAAGGGCTACATCCGTAAGAAGGAAGGCGAGAAAAAGAAGAAGGCGTCTTATAAGGAGCTTTATGACAAGCTTCCATCGAGAGACCTTCTGTGCCACCTCGATCCGGATGCGAAGATCTGCCCAAAATGCGGCAGTACCATGGAGCGCGTCGGCTGGGAGAAAGTGCGTACCGAACTGGAGATCATTCCGGCGCAGATCCGCCTCGTGAACATCTATCAGGAGACGGTTCGCTGCCAGAAATGCTACGATGAGACCGGATACGCGAGATTTGCCCGTGCCGAGGTCCCATCTCCGCTGATTCCGCACAGTCCGGCATCTCCGACGACCGTCGCGTATGTGATGTATCAGAAATACATTAACTCCATGCCTCTGTACCGTCAGGAAAAGGAATGGAAGCAGATGGGCGTATCGATCCAGCGAGCAACACTGGCGAACTGGTGCATCTACTGTGGCAGAAAGTACATGAAGCCTCTGTACGATGCTCTGGTGAAGCATCTCCTCGAGCGAGAAGTCACCTGCGCGGATGAAACGCCATGCCAGGTGCTCAAGGAAGATGGTCGTAAGGCTCAGCAGAAATCCTACATGTGGATCCACTGCTCAGCGAATCTCGATGGTCTGCCTCCGATCATGCTCTATGAGTACAATCCTTCGCGGGCAGGAGCGGTACCGCAGAACTTCTATCAGTCGTTCAGCGGCAAGTACTTCCTGGCAGATGGGTATCAGGGATACAACCATCTGCCGAAGGGCGTCCTCCGATGTGGCTGCCTGGCACATTTCCGGCGTAAGTTCTATGACGCGATACCGTCAGAGGACCGCAAGAGTGGTAAGTCCAAGTCACCTGCCGCAAAGATCGTAAATCTCTGCTCGAAGCTGTTTGAAATCGAGCGTGGCTTCATCGATCTCAGCGCAGAGGAACGCAAAATCAAACGAGAAGCATCCAAGGAACACGAGATCTGGAATCAGATCTGGGAATCCCTGGATCAGATCTCAGCAAGCAAAACCAGCCTGCTGGGGAAAGCGGTGACGTATGCCCAGAATCAGAAGCCGTACATGGAGAACTACTTCCTGGACGGTAACATCCCGATTTCAAACAACTTCACCGAGAGCTGTGGCGCAAGACCGTATGCCGTGGGACGGAAAAACTTCTATTTCCACGATACACCGGCCGGTGCCGAAGCCAGTGCGATCATCTACAGCCTGGCGCAGACAGCGAAACTTAACAACCTGAGTGTCTTCAAGTATCTGCAGGCGGTACTCCTTTACATGCCGGACTACGTTCATGAGCCCGAGGGCATTGAAGAGCTGATGCCATGGTCAGATAAGATGAAGAAACTCTGTGCAATAGACACGAAGGCAACTATCGAAGACAAGGATGGAAATCCAAAGATCTCACGGTAGTCAGTTAGCGCGCTCAGCTAACACTGAGCGCTTACTTTACTAAATCGTCATGTTGAAAATCAATTTTATTCAGCTGATCCTATTCGATACAAGGAAGTGGTAATAAAACAGAAGGTTGATGATGCAGTGAACCGAAATATCCGACGGGCGTATATTCGCAATATGTATACAAACCAATTCGGAAAATTATAAATTAGAGATGTCACTGGCTTCAAAATATGAAAACTTTAATATTTTGAAGCCAGGCATGTTCGTGCATTTATACAGGACGGAGACTTGACGGGATTTATGGAATGTACAATTTTTTGCAAACCTCTTAAGCTATAACATAATCACAGGAGGTAAATACTATGAAGAACCCGTTTGATATTAATGAAGATGGAAAGCTGGATTTAGGAGAGTTTGCGCTGGCAGCTGGTGCGCTGGATGAGATCAACCGGTGGAAAGCGAAGGATGATTACGAGGAGGAATGCTCTGATTATTCTGGAACGAACAGATCGTCGGATCTCTACGACGATGTAGAGGATGATAGGACGGACAGATCGTCGGATTTCGACGACGATGAAATGGAGTTCGATGATATGGACTTCGATGCTGATTTTTAAGACGATCATCCATCATAAAAGGCAGAATCGGAAAAGAGCGTGGAGTTTTATCTGCAGGTAGTATAGATAGCTCCGCTCTGTGTCGTGACGATGCAGAGGACGGAAGCATTGGTCTGGGACGGGAAGATTTCTCCCAGAGCGCTCATCTTTCTCCCAAAATACGTGCAGAATTGGAAGAAAGAGATGCGTTTTCCCTTAAAAAATTGACTTTCCCTTAAAAACGTATAAAAATAAGGGGAAATCGGGAGGGTGAGGGAATGAGAAGGTTTAATTATTCAGCGATTCGGGATCAGAAATGGGATTCAGAAATGCTGGGGCTTATCGCTGCGATCTATAAGGAAGCTGGTAAGCAGGAGCTTTATCTGAAGCAGCGCCCGGAGGAACTGGAGAAGCTGGTTGAAATCGCAAAGATCCAGAGTACAGAGGCGTCCAATGCGATCGAAGGTATCGTAACCACCAGTACTCGGATACGGCAGCTGGTCGAGGATAAGACGACACCCAGAAATCGAGATGAGCAGGAAATTGCAGGATACCGCGATGTCCTTTCGATCATTCATGAAAGCTTCGATGCCATTCCCCTGACGCAGAATTATATCCTGCAGCTCCACAAGATTATGTGCAGCCACATGAATAATCCGATGGCAGGCCGGACGAAGAATGTTCAGAATTATATCAGTGCGACCTGGCCTGATGGGCATACGGAGATTCTATTTACACCACTTGATCCGTTTGAAACGCCGGGGGCGCTTGATCGAATCTGTGAGGAGTATAACCGAGTGATCGGAAATATGGAGCTGGAGCCGCTGATCGCCATTCCGGTGTTTATTCATGATTTTTTGTGTATTCATCCGTTTAATGATGGCAATGGGCGTATGAGTCGTTTGCTGACGACGCTACTTCTGTACCGTTCTGGCTTTTATGTTGGTAAATATATTTCGCTGGAAGCAAAAATCGCCAGAAACAAAGACTTATATTACGAAGCGTTAGGCCAGGCGCAGCATGGCTGGCATGAAGGAACGGAAGATGTGGTTCCGTTTATCAAGTATCTGCTCAGCACGATTCTGGCTGCGTATAAGGACTTCGGGGAAAGGTTTACGCTTGTCGAGGAAAAGTTGCCGGCAGTGGATATGGTGCGGAAGGCGGTGCAGCTTAAAATCGGTCGTTTCACGAAGCAGGATATTCGAGAACTGTGCCCCTCACTGAGTGTGAGCTCGATCGAGGAGGCCCTTAGACAATTGATTGCATCCGGCGAACTGAGAAGGGAGGGCGTAGGAAGATCGACCTGCTATGTTCGATTGAAGTAGCGGATGGCATGAAATCCCCACTTTCAAAACTTGAAAATTTTTTGAGTTTTGAAAGTGAGGGGCGATGGGAATGCGTTTTCCCTTAGAACAGGCGCCTTTCCCTTAAAATTTGGCCGAAAATAAGGGAAAGCCTGCACGCACAGATCATGGCGCGGCAGCCTTCTTTTATTTAGTCTTATGACGGACCCGGGTGGGTCAATTTTTAATATAAATCGCGCGTGGTTCATGCAGAGGCGTGACGATGTGGAGGGCAGAGGCATTGGCCTTTATAGAGATGGTGGTAATGAAATCCCCCTGTTCGGGTGTGAACAGGGGGATTCGTCTACTCTGTGAAATTTCGTCGGGGAGTCGGCTGAGCCGGCCGCCAGGCGGGTGACGGTGCGTCGCCGTGGACGGGCTGGGCACCGCGGATTATTCTACCGCCATCATGGTGCAGGCGGTGATGTAGCCGTCGGCGTCCGTCGCGCTGACGCTCATATAGTTGTAGTCGATATGGCGGGCGAGGAAGTCGGAGATCGACATCACGTCGTCGTAGTTGTCGCCTGGGCCGACATAATAGCTCACGGTTACGAGGCAGTTCTTCGCGAAGCGGGCATTCGTGATGAGGCCGCACTCCATCGGCTCCCAGACGCCCGGGGCACTGCCCTGGTGATAGATCGGGATGAAGGCATCCGCTGCATAGCATGGGCCGTAATCGGTCAGTTCACTGATGTACGAGTCCTTTACTTCGGCGAAGTTGTAGTACGGGACGCCGTCCGGCAGGTAGTAACAGTACTTTCCGTTCGCCATGTGGATCGCATACGCCGGCATCAGCACCGGGTAGATCATGTCTCTCGTGTACCATGAAGCGCCGGCGCAGTATGCGTAGAAGTTCGCGATACCGTTCTCGTCGATATTGATGCAGAGGGTCTCGCCGTCTCCGTTCAGGGTGAGCATGGTCTGTTTCGACATCAGGCCGCTCGCGTCGAAGTGATAGAGCTCCGCCTTCTGGTCGTGGTTTTCATCGAGCCACAGCCAGCAGTTCTTCGCGAAGTCGCCGTCGTCGGGCATGTAGG
>OQVT01002979.1_pt1 | contig 10896 bp, 12 predicted proteins | sample 1691561 | NCBI WGS metagenome assembly OQVT01 (sample SAMN03418260, study PRJEB22391) | human gut metagenome | biome: human-gut; feature: organic feature; material: feces | host: Homo sapiens | place: Tanzania | collected 2013-01
GTCGGTTCTAATCAAATCTGATCGCGGCAAACCCGAATTTCGCAAACCTTAATTTGTGAAATCTTCGTAGTTGCAAATGCCCTGCTTATACCAATTGCATTTTCTGCAGCTTTCTTCAAAAACTTCCTGTGTCAGATACTTGCGGGAATGCTCGAGCAGTTCGCTATATGTATAGCACTCTCCTTCAACCAGATGCAGAGGTTCCAGCAGCTTCCGGTCCTTGATCACAACGTGATTATCACCATTGGTACACTGATCCTTACCGACACGGTTCGGACAGTTCGCACAGATGACATCGCCTCTGGCTACGAGTCTGACCTTCTGCTCAGGGTTTGCGCGAAGATCCGACACGATTGCTGTCATATTCGTGCAGAAATCTCCGCTGTAACCGAGTCCCCGATAAAGCTGCGTGCATAAGATGTGATGTACGCGGAATTCTTTTTCATTAGGCATTTGCTTTGTTCTTATTCTCCCAATCAAAAATGCTTGTTGACTTTAATGCCTGACGAATAGCAACTGCAACAATGTAAGCACCGATTACAGAAGCAATATCCTTAGCAAGGTATGGCACAGATCCTACGAGTGCTGCGCTTCCCCATGTCATCTTTGCAACAAATTTCAGCTGAATAATTCCAAGGATATGGCAAGCAGCAAGTCCAAGTGCAGAAAATCCTACCAGCCATACAATTCCGGCAGCCCCTTTCTTCATATGTGTTCTTCCAACTCCGCATAAGAAAGTCATAAAAATGAATCCGAAAATATATCCACCGGTTGCTCCGAATAAGACACCAGGTCCTGCAGACATTCCTGCAAATACCGGAACACCGATCGTTCCAAGCAATACATAAAGGATCGTGGAAATAGTTCCGTATTTCTCACCAAGCACATAGCCGCTTAATGCAACTGCAGCGGTCTGTAATGTAAACGGTACACCCCAAGGTGTCGGAATCTGCATAATGGATAATACAGATGTTACTGCTGTAAGCATAGCAATCATACAAATAGTTCTAACGTTAAATTTCATAATGTCCTCCTTGGCATATCTTAAGTATGCGTTTTATTCCGAAGACTATCTTATGACATATTGTTCTAATTGTCAACTATTTACGTAAACTTGGTTAACATTGTTTCAACCATACATATATTTCAATGCTTGCCGCCATCCGAATCATATTCATTACTGCAAAATTCACGTTCATTATCAAAGCTGATTCTACAACATTACGCATTTGTGAGTTTTACAAGTTCTGCAAGCACTTCCGTTGCCTTTCCTGAATCAATCGTCTGTGCAGCCAAGGTGATGCCACCCTGAATCGAATCTGCCTTTCCGCCGATATAGAGTGCCGCACCAGCATTCAAAAGTACGATATCACGCTTTGCACCCTGTTCCTTGCCTGAGAGGATGTCTTTTGTGATCTGTGCATTCACCGTTCCGTCTCCTCCCTGCAGTTCTTCGATCTTGCAACGGGACAAGCCGAACTGTTCCGGAGACACTTCATAAGTTGTCACCTTACCATCCTTGATTTCAGATACCGTGCTTGGTCCGGTCAAAGTGAACTCATCCATATTATCACATCCGCTGACAACAAAACCTCTCTCGACACCAAGATTCATCATGGTTCCGGCGATAACTTCTGTCAATTTCGGAGAATAGACACCAACGATCATCGCCTTTGCACGCGAAGGATTGGAAAGCGGTCCTAAAATATTAAACACGGTACGGATTCCCATCTCTTTGCGGACCGGTCCGACATATTTCATTGCCGGATTAAAATGCGGAGCAAACATAAAGCCGATGCCCGCTTCCTCAACACATTTCTCCACGATCTGTGGATCTGCGGAGATGTTAACGCCCAATGCCTCAAGCACATCACCCGCGCCGCTCTTGGAAGAGATGGAACGGTTTCCGTGTTTTGCGACCGGAACGCCAGCCGCAGCGACGACAAACGCTGAAGTCGTTGAAATATTAAAAGAATAGGTACAATCCCCGCCGGTTCCGACAAAATCTACATAATTGTCAACCTTCGGAGCAATTGTCTGTGCCTTATCACGCAGTACACTAGCAAGTCCTGTGATTTCATCCAGTGTCTCTCCCTTCATACGCAGTGCCGTCAGAAAACATGCAATCTGTGCGGGAGTCGCCTGACCGGTTAAGATCAGTTCCTGTGCATGCATTGCCTCCTCTTTCGTCAGGTTGTTTCCATCTACTAATTTGCTGAGAATTTCTTTCATGATTGTGACCTCCATTTTATCGCATACTATTTGTTTACCATTTTGAGTAACTGTTCCCCAAAACCACCACACAAATTCGCGTTTTCCCGCCGCTACGCTGCTAATTCTGCTCATATGTGGATTGATACCTTATAACTACAGCTCGTTTAGTTCCCGCTTAAATGTGCTGCAATATTCTGCCGCTTTCTCCGGATCAAAATCCGATTCACGCATCAGATTAATAAAATGTGATCCGACAATCGCTCCGTCGATAATGTCCTTCATCGGGCGTACATCTTCCGCGGTGCGGATACCAAATCCCATCATAACCGGGATCTTTGACACCGCCTTCACATTGCTCAGATACCTGATGACTTCCCGATGAAAGGTTGCTGCCTGACCGGTAACCCCCATCGATGATACGCAGTAGACAAAGCCTCTTGCATGCTCAAGGATTGTCTTCGCACGTGCACCAGATACCGGAGAGACAAGCTGGATCAGAATCGTCTCATCCGCGCCATTCAATGCATTCTGCAACTCTTCCTGCTCCTCAAACGGAAGATCCGGAATGATCAGTCCATCCACTCCGCTCTCATGACATTTCTTTACAAATTTCTCAACTCCGTAATGAAGCACGGTATTGTAATACATCATAAACACGATTGGTATCTCTACCTTCTCCGCACGAAGCTCCTGCATACACGTAAAGGTTTTCTCCAGATTTGCACCACCCAGGATAGCGTCATAGGAAGCCGCCTGGATCACCGGACCGTCTGCTACCGGATCGGAAAACGGGATCCCAAGCTCAATAATGTCAGTCCCTGCCTTCTCCTGCGCCTTAATGATCTCCTTGGTCTTATCATAATTCGGAAGACCTGCCGTAATATAAGTGATAAAAGCTTTCTCATTCTTTTCTTTTAAAGCAGCTAATGCCTGTTCGATTCGATTCATACTCTATGCTCTCCTTTTTCAGATTCATAAGACGAATCTCCGATCATCTCCCGATCTTAGATTCGTTTTCATAACTTTTTGCAATCTTTTCACACTAGTTCAGATATCCCTCACCGGCGAGATAACTTGCGATCATGTTTACATCCTTGTCTCCGCGGCCGGACAGACAGACGATCATGCTTTGCTCCATGGTCATTTCTTTTGCCTTCTTAAACGCGTAAGCAACCGCATGTGCGCTCTCGATTGCCGGAATAATTCCCTCTAATTTACACAACTCCATCAAAGCGTCCATCGCTTCCACATCTGTGATTGCCACATACTGTGCGCGTCCGCTGTCACGCAGGTAAGCATGCTCCGGTCCGACGCCCGGATAGTCAAGACCTGCCGAGATGGAATGCGCCAACTGGATATTTCCGTCTGTATCCTGTAACAGATACGACTTCATACCATGTAATACGCCAGGCTCACCGAGCGCCATCGCGCTGGCATGTTTTCCGGTCTCGATTCCAAGTCCTGCGGCCTCAACACCGATCAGTTCCACATCCTTCTCATCAATGAAATCGGCAAACATTCCGATGGAATTGGAACCGCCACCGACACATGCCATAACGACATCCGGGTTTCTTCCTTCCACTTCCATATGCTGGCGCTTTGCCTCGCGGCTGATCACGCTCTGGAACTCCTTGACCATCTTCGGATACGGATATGGTCCAACTGCTGAGCCGATGACATAGAAGGTATCCTCCGCTGTCTTCGCCCATGTACGGATTGCCTCATTTGTCGCATCCTTTAAAGTATTGCTTCCGGATTCCACTGATACAACCTTCGCTCCCAGCATCTCCATACGCATCACATTGAGCTTCTGTCGCTCAATGTCTTCCTTGCCCATATAAACCGTACATTCCATGTCAAAAAGCGCTGCACCGGTTGCTGTCGCTACGCCATGCTGACCGGCACCGGTCTCTGCGATCACCTTCGTCTTGCCCATTCGCCTTGCAAGTAAGATCTGACCGATGACATTGTTGATCTTGTGCGCTCCGGTGTGATTTAAATCCTCTCGCTTGAGATAGATCTTCGTTCCGTACTTTGCAGACAATCGCTCCGCATAGTATAACGGTGTCTCTCTTCCAACGTACTGTCTCAAATAATAATGATACTGCTCCATAAACTTTGGATCATGGATTGCCTCCTCAAACGCCGCATCCAGTTCCTCCAATGTGTTCATCAGTGACTCTGCCACATACTGGCCGCCAAACTGTCCGTAATATGCTTTCTTATTCATAGTCTCTCACCTTTCTTATAAATCCATTGATTTTATCCTGATCCTTACCGTCCATTCCTTCCACTCCGGAACTGACATCTACGATATCCGGTTGGAACCGTCTGATTCCTTCCGTCACATTTTCTTCATTTAATCCGCCCGCCAGAACAAATTTGCGTCCCGCAAAAGTCCTCCGGCCACGGATGCTCTCACTTTGCTGCCAGTCAAACGTCTTTCCGCTTCCGTAATCGGCACCATCCACCACAATGGCTTCGATCTTACCGAAAAGTACATCCGGAAGTTCTTCCAGAAACTTTATCTTTTCTGTCAACTGCACTTCATCAGCGATATTGACTGCAAACCAGACAGGAATATGCACATGTTCCAATATCTCCCGGTCAATCGACTGATGCACCTGCAAAATATCAAATCCGGCATCTTCGATTCGCTCTACAAGTCTGCGATCCGGTGCCACCGTAACTGCCACCCTTTTGATTGACGGATGCAATTCTGCTTGTATTGCAAGCGCTTCGTCCACCGTTACATTCCGTTTGCTTTTTGCGAAGAAAACAAATCCGGCATAATCTGCGCCTGCTTCATTTAAATATCTGGCCTCTTGCGGCTTTGTGATCCCACAGATTTTAATTTTCATACGCCTTTCCACCTTGTTGCAAGTTCTTTCGGATTCTCTGCTTCCATAAAGGCACGCCCGATCAGAAATGCATCTGTGTGACACGCTTTTAAAAACTCCACATCTTCATCGTTCATGATGCCACTCTCTGCCACAAACACTTTATCCTCCGGCACATACGGACGTAAACGTCTGGTCGTCTCAAGTGTGATCGTAAAGTCTTTCAGATTCCGATTGTTGACACCGATGATCCTTGGATTGATCCGCATCGCCCGTTCAATCTCTTCCTCATCATGTGTCTCAACCAGTACGCCAAGTTCCAGTTCTCTGGCAAGCTGATAGAAATCATGCATCTGTACATCATCAAGGATTGCCGTAATGAGTAACACAGCATCGGCACCGATTGCCTTCGCCTCATAGAACTGATATTCCTCGATCATAAAATCTTTGCGCAAAATCGGAAGATCGGATTTGCTTCGGATCTGTTTTAAATACGATGCATTGCCGTGAAAATAATCCTCCTCGGTCAGGCACGAGATTGCATCAACCGATGCATTGTATTCCTCGATGCGTTCCATCAGATCAATCCTGCTCGTGATGTTTCCAAGACTCGGAGAAGCCTTCTTGAATTCTCCGATGATCGAGATACCCGGCTTCTTTAAATTCCGGTAAAAGCAATCCGCATTCCTCGTCTTTGTCTCCTCTGCAAGTCTTCGCATTGTTATCCCATCAATTCGTTTCTTATGTTCCGGAAGCCGTACTCTCTTGGCTTCTACAATTTCATCCAATATCATTGCTTTCCTCCTATTGAACATCCACCCGTTTAAAATTGCTTTCGCAAGGATGGACGCTACATGTCAGGTTTTCTCGAAAACCTGGCACATTTTACATCGTTCCGTTTACAAAATTCTCAATAATCCGCTTTCCGTGCTCCGTATAGATGGATTCCGGATGAAACTGTAGTCCGACAACCGGATATTCCTTATGCCGGATTGCCATAATCTCACTATCCCTGGTCCGTGCAAGAACCTTTAAGCATTCCGGAAGATCCTCCTGCTTTACCGCAAGGGAATGATAACGCGCCACCTTGATTGGAGAATCAATTCCGGTAAAAATACTTGTTCCGTCATGTTCAATCACAGACTGTTTTCCATGGAACAATGCTTTCGCATATGAGACCGTTCCGCCAAGTGCTTCACCGATGCATTGATGTCCGAGGCAGATACCAAGGATAGGTTTCACTCCGGTAAAGTTCTTAACTACATCCATACAGATGCCGGCCTCTTTCGGGCTCTTCGTCTTTGGGGTAGCCCGACACTATACGGTCGACGAGCGTGTTGCAATAGTAATTCTCTTCGTCGTTCCACTTTCTGAACGCTTTGGGCAGTTTCCACAGGTCGATATACTTATCTACGCACCGTTTCAGTTCGTCGGCGTTCTCGTCGATGAGTTCTACGGGCAGAATATATACTCCGTCAAGCCCCGCGTTAAACCTTTCCGACAAAAACTTCGTCAGTTTTGCGGGATAGGTTATATCCGCAAATCCGTCGAACTTGTCTTCCGCGTTAAAGCGTATGCCCGCTTCGGTGGTGTTGGAGACTATTATTTTAAGGTCTTTATCTTTCGCGAGCGAAATATACCCGTCGTAATCTTCAAACGGCGATATAACCGAGTCGATAACGTTGATTTTATATACGTCTTCTACTTCTTTACCGCCGTTTACGCCGCGCAGAACGATATGGTATTTATTATCCTGCCTTTCAAATTTTTCAAGCGAGCCGAAAGTTATGGGCTTTACGATATTCACTCTATACAGAGATTTATTACCGTTTTCCTTATTGAGCGTATCGAAATACGCGTCTACGAAAGTCCTTAAAAAATTCCCTTCGCCGTATTGTAATATTTTAATCATTTTTTACCACTTCCATTCAAAGACGTGATCCGTGCTTTCGGACCGTCTGAAAAGTATATTTTCAAGCAAAGCGCGTTGCTCGGCTGAAAATATTTTTATATCAGTCCGTAGCATATTCTACGGAATAATATCCGTCGTCGAGTTCGAGTTCGATAGGCGAAAGGTCGAACGTGAAATCGGGGGCGATAACCTTGAATTTCCGTCTTATAACGGTAGTTCCGTCGGCGTTTTTGACGGTTACTGATACGGCGTATTTTTCGCCCGTACACGCGCCCGTGATTGCAGGCGTTAAGGTGAGTTTGTTGCCGTATACCACGTCTACGCTCTTATTAAAACAGACGGTTTTACAATAACCTTCTTTCAGCGCGTAAAACGCTTGCTTGGCGTAGCCGTAAAAGTCGATGGGCGGTTTTAAGTAACTTGCGTCGTTCGCGCCGCCGCTTAAACTGCACCACATAAGCCCGTCCGCGCCGAGATAACGCATATATTTTACCGTGTTGTACGCGCACAACGCCTGATACGCCTGACTTAGTTTATAGTCGAGTTTATCGTAAGCCGAGCCGAACGTGCGCTTTTCGTCGGCGAGTTCGTAAGAGTCGGTTTTGACGTAGGCTTTACATTCGGGGGTGGTATCGTCTTGCCTGCCGACGACGGCAAACTCTGATATTAAATACGCGTGGGCTTTACTACCGAACAGCGCGGGTTGAGACTTCCACGCCTGTTTACGGAATAGATCCCATTTATTGCCGTAGCCGAGCAGTATTTCGTAGTTATGCGAACTTCTTACGACGGATTCGTCCTTCCAGCCGAACGAACTTTCGGCGGGTTGAAAATTCTGGTCGAAGTTGCCGTCGTCCTGATAATAAAAGCCTTTGTCGCCGTAAAGCCCGCCGCCGTAGTACAGGTGCGAACACGGGCATATGAGACGGGTGTCGTCTGCCGATTTTACTTTCGAGACGAATTCGTCGTACATTCTGTCAAGCCGCTTGCGCGAAGAGTGGAATTCGTTGCTGCCTTCCCACATAATAACGCTCGGGCTGTTGATTACTTCTTTAATCTGACGGACGTATTCATCGCCGGCAAGCCAGCCTTTGTCTATATCGACGGTTTCGGCGGAGTCGATAAGCCGAGTCGTCCAGACGTTCATCAAGCCGAGACGGTCGCAGACTTCGGCAAAACGCCGATCGTTATTGCCGTAGCCTAAAAAGTGGAATCTCGCTACGTTGCCGTTCATAGCCTTGGTCATAAGAGCCTGCTCGACGATCTCTTCGGTCGTGGGGCAGATATGGCTTAAAACTATATTTTCGTACGGGTGCAAAAACTGCATCCATAGCGCGCCCGAAAGCAGTACGCGCTTGCCGTTTAAGAGAATTTCGCCGTTCTTCTGTTCTATCGTTCTGAAACCCGTTTCGGTTACGGCGTCGTCTATGCGTTCGCCGCCGCGCGACAACTCTACCCTTACCGTGTACAGTTGCGGAGTTTCGCACGTCCACGCGGTAGCCGCAAGGTCGAATTCCTTTTCAAACGCGGGTTCGGCTTTGCCGCTGTAAATACGCGTCTCTCTGCCGTTCGGGGATTTAGCAAGATATATTGAAGCCGTAAGCCCGTCGGGGTTTTCTACGGCGAAAGATATTTTCGCCTTTACGCCCGTTTCTGCCACGCTTATCGTTTTAACAACTATATCGCTTACGACGGAATCGGGTAAAAAGTCTATGCGCGCGTCGCGTAACAGCCACGCGATATACGGATCTTTGTTCTTGTGCCACGAATAGTTTATTTCGGGCGCGCGCGGATATACCAGAATTTTCAGCAGGTTCTTTCCGCGGTTGAGAAACTCGGTTATATCTTCGTTCACGGCGGTAAAATCGGGTACGGAAAAGGCTTTTCTGCCGTTTATATACACCGCGCCGCAAGGATCTGCCGAGCCGATATGCAAAACAGCCCTGCCGCCGTTATAGTCAAAAGGCGCGGTAAACTCTATCGTCTCGTCTTTATGCTTTTCGCCGCCCGTCTTGAACGGAAGTTTAACCGCAGATAAGTCGATTATCCGAGTTTCACGCGCGGGCGCAGGAACGAAAAAGTCGGTAACGGTTTTGCCGTCGGCGATCAGTTCTTTAAGCCCGAATTGCCAGTTGCAGACGGGTTGAGTTCCGCCGGATATGAACAGCGTGTCGGGGCAGACAGCGCTAGTAAGTTCGTACTCGCCCGCAGGGTTGCCGTTGAGAATAACGCTATATTTATCGGTATCGAAAAGCACGGTTACTTCGTTTTTTTCGCCGACCGAAAACTCGCCGAGTTTATAGTCTCTGTGGTGGTACGGATCGGGTTTGCCTACCCTTGCGTACACTTCGCCGTTACGATAAATCTGTAATTTTATAATTTCGGTTACGCCGCGTCGGAGTTCTATTATTTTGCCGCTGTCGGTAGTGAGCGGTTTTTGCGCGGCGGCTTGACTGTCTTCGTCTATATACTCGCGCGGAAGAACGAAAAAGAATTTAAGCGACGAGACGGTTTTTGCCGTAAATTCGTACTTGGCGCAGGGCGAAGGCGGAATTATTCCGTAAGGAAAGTCTATAACTCCGTTTTTGACGCTCGCGCCGCAGTAAAACCGCCAGCCGTCGTACTCGCCTTGCTCGGATATAAGACGGGCGTTCATTTCGGTAAATTCGTGCCTGCGCCTTATCTTGGGCGAGACGGTATACTCTACTAGGCGCAGGGCGCGCCCGACTTCGCGTGCGGTAAGCACCTTGCGGGATCGGGTTTGCGTACCGTTCTTTTTATCGAGAAAATCCGAGTACGCGCGCAGAAAATCCACGCGTTCGGATTCGGTAAGACACTCGCCGCTCGCAGACGAAAAATCGCCGTGTTCGTATCGATAATTTTTATCGATCTTTATAAAATCGTAAAACCTGTTTTTCATATTTCTTTGATTTCTATTGCAAAAGTTTTAGTTTTAGAGTATACTTTCAGTATGTTTTACAAATATTCGCCGCCGGAAAAGTACGCGGACCTGTTGCCGAATAATAAAATCGTAAGAGTTTCGTATACCGATTACGATAACGAGCCGTCGCTTATACACTCGCATAAAAAGTCGACGGAAGTTGTTTTCGTAAGGTCGGGCGAAGGTTCGATAGTTTATCAGGAATCGGAAATCGCCATTAAGCCGAATACTATCTATTTCATAAACCCGAATACCGACCATACCGAGATTTCCAAACGGAAGTTGCGGTATTACGTTATGACGCTTAATCATTTCGAAGTGCTTGACAAAAACAAAATGCCGATCAAGACTTTGCAGATTTCGTCTGCCGATTACGGGAATTTTCTGTCGCTGCTCGATATGGCTATAACCGAATCGAGTAAACCCGACGGCAACGAAGCGTACGTCGTCGCGCTGCTGTCGGCGGTGTTCTTCAAAATACAGAACATCATTAGAAAAAATTCCACGCTCGGTATTTTCGACCATATCGACAACTATTCTTCGATAGTGAAGAGTTGTATGAATTATATAAATATCTATTTTTCGGAAATTACCGCCGTAGACGAGTTATGCCGGAAGTTCAACGTGTCGCAACGCAGTCTCGAAAGGCTGTTTATGCAGGAGTTGAATATATCGCCCGTGTCGTACCTGAAAAAGGTCAGGCTCGAAAAGGCGGCGGCGTTGTTGCGCGCGTCTTCGTTCTCTATATCGCAAATATCGTCGATGTGCGGTTATTCGTCGTTCGCGTATTTTACGAAAGAGTTCAAAGCCGCTTACGGCGCAACGCCGAGCAAATACAGAATTTCTGAATAATCCGATTAAAACCAACCAAGGCTTTCCGCTTCTTTTTTTATCGCGTTCCAGACTATACGTTTAGGCAAGGCAAACGCCCGAAGTCGTACTTGACGTACTACGAGCGGCGTTTAACGCCGCATAAATCGGTTTATCAC
>OQVT01002983.1_pt1 | contig 10889 bp, 6 predicted proteins | sample 1691561 | NCBI WGS metagenome assembly OQVT01 (sample SAMN03418260, study PRJEB22391) | human gut metagenome | biome: human-gut; feature: organic feature; material: feces | host: Homo sapiens | place: Tanzania | collected 2013-01
CAAATATACAGAATTCCAATGATTTCAAAGAACAAAAGATGTGTATAAAGGGTAGCGCTTGCCCTTGGGGTACATCTCTATCCATACACCGCCGCCCGACGCACCTTTTACCAATGCGCGCTGGCGCTCATTATCGGGGTCTATCTTCACCACACCACCCTCGTTGGCTCCGAAAGAAAAGTCGAGGTCGCTGTCCCAGTCTTCACGGGCTGTCTTCAGATACTTATCCATCACCTTGGTAAGGCGCTCCAAGTTGAGAGGCGGAAAATGGAACCTCACCTTCCTGAAGCCATCGGGATAGTCGTTCAGCGTAGTCCAAAAAACATTTGTGCCATATACAGCCGTGAGCTTCACCTTCAGCAGCTTCTGGCGCAAAAGCTTGCATAGTGAAGTCTCAAGAATGCCGGCCACGGTCTTCGTGTCGCTGAAAGCCTTGGTCTTGCGCTCAATGGCAACGCGCTGGATGCCTGGGCGATTGTCAACGATTACAAGGCAGTTGCGATAGTCGGCATAATCCTTTGATTTAAGCTGCTCGTCGGTAATGGTAACGTTCGTTACGTTTGCCACGCGCATCACATACACCTCGTCCTGCGGCTTCACAACCTGCCGATGCCAATATTGTTTTCCTCTGGCACTCTCAAACTGATATGGCGTGTGATAGTCGGATTGCAATATGTCTCCAAACATCTGCTGGCGGTTTTCAAACGACTCTTCCACGTCCACCTTCTGCCATTCGGGGAACTCTAATTGCAACTGTTTGTTGGGTTCGATAATGCGCAGGAAATTGTAGTTATAAATTGCGAATTTTAATTTTTTCATTTCTAATTATACGTTTACAGGCTTATTCTAACAATCTATCCACCTGCGGCGGCGCCACGGTTGCGGTTGCTTCGGCGGGTTGGCTTATTGGTGAAAACTCGACCTCGAACAGCTGGAAGATAACCGTTTTCGACCTGTTGGTGGATTCTTGGTTTTTCATTTGTTTTGGTTATTAGTTCGGAGTTAGAAACACAAAGTTACAATTTTTCCTGCGTAATCGTTCAAAAAAAAGCGCACATTTTATTTCTTTTGGGTACGACTTGAAATTCGCCATAGCAAAGCAGGGAGCGTGCGCCATGCGCACACTCCTTATTGTAACATGTAACATGTAACAATGTAACGAATTAATTGGACCCTGTCGGCATCTTTTCAGCGCCCACAAGTTCCTGTCTCATTTCAGGGCTAACCAGCAGTATGACTTTGCTTTTGGCTCTGCTAATCATCACGTTTAGCCTATGCTTCTCTAATACGAACGGCCTTTGCAATTCCATGTTGCCATAGCTGGCATTGAGCACCAAACTGATGATAATGATCTCCACATCTTGCCCTTGAAGACATTCTACGGTGTTGATCAAAGGCATGGTTTCGTTGGGATGCTTTGTTTTCCACAATGAGCGGATGCATTTAACCTGTCTTCGATAAGGTGTGACAATGGCTACATCTTTCAAAGGGACGCCTCCTTGCAGGGCGGTCCTTGCCAGTTTGACGGCTTGCTCAGCCTCCGCTTCGTTGACATCGCACTCCATTCCCATTTGGTCGACGGCTATAGGAAGCACCTCTATTGTCTGAATAGGCTCTTGCGATATTCCTTCGACGTGGCACCTTCTGTGCTTGGCCGAATAGGCCGATTTCAGTTTCACCCCATATGGTTCCGCCTCATAGAATTTTCGGCTTACAAACTCGGTTATCACGTCGTTCATACGGTAGGTGACGTCAAGCGTATGGCGAAGGGTTGGATATTTGTCGCAGAGATATTCAAATATGCTGACCGACAAGGGATTTTCCGCCAACTTGGGGTGGAAGATAGGCGGCATTTGTTTGTCGTCACCGAAAAACACAATGCTCCCACAGCCAAACGTACCTATCAAACTTGCATACGCCAAAGGCATCTGGCCGGCTTCGTCGACCAGGACGATCTTAGGCTTAAAGCCGGAGTTTCGCAAGCCTAAGTTCACAACCGCCGCATGCAAAGTCATTCCCACAATATCAGACATTCTCACACCTGGCTTGTTTTGCTTACGACAGACGAGATATTTATTATATGTTTCAGCGCAGACGATGTTTTTGTTCAAATCTTCTCCCTTGATCTTCTCTCCTATTTTTACAACATTTAAATTGCAATTTTGGTCCGCTATCTTGTTTAATGCGTTATTGACAGCCTGATGTGTGTTGGAGATTACCAAAACCTCCTTGCGATTCTCTGCGAAAAGACGGGCTATGGAGGAAAGCACGGCCGTCTTTCCTGTGCCGGGAGGCCCCTGTAGGCAATAGACGGAGGGGCGGCTTAGGCAATCTTCCACCGCCTGCTTTTGCATTTTGTTGAGCGTGGCTGGAATGGAAACCATGCTCCCTTCTATGGCTCCCAACCCTTTCTTCTTGGGAGAGCCATTTCCCGACAACAAATTCATAAAGCTATACCCGGGGCTACCCTCATGAATTCCTGCCATCAGTTCCAGCATAGGGTCAAGCATCATATGCTCCTTTATCTCGATGTTTACCCTATCGTTCTCCTGCAAGGGAGCGGCTGTTTCTATGGTTAGGCCATCTAAATACAGGTCGATGACTTTTGCTTCTCCGACCCAACTCTTGCTTGTCAAAAAGACCCTATCGCCGACCCTAAGCTTCGTGTTGTCTTCTATGGTGTGCAGTTCGTATTGCTGGTTGCATGCCTTAACCACTTGGGCGTCCTTTATCAATAACCCACCTTCCACTTTTTCTTTTTCCGTAAGATGCGAGTTGAATTCGATATCGGCTAACTCGAGTTCTTTTTGCCTAAGCAAATAAGCATAGAGATGATGACACATATCTTCCATACCACTAATCTTCATTTAGCAATTGTCGAACATAGGCTCTTGTCTCCTCATCCTTGATGTAGATGGTGACGCCCTTGATGGCTCGTGTCAGGAGAATGCGATAGGCTTGGGCTATGGTCTCAAACAAAGCGTGGGCGGCAGGGAAACGATGATCGAAGCCGGGCACCTCGTCGATATCCTTCATCTTGCCTTTTTTCAGCTTTCTTCGGATGGCTTCCTTCTGTTCGTCCCGGGCACGTCTGCGCGAGCTGGAGGTCGCCGTTTCTACGTTGTGCCTCATGCTCACATACCATTTGCCGTTTCTTACATAGATATCCTCCAACCACAACAACCCCACATAATCAAAGTCAAAGCCCCTTACCACATAGGGGCACCCGACTTCTGAAAGAGAATCCTGACGCATCATGGAGTTTCCCGCACCTTGCACATAAATGGCATAGCCATTGGGGTTGTTCCAGTATCGTTGCCAACGCTTGCCGCCCTTGTCCGCCAAATCAAAATCAAAGGCAGCATTTGCGTCGTGCAAAGGTGACAAATCGGTCATAGATTCCCATTTGCGAGTATAGGAAGACAGGATGCGGCACGAATGGGCGCCTTCGGCCATATGAGATCTGACATCCGACTCCATTTCGGAAGGATAGTCCACCACCTTGACATCAAATTTGTCCTTCCACGTTGCGACGTTCTTCAAAGGATGTTCTGTGAACAGGCCATCCACCCAATCTACATACTCCTTGGAACCTGCGCAACGGAACTGCATGTCTTCAAGAGAAATAAGCGTAAACGCTGCCCCAAGCTTCTTGCTCCATTGTTTTATGTCCTCTATCTTCGTCGTCTCGTTGTCTCTGAACGACTGCTTGCTATCCGTAAAGAACACGCTCACCTGGCTTTCCCGAATGATATGATAAACCTGCGGCCCCATCTGAAAACACCACCCTGCAGTCTTGTTGCTGCTGAATGCTTCTGCTATAGGGTTAATCAGCGCGTGCGCCTCGTCGACAACGGATAGGAAATGAAGATTATCTTTATAATTCTTGGTCATGCCGTGCTCCATCATATAATCAAGATAATCTTCGAAATACTCATACTTGAGAGAGTTTTCGCTATTTTCGCTTACATAATTAGGATCTATTTGCCGCATCAATGGCAACAGTTCGTTTTTCATCCTGCCGCCAGTTAATCCGGGATTGAAATCATTGGCTTTCAATATCAGGCCTGAGGCTTGATACTTCTCTCCATAATAGTTGAAGATTTGGCTCCAATTGTCGTTTTGACTTCCCGACGTCGTCACAAACACAATGTTTCCCACGTTTGCCTTCTTGGAGTATTTCATGACGCTTTCTATCCAGAGATTGATGGCTACGGCGGATTTGCCGGATCCCGGAGGCCCCTGCACAACGATCACTTCCTTCTTGCCATCCTTCACCCTCTTTTCCAGGGTTTGCATGACAAGATGAAACCCCAGTCGTTGCTCGTCAAGCAATACGAAAGGGCGGGCTTTGGATGCTTGCGCACTTAAGTTCTCGGCCACCTGGCGCAAGATATTCCTGTCTTGCTTATAATAGCCGTTGACAAAATGAGCTGCAAAAGTGTCGTCTCCTTTGCGTATCTTGGAGGTGACATACTCGGCCAATCGCTCTGAAGATTCCGTGTTGTACATCGGATAATCGGATGTTAGCTTGTCATTAGGCGCCTGGCGATAAGGCCGCAAATCTATCGGTTGCGTGAAGTAAACGCAGCCATTCACCTCGGCCCCTTCGTCTTGCACTACAGAATGGAACCTTCTGCAATATTCGGTGTAGCCCTTCACTTGGTCGGAAGGATGCTTGATCACGCTGCCTTTGTGAACCATCAATCCTTCGTAAGAACCAGGTGCGTCATCATGGTTTTTCTGATAGTTTTTCAGTTCTATGATGATGACTTCCTTTCTGTTCTCTTCATTGCTGCCTAACAAAACCAGGTCGCACCAAGCCGATGCTGCGGGGAGCTTATACTCCAGCAGCAGTTCTGTTGTCGAGATGTGAGCATCAGCCACGGCTGGCTGCTTTTTCATGGCTTGCGCCAACATGCTTGCCACCACAGGATAGGAACCGGCATAAGCCTTCTTCTCCTCGTCGCTCACATAACGGGTGATACCTGCCACCTCGTCTATCAACCCATTGAGGTCTTCTTGCACATAGCTACAAAAATCTTTTATAGTATACAACATAAGCATTGTGTGTTTTTAGGTTGTTATATCCAAGTTTAATCATTTGCCAAAGCATCATAGATGATTTTCCGCTTGAGCTGATAATCCTTCTCCGGCATGGCATCTATGTGTGTTTGCTTCAATTCTTCAAAAACGTCTTCGATCTCCGATGCCTTCCCGGTATCCAGGGGATGCGGATATTCGTCTCCTTCCTCCTTCACTTCTATAGATGGGAATTTGCCAAGCAGCAATGAATCAGCTGTTTCCATGTTCTGTACGGCCATCGTATCGCAGAACACCTCACCATCGTCGGCTATCCATGCATCTAATCTTGTAATCAAGAGGCGATAAAGCAATCTCGCCCCATATTCCAAAGTGGCAATGAAGACGATGTCACCTTGCTTCATTTCATCCTGCTGAGGCAGATACGCCGTTCCGGTATGTTCTATCATGTCAACCACCGAAAGGGTGTCCGGCCTATCCAGTAGATATATCCAATATTTTATATCCATTGTTTGATGTAATTTCTAAGTTCTTCGTCGCAGACATAAAGATAACACCCCTTCATGCCTCGGGTCATCAGCGTGCGGTAGGTGTTCTTGATGATGGCCCGCAGCTTGGATTGTGCAAGGTTCTGGTCTTCCTGCATCATCTTTCTCCATCCTCTTATGCTGAAATCGTCGGTCGATCTTTTAGCAGGGTTTACCTTTACCACTCCCTTTTCGCAAACCAAGTCTTCCCCGATGATCACTCCCACATAATCAAACTCCAGCCCTTGGCAAGTGTGGATGCAGCCAATCTGCTCCACAGACCCCTTTGATATGCTCCATGTGCTATCATCAGAAAGATTCCATTTGTAGGCGAAATCATCTCCGATAACAATATCTTTCCGGCGGTTGTCTTTTCTTGAAATCCAGTCCCAGCAATATCCTGCGACGACGCGGCTTTTGTTCTTGTATCGGTTTTGCTTCTTTATTTCCGCCATCATTTCCGAAGGGGAGTCGAAGACCTTGCATTCGTAGGTCGTGCCGCTCAGTTTCTTCGGAAGCAAATGGTCGTATTGCAGAAGGTGGTTTATCCAATCTAAATATTCATCGCTTCCAGAACACCTTAGTTGGGATAAGAGCTGATGGTGGTGAACGATGGCCTGAGCATACTTCGCCCAAGCCGCGATCGCAGCAACCGAGCCTATGTCCCTAAAATCCACGAGCTGCTTCTCGTCAATGAAGAACACGCTCACTTTAGCCGCTAAGATGATCTCTTTTATCTGATTTTCGCCAAGATTGCCATAGCGACCGCTAAACTGCTGCAGACGATGCGCCTCATCTACTATGAGCATATCAAACTCGTTGATGTTTTTGTTGTAATAAATGCCGCTTGACTTGAAAAGGTTTTTGATGGTGGAATGGACCTCTTTCGACTCCATGAATTTCTTATAGAACACGTTTCGTGGCGCAGCATTCTTCGTGATATAATGTGCCAACAGTTTTCTACGAGTCATTTCCACCAATAGCCTGATGGCTATCACGCTCTTGCCTGTGCCTGGGCCACCCTTCACGATCACAACTTGTTTTTTCCCTGTCCTGAGATATTCGTCGTAAGCCCAAAGGATGTTCTGATAAGCCACCTTCTGCTCGTCAATCATCTTGAACTCTGGGCTTCCTTGCGTCATTTTCACAACACAGTCCACCAAGCTCTTGGAAGGAACCAATTTGCTGTTTTCGATCACATAAATCGACTTGTTTTGGTCGCCTTTTGACACATAGTGGGATATAAACGCCCTAAGCTTTTCCTCGTCGTTCTTGCAAAAAACGGGGGCTTTGTCAAGATACCTTTTGTAACGCATGTCGGTCAAACTGCCATCATCCTCATAATTGTGCATAAACACACAAGGGTGAAGCCGTACTGCCCGTTTCTGCACAGCCTCTTTGAAGTCGTAAAGCAAGGAAGCGTAACAGGCCACCTGATAGCTGGGGTGGGTGGTCTCTTTCAGGCCATCTTCATACCGGGTAACTACCAGTCCGTCCTTATCTGTGGCCTGCAAATGCTGCCATTGCTTCAGCTCTACCATAACAACCTGCGCTTCTTCCTTTTGATTTACGCCCGTTATGATAAAGTCTATGCGATTGTTCGTCACAGGAATGTTGTATTCCAAGGCTATTCCCGCATCATCAGGAATGGCCTTGCTATCTATAACCCTGGCCATATATCTTAACGAATTATGCCAAGAGCGTATTTCTCCTTCTGTTGCCTCCTCGCCCAGTTTTGTTCTTATGCTCAACGACAGAATGCTTTCAATGTGTGGAACGTCGGCTAAGAACCCCTGCTTGGTGCTGTCGTAGATAACCATGACTCTCTTTCCTTATGGCGGTTTGTCTTACCCTTTCTTCCTCTTCCACATCTCCTGGGCTGTCGCCCAAGCTGTGTCGAAGGGAAGGCCCAATGAAGGCAGCATCTCAGGGATGGCCAACGCCCAACTCACATAATAATAAGCCAAGAGCTGATAGCCGCCAAAGTCCTTCCCTGAAATAGAAGAAACCTTATAGCCGCTTTTCTTTTCCGGAGAAATGCCTGTTGTTCCAATCATGGCGATCTCAAAGGCTATTTTTTTGATGTCCTCTTGGGCCATGCCGTCAAAATACTCTAAGGCCCCCAGCATATACATGGACATCATCATGGTCTTCATGGGGTCTTCGCCGTCCTTGTTTTGGGTAAAGAATCGGTCCTGCCGCTCCTTCTGCTCCTCGTTCAGCCCATCAAATGAGTTGCCTCCCTCGGTTGCGTCAGTTCCTAAAACGGCGTCGCGCAACTCCTGGGTGCGCTCCATGCGCTCCATGCTATCGGCGATATATTCATGGGAGGGTTTCATCGACATCATTTTGTTCATTTGGAATGAGTCGACGAAATACTCCACAAGTTCATACTCCTCACCAGGCGTGTAATCATGATAAGCCATAAACTCATCATAGAAATCCTTTGCCTGGTCATACTGGGCCTTTGTGGGCTTATACTCCTGGTAGAAACGAAGGCCGAAGAGGTGCTCGAGATGCATAGAGGTGACAATGTTCATCACCTTGCTATTCATAACAATATCCTGTGGCACCAGCTTGGCTTTCTCGGAGCCTTTGATAGCCTGGAGGTTGTAGCTCTCCTGCTCCATCAAAGACATGAGCTGGATGGCTCTTACTGTAGGGTACTTGTCGTACATGCGTTTTTCTACGAACAAGTCGAGAGGGCAGTTCATGATCTGGAGCATATATCCACCATGAATCTGCTCAACCACGGTCATTGCCTTGGAGTGGCCTATGCGGTTCACGAGCATCTTCACCCAAGATGCATATTTCGCTCTGAAGGCAGCGACATTGTCGTTGTTGGAAAATATCACCTGGTTTTTGTTGACGGCCTCTGCCTCCAAATTCATCTGAAGGTGCATCAGCTCATGGATGGCGAGATGTTCCATGAATGGCCTTTTGGGATTGTATTTGATGATGTGGTAAGATCGTTGGTGCGATGGGCCATATTCCAGCTTGGCTGCAAGGTCGAGCGTGTCGTCTTCTTCGATCTCTATCCTCTGATGGTATTTCATCTCGATCTCGTCCTTGATGCCCAACACCACATTCATGTAGTTGGTCGATTTCACGACGGCCTGGGCAGAGGCCAACAAAATCTTATGGAGTTCGCCCATCACCTGAGGGTTTTCAGAGCGAATGCTCGAAAGCAGACTTCCCTGAAGAGCTATGTCAAAAGCCTCCTTGGGCTGCTTGAGGTTGTAATGGCAAACGGCCAAGCCATAGTAGGAGTTGGCATACTTCTTGTCGCTTTTCAAGGCTTGTTCAAACATGGGGATGGCATGCTCATAGTCTTCCCTTTCCATCATTAAGCCAGCGATGTTGTTGATGGCGATAAAATTGTCGGGAGAATATTTCAGCACGCTGTCATAGTATCTACGCCCAATCTCATAGTTGTTTTTATACTTACTATACAGATTGCCCATCAGGAGTAAAGCCCAAGCGTTGCAAGGGTCACATTTTAGGGCTTCGATGTTAATGTCGATAGCCTTATCGATATGACCCGCCTCCATCTCCATTTGGGCAAGAATGCGGTAGCCCTCACTATGACGCGAGTGCTTTTTCAAGAATTGTTCTAAACGTGTGTGGGCTTCAGAAAAATGGCGTTGTTCGCAGAGAGAGGCAATCTCGTGAAATTCTTTTTGCGATTGCTCGATGTCGGCCTGGTCTACCTTGACCTTAACCCAATCTCCATCAACGGTTACTTCTGCCGAGTAGCCATCGACAGTATAATAGGCTATAAGCTTTTCTTTTAGTTCTTCAGGAGTGTGGGCGTCAAATTGCCCCCCCCGTCTTGCACGTTGTATATTATTTCCATTTTTCTGATTGATTACAATTACAGGGCAAAAATACATTATTTTTTTTTAATATGCAAGAATAATCTCTATTAACCTCACCCTCTTTTCCCCGGCTTCCGAACGGCCAAAATGTTACATTGTTACATGTTACATGTTACAATAAGCACCTTCCGTATGTCGGCACCTTCTTTCGGAAGTCTGAATTTGTGGAGGGTAAAAATTATATAGTATATATACTATATAATTTCTTAAAGCCCATCCTGCGCAATATGGAACCACCTTATTGTAACATGTAACATGTAACATTGTAACAAAACTCACGCTTGCTCCTTGGCGCCAACGGCGCAATCTGTGTGGAAAACAAGACCCCCCGAACGGCATCTGTGCAATCTGCGCGATCTGTGGGAAAACAAGCAGCACCCGAACGGCATCTGTGGCATCTGCCGCGCCTGGGCGCGATCTGTGGGATTAGCCCTCCCCGAACGGCATCTGTGCAAATCTGCGCGATCTGCGGGAAAACAAGAAACACCCGAACGGCTTCGCGCGCGCCACACCTGAACATATATAAATAAAGCAACTTGCAGAACGAAAACATAGGAAACATGGCGTTAACTACTATTAACACATAATCCCTCTGATTTTAACAGAAGGTAACACGCTGCAGCACGCCCAAATTTGGTGCTTGCCAATAATTGCCGTACCTTTGCATCGCAAGCAGAACCCCAAGCACCACCGTCAAGCACACGCCAACGACCGTCGCCCCTAACCCACCGCCAACCGCTTCATAGACAAGCGGATCAACATACCAACCACACACCAACCCACCAACGCCACAGCCCTATGAGCCCACCACACACCAACGCCCATCGCCACCCGTATGACACCGCCGCCCGCCGTTCGCCGCCTCTCGCCTCGCCTCGGATGAGAGCAGCACACGTTAACGGGCATTAACGGGAACGCGAAACCACACGTCGCACAGGCGCCGAGCCGAGAACGCCCAACAAACCCAATTTTCAGGACACAACCCATCAGACGATGAAGCTACGCCGAGTCTCGAGAGACAACAAAGACCTCTGGTGTTTTTGGGAGACGAACACGAATCTACCGAATCTACCGAATGACAATCAACGTTAATATCCGTTAGTCATTACCTCCCGTTGGTCGGTGGGGCTACGCCGGGTCTCGTGAGTTTCCAAACGCCAGAAGCGATTCCTCTCAGTCGTCATTCGTAAGATTCGAGAGATTCGTGTTCTAAAAAAAAAGACATAGCAGAGCCACGTGTTCTAAAAAAGACATCGCAGAGCCACGTGTTCTAAAAAAATACATCGCAGAGCCACGTGTTCTAAAAATACATCGCAGAGCCACGTGTTCTAAATAAAACAACAAGCTATGAGCATCAAGTTCAAACCCACACAGATAGCCATGCCACAAAGCCCCAACTACGGCAAGTGGTACGCCAAGATGGTGCCCACGGGCACGATAA
>OQVT01002985.1_pt1 | contig 10886 bp, 8 predicted proteins | sample 1691561 | NCBI WGS metagenome assembly OQVT01 (sample SAMN03418260, study PRJEB22391) | human gut metagenome | biome: human-gut; feature: organic feature; material: feces | host: Homo sapiens | place: Tanzania | collected 2013-01
TGGCAAAAAAAGCTCTTTTGATGATTCTCGATGGATGGGGAATCGGACAGCATGGCAAGGGTGACGTAATCTATAATACGCCAACTCCTTACCTGGATTATTTGACAGCAGTTTCAGCACACTCTCAGCTCCAGGCTTGCGGTGAAAACGTAGGCTTGCCTGAAGGACAGATGGGTAACTCAGAGGTAGGTCACCTCAATATCGGCGCAGGTCGTGTGGTATATCAGGACCTCGTTAAGATCAACAAGGCTTGCGAAAGCGGTGATATTCTGAAGAATCAGGAAATCATCAACGCTTACAGCTATGCTCAGAAGACAGGCAAGAAGCTCCACCTGATGGGTCTTACCTCTACTGGCGGCGTGCACTCTTCTCTCGACCACCTCTACAAGTTGATTGAGATTTCTAAGGAATATGGTTTGAAGAATACATACGTTCACTGTTTCATGGACGGCCGTGATACCGACCCAAAGAGCGGTAAGGGCTTCATCGAGCAGGTTCAGGCTTGTTGCGAGAAGAACGATGCTCATATCGCAAGCATCGTAGGCCGTTTCTATGCTATGGACCGTGACAAGCGCTGGAACCGTGTGAAAGAGGCTTACGACCTGCTCGTAGAGGGCAAGGGCAAGCAGGCAGACGATATGGTAAAGGCTATGCAGGAAAGCTACGATGAGGACGTGACCGACGAGTTCATCAAGCCAATCTGCAACTCTACCGTTGACGGCACCATACAGGAAGGTGATGTCATTATCTTCATCAACTACCGTAACGATCGTGCCAAGGAGCTGACCCAGGTGTTGACTCAGCAGGATATGCCAGAGGAAGGCATGCACACCATCAAGGACCTGCAGTACTACTGCATGACTCCATACGATGCAAGCTTCAAGGGTGTACACATCCTCTTCCCTAAGGAAAATGTAATGGATACTCTTGGTGAGTACCTGAGCAAGCAGGGCAAGAAGCAGCTCCATACAGCTGAGACAGAGAAGTATGCACACGTGACATTCTTCTTCAATGGTGGCCGTGAGACACCTTATGAGGGTGAGGACCGTATCCTCGTGCCTTCTCCAAAGGTTGCTACCTACGACTTGAAGCCAGAGATGAGCGCTTACGAGGTGAAGGATAAGTTGGTGGGTGCCATCAATACCCAGGAGTATGACTTCATCGTTGTCAACTTCGCTAATGGTGATATGGTAGGCCACACTGGTATCTACAATGCTATTGCCAAGGCTGTTCATGCTGTAGACAACTGCGTAAAGGATGTTATCGAGGCAGCTAAGGCCAACGATTATGAGGCTATCATCATCGCTGACCATGGAAATGCTGATCATGCCATCAATGCTGACGGTACTCCAAACACCGCCCACTCGCTGAACCCAGTGCCATTCATCTATGTAACAGACAACAACTCAGCTACTGTTAAGGATGGTCGTCTGGCTGACGTGGCTCCTTCTATCCTCCATATCATGGGCTTGGAGCAGCCTGCTGACATGACAGGTGAGAACTTGATTTCTGACAATAAGTAAAATACGATTTTATATACCTATAAAAAGTATCTTAAGATACTTGACCAAGTAATATAAGATACTTGCGCAAGTATCTTAAGATACTTTTAAATTTATATTTAGCATGAACGTAAAGATAGAAGACAGCTGGAGACAGCACATAGGTAACGAGTTCGAGAAGCAGTATTTTGTCGATCTCAGCAACTTTGTACGAGAGGAATATCTGCATACGCCTTGTTATCCTCCCGGACGCCTGATATTCAATGCCTTCAATCTTTGCCCTTTTGATGATGTAAAGGTGGTGATTATAGGTCAGGATCCTTACCATGAGCCAGGACAGGCTATGGGACTGAGTTTCTCTGTACCCGAAGGAGTCACTTTTCCACCATCGTTGATGAATATCTTTAAGGAAATACAGATGGATCTTGGTATTCCGATGCCTGCTACAGGTGATCTGACCCGCTGGGCCAAACAGGGAGTGTTATTGCTCAATGCCACCCTGACAGTTAGAGCCCATCAGGCTGCGAGCCATCAGCGCAAGGGATGGGAACAGTTTACGGATGCTGCTATCAAGGCTCTCAGCAGGGACAAGGAGCATCTGGTATTTATTCTTTGGGGAGGCTATGCCCGCAGCAAGGCTTCACTCATCGACTCTTCGCGCCATCTGATATTGCAGAGCGTGCATCCTTCGCCATTATCTGCCAACCGCGGCGGATGGTTTGGCAATCATCATTTCTCCCGCTGTAACGAATATCTCAGACAGAATGGGATTGAACCGATACAATGGTAGAGGCAGCAGAAAAGAGGTTATACATATTTATATATACAGGAAACATTTATGAACAAAGACGAACTGCGTATTCTTCAGGTGGGTGATGTGCTGATATCACCTAATATTATTACTGAAAAATTCTGTTGCGACCTTGATGCCTGCAAGGGAGAGTGCTGTATCGAAGGCGATGCCGGTGCTCCTGTAAGTCTCGACGAGATTATGGAGATAGAGAATATGCTCGATGTCGTTTGGGAAGATCTGTCGGCTTCGGCACAGGCTGTCATAGATAAGCAGGGTGTGGCGTATACGGATATAGAAGGCGACTTGGTGACGAGCATCGTCAATGGCAAGGACTGCGTATTTACCTGCTATCAGGACCTGAAAGACATGAACGACGGGCACACCATACAGAACTGCTGTCTTTGTGCCTTGGAGCGTGCCTATCGTGAGGGAAAGTCTAAGTTCATGAAACCCATCTCATGTGCCTTGTATCCCATTCGTGCCAAACACTTTGGCAACGGGGTGTATGGTTTGAACTATAACAAATGGAAGATCTGTAAGGCAGCCGTGAAGAAGGGCGAGGAGTTGAACCTGCCCGTATATAAGTTCCTCGAAGGCCCTCTTGTCAAACGATTTGGACAAGAGTGGTATGACGAACTGTGTGCTGTAGCCCGTGAGTTGGGCTATTAGTAGATTTCCAATCCTTCTATTTTCTGTATCTGACTCTTGCGGAAATGGCGGTCGCCCTTGATGGTGATGGATTTTTGCCGGCTCGTGCTGAGACGGCGGAAGGCTTGTTCGTCCATTTCGCCACTGCAGATATATACCAGTCCGTTTATCTCAAGTCTTTCTCCCTTCTTGGCCTCGCGCAGTGTGATGCGTACGGAGCCTTGGAAGAAACGGCCGAAGTCGTAGTGGAGGCCTAAAGAATCTTCATATTCGGCAATAGGCGACAATACATGTCTTAGCCTGTTGATATAGGCAGGGTAAGTGGGTAGTGTGGTGTAGATGCCCTTGGTCTCTTTCAAAAGTCTGTGCACGGGCTTTTCGGATTCTTGGAAGAAGAAGTCGGAGGCTTTCCAGTTGTTGTCATATTGTCTGTTGTCGAAAACCTCTATGGTGTTTCCTATGCTGTCTTGCGTTATCCGGTTGCCTTCAGACAGGCTGCAGCTCCAGGATTCGTCGGCTTGTTGATAGAACGCCGAGCCGTTATGGCTTGTTCCATAATAATCCAATGTTAGTTGTTTGCTGGCAGCATTCTGTGAATATGCTGTAGCCTGAGGGCATGGCGCATACCATACGGCTATGGTATTGGAGTCTGGTCGCAGATAACGAGTCACATCGTAGGTATGCAGAAGGATTCCCTGCGGAGTTGTGTTTCTGTAGTAGACTTCTCTCGATACATTTCTCTCGTTGATATATACCTTGCAGCTGCCCATACTGGCAAAGGTGATATATGCCTGTCGGGGACGGTGCTTGGTGATATAAGTATGGCGGAACATCACCTCGGTGCTGTCGTCGGGAAAGGGATAAGAAATCCAGTGGGTACCGAACTCTTGACTATGCGAGTTCAGTACCCAGAGGATGGAGAATATGATACAAATGATTTTGCGTATCATTTATTTGAAAGTTATTATTATCGTCACTTGGTCGCAGCCTTTTATTTGACCGTCTTGGTCTCACCTGCCTTGAAATGCAGTTTTTTCTGCTTGCCGTTGTAGCAAACGGTGAGCACGCCAGCCTGATGGCTGGTAATCTTGGCTTTTGCAACCTTCCGATTCTTCCAACTGAGGTCAATCTTGTAGTTGCCACGCGCCTTGATACCGTTTATCTCGCCAGTATTCCATACTTTAGGGAGTGATGGCAGCAGTTCCATCGTGTCGCCATCACACTGCATCAGCATCTCACAGATACCAGCAGTTCCACCAAAGTTTCCATCAATCTGGAAGGGTGGGTGAGCATCAAAGAGGTTGGGATAAGTGCCTCCGGAAGAATGGTTCTTTAACGTGCTGGGACTGATATAGTTGAGCAGTTTGCGCAGAATGGCGTACGACTTGTCGGCTCTGTGCAGACGAGCCCACAGACAGATGCGCCATCCTGTACTCCAACCAGTAGAGTTGTCGCCCTTGATCTCCAACGATTTGGATGCGGCTGCAGCAATTTCAGGAGTCTTGACTAATGTGATATGGTTGAAAGGATACAGACCTAAGAGATGAGACTGATGGCGATGTTGCCAATCCCGGTCGTCCCAGTCGTAGTACCATTCTTGCAGATTACCCCTCTTGCCTATCTGATAAGGATGCAAACGATTGATGGCATCTTGCAGAGTAGCCTGATATGCAAGGTCGGTATTGAGTGCCTTTGCTCCCTTGATGGTATTCCTGAAGAGCTCGTGAATGATGGCAAGATCGGCTGTTCCTCCATATAGGGTGCTTCCCTTGTAGCCTTTGTCTGTTATATATTGTGCCTCAGGTGAGGTGGAAGGGGCTGTGATGAGTTCGCCCGGCTTCTTGGGGTTGTCGATAAGCCACTTCAGCATGAAGTCGGAAGCACCTTTCATCAGTGGGTAAGCTGTCTGGCGCAGGAAGTCGAGATCGCGTGTGTAGTCATAGTGATCCCAAAGAGTCTGTACGAGCCAGGCTCCACCCATGTTCCAGTTGCTCCACTTGGGGCTTTCTTTTTTGGTGCCTACAGGATTACTCATGGCCCATGCGTCGGTGTTATGTCCGGCACACCAGCCTTCCTCTATACCATAAAAATGCTTGGCGGTGTACTTTCCTGTTACGGCAAGGGCCTTTACCAGTCCTTCTACAGGCATGGTGAGTTCTGAGAGGTTGGCTACTTCTGCAGGCCAGTAGTTCTCTTCCAGATTGATGTTGGTGGTATAGTTGCCTCGCCATGGCGACAGACGGGCTGGTGCCCACAGGCCTTGCAGGTTGGCAGGAATACCCGGAGTGCGTGAGCAACTGATGAGCAGGTATCTGCCAAACTGGAAATAGAGCATCTCGAGATATGGGTTTTGCTCCTGCTTCTTTGTATAGTCGAGGAGTTGTTGCTCCGTGTTGCGCTGAGTGTCGTATCGGGCTCCTTTCAGTATGAAACGGGTGCGGTCGAAAAATTGTTTGTAGTCGTTTACATGACGTTGGCGTAGTTCGGGATAAGTATAGTTGACCAGATGCCAGGCGTCATCTGCCACCTTTTCTATATATGGAGCTCCTTCGGTCACGGGATGCTTGTCGAAACCATTATAGCTGGTCTCGTTTACGAAGTATATGATGGCCTCGCTCACGCCCTGTAGGTGCAGGGTAGAGTCGGTAGGCGTGATACTTCCATCTGTGTTTCGTATGCTCAGTATGGAGCTGAAATGTGTGCTGTTCTCTGGCTCTCCCATGGCATGACCAGTAAGTGTGAGTTGGTTGCCTGAAGCTTTTACCTGATGAGGGATAAGCGATGTAAGCGAGATGTCGCAGTTGATGGCTTGTTTCTGTGATGCGGTGAGCCTGATGGCTATCACTTTATCTGGATGTGATGCGAAGTACTCCCTGGTGTAGCTAACCCCTTCACGGCTATAGCGAAGTGTGGCTATGGCGCTGTCGAGACTGAGCTGACGGTAGTACTGGGTGGCTTGTCCTGGGTTCTGGTCCTTGATGTTGATGATGGCAAGAGGCTGGTAATACTCCGAATTGTGCCCTTGCACATGCAACTGGAGTGAGTCGGCAGCCTTGTAATCTTCTCTGAAGAGTGCTTCCCTTATCTTAGGAATCCACTTGTAGGCTTCGCCTCCTTCCTGCCTGTCAACAGGTTTCCCCGTCCACAGGGTGATGTCATTGAGGTAAATAGAATCGTTGTTGGCGCCTCCATATATGAGGGCTCCCAACTTGCCGTTGCCTATAGGCAAGGACTCTTCGAAGACTGTTGCAGGCTTGGTGTACCATAAGTTGAATGGCAACTTGTCCTGTGCAAGTCCTGGTAAACTGTTGGCTAAGAGTAGCGCTGAGAAAACAAACTGTCTCATGGTTTTTGGGTTTAAGTACTAAAAGGGCGGACATTCTTGATAAGAAGTCCGCCCTGGTATAAATGGTTTAATTAAGCGTCGATATTAGCGTAGGTTGCGTTCTGCTCGATAAACTCACGGCGTGGCTCTACATCGTCTCCCATCAGCATAGAGAAGATCTCATCAGCATGAGCTGCATTCTCGATGGTGACTTGTTTGAGGAGTCGTGTCTTTGGGTCCATGGTGGTTTCCCAGAGCTGCTCGGGGTTCATCTCACCCAAACCTTTGTATCGCTGAGTGTGGATGTTCTTATCTTCCACGCCTTCGCCATACTTGTCGATAAAGGCCTGGCGCTGCTGTTCTGTATAGCAGTATTCGCTCACCTTGTTCTTGAAAGAACATTTGTACAGTGGTGGAGTGGCGATATAGAGGTGTCCCTCCTCGATAACCTTTGGCATGAAGCGATAGAACAATGTCATAATCAGGGTGTCGATGTGTGAACCATCGACGTCGGCATCCGTCATGATAATAATCTTGTCGTATCTCAACTTGTCTGTGTTGGCCTCCTTGCTGTCTTCTCCGTCTACTCCGAAGCGGACTCCGATGCTCTGGATGATGTTCATTACTGACTCCGCCTCGAACACCTTATGCCATTGTACCTTCTCTACGTTAAGAATCTTACCGCGCAAAGGAAGAATAGCCTGATGGAAGCGGTCGCGTCCCTGCTTGGCAGAACCACCAGCCGAGTCACCCTCGACAAGGAAAATCTCGCTCTCCTTAGGATCCTTGATAGAGCAGTCGGCCAACTTGCCTGGCAGACCTCCACCAGTCATAAAGTTCTTGCGCTGTACACTCTCGCGTGCCTTGCGTGCTGCGATACGTGCTGTAGCGGCCAAGACCACTTTTTCACAAATCTTCTTTGCCTCGTCTGGATGTTCCTCTAAATAGTCGGTCAAAGCTTCATTGACAGCCTGTTGTACGGCACCCTGCACCTCGCTGTTTCCAAGCTTGGTCTTGGTCTGACCTTCAAACTGCGGCTCAGCCACCTTGATAGAGATGACTGCTGTAAGACCCTCGCGGAAATCTTCAGGTGCAATCTCGACCTTGGCTTTCTCAATCTGCTTGGCTATGGTTGGCTCTGCTTCTGCGTATGCTTTCAGTGTGCGGGTGAGCGCCATGCGGAAACCAGTGAGGTGGGTTCCACCCTCGATGGTGTTGATATTGTTTACATACGAGTGAATATTCTCGCTGTAATCAGTATTATACATGATGGCAATTTCGATAGGAATGCCCTGCTTTTCTGTCTTCAGATAGATGACATCGTCGAAGAGATGAGTGCGGTGACGGTCTACATAGCGAACGAATTCCTTCAAACCGTCCTTGGCATGGAATACCATCTGTTTTGTTTTTCCCTCTTCGTCGGGACGAAGGTCTGTCAGCGTTATCTTGATACCGGCATTAAGGAATGCCAACTCACGCATGCGGCTTGCAATAATATCCCATTTGTATATTGTAGTGGTGAAGATGGTTGGGTCTGGCCAGAACTGCTGGCGTGTACCGCGCTTGTCGGTCTCGCCAATCACCTTTACAGGATAGAGAGGCTTTCCCTTTTCGTATTCCTGCTGGTAGATCTTGCCTCCACGGAACACCTGAGACATCATGTGTGTTGACAGAGCATTAACGCAACTAACACCCACACCGTGCAAACCTCCGGAAACTTTGTAGGAACCTTTGTCGAACTTACCTCCGGCATGGAGCACTGTCATTACTACTTCGAGAGCAGACTTGTGCAATTTTTCATGCTCGTCTACAGGAATACCACGTCCGTTGTCTTCTACTGTGATAGAGTTGTCTTCGTTGATAGTTACCTCTATGTCTGTACAGTAACCTGCCATGGCCTCGTCGATAGAGTTGTCTACAGTCTCATTTACCAAGTGATGCAGACCTTTCTCGGAGATGTCACCGATGTACATCGCAGGACGTTTGCGAACAGCCTCAAGTCCTTCGAGAACTTGGATGTTGCTCGCTGAATAATTATTTGCGTTGTTTTGATTTTCTGCCATTTCTTTGTTTAGTATTATTTCCGTGCAAAGATAACAAAAAAAAGCGAGAAAAGGGATAGAATGTTGCTAAAAAACCACAAAAAGCGATGCTTATTTTTTTATTTTTCCCTTTTATATTCAAAAGGGTCGTTTATGCTCCTTTTGTGGGTGAGTTCCTGGATGTTTGGTAAACAAATTAAGGCTGCAATCCTTTCGGAATGCAGCCTTATGTATGTTTATCTCCTAATTTGAGATTAGCCCAACTTAGCGATATGCTGAGCAAGACCAGACTTCAAGTTAGCAGCCTTGTTGCTGTGGATGATGTTGATCTTAGCCAACTTGTCTAAAAGCTTCTGAACAGTAGGATACAGCTTTGTAGCCTCTTCCTTATCTGTCATGTTGCGCAACTTGCGTACAGCGTTACGCATGGTCTTTGCATAATACTTATTGTGCAGAGACTTCTTTTTGTCCTGACGGATTCTCTTGATTGATGATTTATGATTTGCCATCTTTTTTTATTATTATATATTCTACTTGTAGTCCCTAGCAGAGTCGAACTGCTCTTTAGAGAATGAAAATCTCTCGTCCTAACCGATAGACGAAGGGACCATTTGTTGTTTGCGGGTGCAAAGTTACTACATTTTTTTTGTTCTCACAAATTTTTTATGTGGAATTTTTCTTCAAATGCATATTTTTTCGTATTTTTGCCATAGTTTTGGTAAAAAAGGCGAGTAAATGGTTATAAAAACGAAAGCTGTTGTGCTACATGTGGTTAAATTCGGTGACAATCAACTTGTTGTTGATTTTCTTACCGAGGCCTTGGGGCGTTTGTCTTTTATGATTCGTCTGCCCAAATCGGCGAAGGCTAAGGTGAAGCGTCAGTATTTTCAACCTCTTTCTGTTTTGTCCTTAGAGTTTGATTATCGTCCTAAGGCCAGTTTGCAACGGCTCAAGGATGTTTTCATTGCTGTTCCTTTTACAGATATTCCGGTTTCGCCCTATAAAATGTCTATGGCGATGTTCCTTTCTGAGTTCTTGTATTATACTACACGCCACGAGCAGGAGAACGTTTCCTTGTTCAGTTTTGTAGTGAGCAGTCTGCAATGGTTGGACTTGGCGCGTGAAGGGTTTGCCAACTTCCATATCGTTTTCATGATTCGTCTTACCTTGTTCTTGGGAATTGCGCCTAATGTGGAAGATGCGTTACAAGGTGGTTGCTTCGACCTGAGTGAGGGAATGTTTGTTGCCCCAGCATCTGTGCATTCGATGTTCTTGTCGAAAGATGATTCTTTGCGGATGCGCGATTTGATGAGGCTTCGCTTTCAAACAATGCACCTCTACACAATGTCACGGCAGGAGCGTAACAGATGTGTAGAGGTGATTATAAGTTATTATCGGTTGCACATGCCCGATTTTCCCGAATTGAAAACTCTCCCTATATTGAAGGAACTGTTTGTTTAAGCGAAACTGATGACGCCCTTTACAGGTTCGTCGCCCTCTTCTTTCTTAGTGGTTTCTTGCTGACCGGAGGCGATGTGGCGAATGTCTTCAAGCATCTGACGTGTACGCTTGTAGGTTGGAGTATCTTCCACTTGCATGATGACGTCCTCGTTGTCCAGGTCTTCAGGACGGAAGAGGAAGATATGTGGATGACGCTTGTACTGAGGTGTATTGCCGTCAGAACCATAGTAATGTTTTCTGCGGTCTTCTCGCTCAGCTCTTTTCTCTTCCTGTTCGGCGATTCTGCGTGTCTCTTCCTCTGTATGTTTTCTGAGATGTACGTTCATACCGTCTACATCCTCTATGCCGAATCCTGTTGCAAGAACAGTCACTTTTACCTTGTTGCCCGTGCCGACACGGGATGCTGTGGAGACCATGAGCGCACCGAACGAGGATACGCTGCCCTTCTCCTTGGGCTTTTCGCTGACGACCTTTATAGACTCGCCGAACAGGCTTATCTGCAAAAGTCCCGTGCGGACGGTGAAGTACACACCCGCAACGATAAGAAACAGCGGCACAATGTACGGCTGGTACAGTACACCGCTGATGGCGTTTATAACGCCGTCGATTTTTTCTACCATGTGATTCTCTCTTTCTTCGTCGTATTTTGAACGATGTTAATATTATATACACAATTTGCCGCTTTTGCAACACATAGTTTATGCTGATTGTCAAACGGCGGCGTGCATGGTATAATAAATGTATGAAAGAAAGCAGTAAAAAATTCAATTTGCGCTACAGCCTCATACAGGGCAGCTATTGGGCGCTCAGCGGCATAATATTCGGCTTCACGGCGGTGTATCTCCAAGGCAAGCAGTACACAAACTACGATATCGGCATCATTTTCGCCCTCGGCAACATAGTCGGCTTCATTGCACAGCCGCTGGTTGCAGGTCACATCGACAGGACACGCCAGCGTACGCTGCTGCGCTGTATTCTTATCGCTGCGGCGCTGAGCCTTGCACTCATGATATCGGTGCTGTTCATGCCGACGGCATGCCTGCCGCTGTCGGCGGCGTTTGTGCTGCTTATCGGCGCCTCGGCGAGCGCCATGAAAGCCAGAATACTGCCCATAT
>OQVT01002986.1_pt1 | contig 10886 bp, 13 predicted proteins | sample 1691561 | NCBI WGS metagenome assembly OQVT01 (sample SAMN03418260, study PRJEB22391) | human gut metagenome | biome: human-gut; feature: organic feature; material: feces | host: Homo sapiens | place: Tanzania | collected 2013-01
AAATTTAATAACAGACAAATGACAATTAAACCGCAAATCCAACCTAAAATTCACAAAAAATCGGTCTGTCGGTATTCCGACAGACCTTTTTGTCCGAAAATATAACAACCTTATTTCATGCTGTCTTCGTAAGCCTTGATCATCTTCTTAACCATCTGACCGCCGACTGAACCTGCCTGCTTAGATGTGAGATCACCGTTGTAGCCCTGCTTCAAATTTACGCCTACTTCAGAAGCAGCTTCCATTTTGAACTTATTGAGAGCTTCCTTTGCCTCGGGTACTGTAGCCATTAAAAACACCCCTTTTCTTTATTTGCGTCTGCAAGTATATCATTTGCAAAATTGTCTTTGTTATAAATGTTAATATATGGATTTTTGTTTTGAAATTGATTTGTTTTATGATACAATGTAAAAAAAGATTTTTGAGGATAGTTTATATGAAAAAGAAAAAGAGCTGGGACAAAAAGTGGTACACGGATGAATTCTTAAACGAGCTGAAGCAAACTCAATATACTGAAATGTGCGGCTCTTTGCCCATAACGGTAAAATATGCACCTGACGCTGTATCGCCGCTTGGCATTGACCCTCGACTTCTCGGCGGTCCTATGGGAAAAACCGCTAAATCAATGCGTTTGCTTCCCGAATTCGTTATCAAGAGAATTAAAATTAAATTTAATGATAAAATGCTCTCTTCTTTCCGTGCTGTATGCGATAAGACTTCAAGTGCGGTTTGCGTCAGGGGAGGTGTTGATATTTCCGACAACACGGTTACAGCCGATGACGGATACGAAATACCCATTAGAATTTATAAAAATAAAAACTGTTCTTCCGAAAACGGCTGTTTGTATTTTATGCACGGCGGAGCTTTTATTGCGGGAAGTATGACTCCTTATGACGAGGCGTGGAAGGTCTTTGTCGAGAAATTCAATATGCCCGTTATCAGCGTTGAATACCGTCTTATGCCCGAAAACCCTTATCCTACACCGCATAATGACTGTCTTGAGGTATTTGAATATATTTATAATAATGCGGAAAAGCTCGGCTTTGATAAATCAAAAATTTTTGTTTGCGGCGACAGTGCAGGCGGAAATCTTGCTCAATACATTTCGACCGCCAATAAAGGAAACGGAAGAGTCAGGGGGCAGATACTTTTATATGCTTCGTTAAATCCGATGAGTATTGAGGATGAATATTTTAATAAGAGCATTAAAAATTTCAAATATGAGCCGTCGCAGAAAAAGCTTTCCCGTTGCATAACTCGTCAGCTTGAAATGATGACTGACAGCTTTGACAGCGTTTTTGATATTTCCGAGCCCGATATTCGATTAAATCCGTATAGCTTTGATGCAAGCGGCAATCCTCCGACCTTAATTTCAGTCGGTGCGCTCGATTATCTTAAAATTGAAAATATCGCTTGGGCACGGAAATTACACGCTGCAGGGGTTCCCGTAAAAGCTGTTGTTTACAACGGAATGGGGCACGGATACTTAAATGCAATGGGAGTTTTTCCGCAAGCTGAGGACGTAATCGACGAAATGGGTGATTTCATAAAAAAATACAGTTAGATATTTACAATTTTTTTGCAAAAAAGTATGGAATTGATTTGATTTATAGTTTATAATAGCTACAAACATTATTTTGGAGGGATATGCTTGTCTGCCAAGTATTTTGTATCACTTGATAAGGTGCTTAAAGAATTTGACTTTGAGGTCATCTATTTACCCGAGGATTTCAAAGAGCATACCATTTGTTCACCCGATGTAAACAGACCCGGCTTGCTTTTGGTTGACAGAGACGCTTTCTTTGATGCAGAGCGTGCACAGTTTCTCGGACTTTCGGAAATTGAGCTTATTAAAAAGCTTCCTCCCGAGGAGCAATTTGCAAGCATTGAAAGATTGATGAGCCACAAGCCGCCCTTTGTTTTAATTACAAGAAATCTTGAGCTGCCCGAGTGTGCCAAAGAGCTTGCGCAAAAGTATAATGTACCGCTTTTCAGAACTGCTGAGCCGACTTCAAGCTGTATGTCGGCACTCATCAGCTATCTCGGCACCGAGCTTGCAGAGCGTATTACGAGGCACGGTGTTTTAGTTGAGGTTTACGGCGAGGGCGTTTTGATTGTCGGCGACAGCGGCGTAGGTAAGAGTGAAACCGCCGTTGAGCTTATCAAGCGTGGTCACAGACTTATCGCAGACGATGCGGTTGAGATAAGAAAGGTATCCGCAAAAACATTAGTTGGCTCTGCTCCCGATAATATTCGCCACTTTATTGAGCTTCGTGGTATCGGTATAGTAAACGCACGCCGTATTTTCGGTATGGGTGCAGTTAAGCTTTCTGAAAAAATCAATATGGTTGTTAAGCTCGAACAATGGAATCCCGACAAGGTTTATGACAGAATGGGCGTTGATACCGAATATATAAATATTATGAACGTCAATTTGCCTATTACGGTAGTACCCGTTAAGCCGGGCAGAAACCTTGCAATTATCATTGAGGTTGCGGCTATGAACAACAGGCAAAAGAAAATGGGCTATAATGCCGCAAAAGAGCTTCTTCATCAGCTTGGTATGCAGGAAGAAGAGCCAAAACCCGAAGAGCTTGAAATTTGGCAAAGCTATTAAATTGAAAATATATTACTTTTTTGGAGGATGTTATGTACAGAATTGGTGTTGATCTCGGCGGAACAAATATTGTTGCCGGTGTAGTAGATGAATTTTATAAAATTGTCGGTAAGGGCAAAATGCCTACCGCTTGCCCTCGTCCTGCTGTTGAAATTTTAGCGGACGTTGCAAAAGCTGTTGAAATGGCTATCGAGGATGCAGGAATTACTCTTGCAGACGTTAGTTCAATCGGTATAGGAACTCCCGGCTCGGTTGAAAAGCATTTTGGAATAATTCAGTATGCAAACAATCTCGGTTTTTCAAATGTTCCTGCGAGAAAAATATTGCAGAGTCATTTTGACAAGCCTATTTATATAGAAAATGACGCTAACTGCGCTGCTCTCGGAGAGGCTAAGGCAGGCGCAGGCGGCGGAGTTGATAATTTTGCTGCTATCACACTCGGAACAGGCGTCGGCTCGGGTATTATTGTTGACGGTAAAATCCTCAGCGGCTGTAACGGTGCGGCAGGCGAAATGGGTCATATGGTTATCTGTGCAGACGGTGAGCCTTGCACTTGCGGAAGAAAGGGCTGTTGGGAGGCTTATTCCTCGGCTACCGCTTTAATTCGTGAGACTAAAAAATCAATGCTTGAAAATAAAGACTCTAAGATGTGGGAAATTGTTGGCGGAGACATTGATAAGGCTAACGGAAAAACAGCTTTTGACGCAATGCGTGCAGGCGATGAAGCAGGTAAAAAGCTTGTTGATTGGTATGTTCATTATCTTTCAATTGGTATAACAAACGTTATAAACACATTCCAGCCTAAGATGCTTTGCGTCGGCGGCGGAATAGGCTATGAAAGAGAGTATCTTCTTGAGCCTGTCAGAAAGATTGTTTATCAGGAAAGATATAGCGTATATTCCGAGGAGCAAACCACAATTTGCTCTGCTAAGCTCGGCAACGATGCAGGCGTTATCGGCGCTGCATTGCTTGACGAATAATGAAAGGTGATTGTGTGACTGATATTGTAAAGAAAACCGCAGAAAAGCTAAATTGCAGGTATCTTGAAAATGCAAGTATGCGTGATTTTACAAGCTTCAAAACCGGCGGAAATGCCGATATAATCGTTTTTCCCGACAGTATCGCATCACTTACGGCAATTCTCAAATCTTGCCGTGAAAACGAAATAAAAACCTATATTATCGGAAACGGGAGCAATATTCTTGTTTCCGATAACGGTTTATTCGGAGCAGTCATTAAAATCGGCTCGGATTTTTCAAATATTGAGCTTGCCGATGAAAATACAATAGTTTGCGAAAGCGGTATTTCAATGGCTAAACTGTGCAGCTTTGCACTTGAGAATTCGCTAAGCGGACTTGAATTTGCTTTCGGTATTCCCGGTACGGCAGGCGGTGCGGCTTTTATGAACGCAGGTGCTTACGGCGGAGAAATGAAGGATGTGCTTATAGAATGTACGCACATTGATACCGATTTGAACGTCGGTAAATTAACAGGCGATGAGCTTGGTCTTTCTTACAGAAAAAGTGCTTATTCCGATAACGGATATATTATAACCTCTCTTAAATTGAGATTAGAGAAATCCGACAAGGAGTCTATCAAAGCTAAAATGTACGAAAATCTCGGCAAGCGTAAGGATAAACAGCCGCTTGAATTTCCGAGTGCAGGCAGTACATTTAAGCGTCCCGAGGGCTATTTTGCAGGAGCATTGATTGAGGAATGTGCTCTGAAAGGATATTCGATAGGCGGTGCGCAGGTAAGCGAAAAGCACGCAGGCTTTGTTATTAACAAGGGGAATGCGACCTCAACCGATATTGCTTCGCTTATCGATTTTATCAGAAAAACCGTTTATGAAAATAAGGGCGTAATGCTTGAACCTGAGGTTAGATTTTTAGGCGAATTTTAAGGATGTGAATTTATGGATTTGGTAATTGTAACAGGTATGTCAGGCGCAGGTAAATCGAGAGCCGTGCAGGCTTTAGAGGATATAGGCTTTTACTGCGTTGATAATATGCCGCCGAAGCTTATTCCCACTTTTGTTCAGCTTTGTATGGAGTCAAACGACGAAAAAGACAGAGTTGCGCTTGTTGCGGATATTAGATTGGGCGAAGAATTCACAAGTCTGTTTAACATATTAAAGGAGCTTGACAAGACAAAAATCCACTGTAAAATTTTGTTTATTGATGCGGACACCGAGGTCATTATGCGCCGTTATCAAGAAACGAGAAGAAAGCATCCGCTTGCTGATGAATTCGATACTCCGTCGCTTGCCGAAGCTATTGCAAAGGAACGAGAAATATTGCTTCCCGCAAGGCAGATGGCAGACTATATTGTTGACACCTCAAATGTTATGAGCTCGCAGTTTAAGGAAAAAATCGCAAAGCTGTTTCTCAACAACATATCGAGCACGCTTAAAATTCACAGTATGTCCTTTGGCTTTAAGTACGGTCTGCCGAAAGATGCCGACCTTGTTTTTGATGTGCGTTGCTTGCCGAATCCGTTTTATGTACCCGAGCTTAAAAGCCATACGGGACTTGAAGCGGAAGTACGCAATTTTGTAATGAAATACAGTCAGTCAAAGGAGCTTGAAAAGAAGCTTTATGACCTTATTGATTTTTTAATTCCTCTTTATATGACAGAGGGCAAAAGTCAGCTTACAATAGCGGTAGGCTGTACGGGCGGTAAACACCGTTCGGTTGTTTTTGCCGAGCTTCTCAACAAGCATTTGCTTGAAAACGGTTGTGATGTCGGCGTATTCCACAGAGATATTAAAAGGTAAAGATATGTCTTTTTGTTCACAGTTAAAAACCGAGCTTATGAGCTTGGACGAGGTTAAGCCGTGTTGTGCTTTGGCTGAAACATACGGACTCTTGTTGTTCGGAAAAATGTTCTCAAAGCGTGAAATCTATATAAGCACGGAGAACGGCGAGGTTGCCGAAAAATATAAAAACGTAGCTGAAAGGCTCAGCGAATCCGAGGTTGAATACACCTGCTCAAAGTCGGGGAAATGTAAGGTTTCCGTCAAAGAGCAGGAGGGTAGGCTAAAAATCCTTGAAGCTTTCGGGCTTTCGGGCGATGAGCGTTCAAGGCGTGTAAATTGGGCAAATATATCCGATGAATGTTGCTTTGCAGGTTTTTTAAGAGGAGTATTCCTTGCTTGCGGAAAAAATACAAACAATCCTTTCAAGAGGAGTTTTGAATACAAGAATGCGTGATTTTTACGATGTGACAACTCTTTTTGGGTACTACAGAGAGTCCATAGATTATGATGATTTGTCTTTGGCGTTTATTGAGACATGTACTAAAAGAAAAACTGAGTCTCTGCTACGAGATTCTAAAGAGATAATACTTTCTATTAGTCAAGATTCAACTTTACAGAGATTGTGGAAAAGATATACTCAAAAGCATAAATATGCAAGTTGCATAGAGTTTTCTACTAACATAGAAACACTAAACTATTTGATTGATAAAATTTTTTTAAGAAAGGGGCAGGTTCTTTTTAAGTGCGTCTGAAATATGAAAAGGTTATTCACCGCCACGTGGTGAATAACCTTTTTAGGTGGGAATATACGAAAAAGAGCTGTAACGCTCAAGGTAGTAAATACTCTATCTATTCGTTACAGCTCCATTTTTCGTGGTGTTAATTTGAAAGATATAACTTCTAATCAAAAGTTACTGTCCAATGATCAGACTGATAAGCATCAAAACACATCAGTATTTGTTCTTTGTTACATTTATGTTCAGCTAATTCTGGAAGTTCTTCTTTAGAAAAATATCTACTTTCAGTTGTTTCTATATTTTCAATAAACTCTCCACCTAGTACTTCACATAAGTAGAAGATCTTTACAACACCATAAGCATAAGGTGGAAGGTTATGCTTATCTCTATCTTGTACAGATATAACCTTTTTAACACAGACATCCAATCCTGCTTCTTCTTTAGTTTCTTTCACTACATTATCAGCAGGAGAAAGATTATATTCACACCATCCTCCAGGAACAGACCATTGACCTTTCTCTTTTACAAGAAGAATCTTTCCATCCTTGAATATAGCTGCACGAGTGTCTACTTTTGGCGTTTGATAACCTACATCATTACAGAATAATCCATGAATCTTTTCGGCTGGTATATCTGTTCTTGTTAACATCATTTCTGCTGCAATCTCTCTTATACGCTGATAACGCTCTTTATCATATACATCGTGTCCATAGAAAAGTCCTGCTTGTGCAAGGCTCTGTAATTCTTTTGCCCATTCTAATACTTTATCCATAACTTATGTCTCCTTACTATTGCTTGTTAATAGTATAGCACTGAATAGGATCCATTAAACAGATGGTATATGAAAATATTATTGTATTATATTTGAAAATAGTGCTGTGGAGGATATCTCTTTTGGCATGAAACATTATACACTTAATGGATCTTTCAAGACAACAGTCTAACGAAGGTAACATTATAGATGCTGATGAAGTACTTGAAAGGATTGCAAATAAATACGAACTGTAAAAGAACCTGCTCATTTGAACAGGTTCTTTTTACATAAAGGACTCTACGACATAGAGTTTCTTTTCTTTCTTATTCCATAGCATGATTATTTCACTATGGTCTTCATGTGACTTATACCAATAGACACAATCGGTGTGTTGAGGACGACTTATTGCAAGTACATTAATTTCATCTAACCACTTATTTGTTGCATCTATATAGTGACCATCATAGATGGTTTCTCCTTGATCCTTTTTCCAAGAAAACATCTTTTTTATAGGTTCTTCATTTTCATATGTGAAAACATGATAACGGACACCATCTCCATTAAAACTTGATCCAGCATCCTTGCTGTAAACTTCTGAATAATGAGAATCTGAAGGAATAGAAACATTCCAGTTTTCTTTGATTACATGATTATAGTCTTTAGAATAATTCCAATACATGATTCCACTTACAATGATCATACATGCAAATATGATTGATATAATTGTTTTCTTCTTCATGGGAACACCTCCTCTAGTCTGCTAGTTCTTTTAGAGTATCTCCTGCAATTCTATATACTGTCCAATCTGACATGGGCTTGGCACCAAGAGATAGATAGAAATCAATACTAGGCTTATTCCAGTCAAGACACCACCATTCTAAGCGGCCACATCCACGTTCTACTGCAATAGAAGCAAGCTTCTTCAGAATTGCTTTGCCATAACCATTCCCACGATATTCTGGCTTTACATATAAATCTTCTAGATAAATACCAGAACGTCCTAGGAATGTAGAAAAGTTATGGAAGAATAACGCAAATCCTATTTCTTTATTATCTACTACCGCAAAGATGACTTCTGCTTTCTGTTTATCAAATATCCATCTTTCAAGGGTGGCTTGATCTGCAACTACTTCATCTAGCATCTTTTCATAATCAGCTAATTCTTTGATGAATTGAAGAATGAGTGCTGTATCACTACGCTTCGCAAATCTGAATGTAAGAGTATTGTTCATGTTCATCCCTCCGTTTATCTCATTATACTAATAGAGTAAATGGTACAGTACTTAAATTTTCTTAAGATAATAAAAAATATCTTATGATTTTTAGAATATTAAAAACTCCTTTTGCTGAAATGTAAAAGGAGTTTATCCACTAAGAATAATATTTTTGATTTTTACTTTTCGGTTTGTCGGGATCTAGAAGTTTTAGTTTTCCTTGATTGACAAGAGGTTGAATGTAATTTTTTGAGACATACTGAGTAGTTTTAAGACCTAAATAATCACTTATTTCCTGTCTTGTTCTTGGAGTTTTACAAAAAGCAAGTAAATCAGTGTTATCTTCGCTGTTATTTATAGAAGTTTCTGGCTTATTAAATAAAGTGACTACAAACTCATTTCTTCTGTTTTCGAATAAAGGTTCTGGTAAGCCATATTCTTGCATTTCTCTACGAATAGTAGGAATACCTGAATATCTGTTTTCTGTCTTAAGTAAGAATTCAGACATTGTTGCAAGTGCAGGATTTCTTAAATCAGGTCTTGCCTTTCCTAAATCATTAACAGTCATTCTTCCATAAAGACTGCCTGGACTATGAATCTCTAGACGGTCAGTGAAGAAAGATATCTGGATAGTAGTTCCTTCGGTATGAATACTATAATCACGATGTATCAATGCGTTGAGTATCGCTTCTCTTATGGCATTAATAGGATATTCGGTTTTATCATTTCTTTTTCCTGTTTTTGAATCAATGATTGTTTGAGTACGCATATTTCTATTACAAAATGCGATTGCTTCATCTAACATTTCAGATAATGTTCCTTCAATTCTTTTATTGTCTAGAAAACGAACACCATCGTTTGTAGTTTCACCAATCTCAGTACCAGGAATAACAGTTGCAGTAATAGCTAATTGTGGAAGCAATCCTTGTGGATATATTCCAAAGTTTAATATAGAGGCAAGAGTAGGGACGCCATTTCGTGTGATAGATAATAATTCGTAAATCTGTTCTTCTGATAATTTTGAAAAGTAAGGACGATTTAATTTCATTTGAAGAATGTAGTTATTGATACCTGCTTCATCTAATAAAGATAAATCAGCACGATCAATTGGTCTTTCGTCATCATGAACATGAGCCTTATAAGATTCAAAGCTATATATTTCATAGTCTGTCATAGGTAAATCTGCATCACCTACACGAACATAAGAACCTTTTGTCTTTCCTGCACCACGATAGTAACATGGACGATTAGTGATATCTATTGATGGTATTTCTGCACTGCAGATATTAACACCTTCATATTCTGTAGTTGTAAATATGGCACGAACAACAGGATCCATTTGATTACATTGTTCTGTCACTTTTTTTTGTAAATCCTGCAAATCATAAACACCTACGGGCTCAAAACCGAGTGATTCATCTAGCCCAAATACTATTATTCCGCCACTGTCCTGGTTTGAAAAACTTGATAAAGTATCATATAAGCGGGCGGCTCAAGGTTGCGCCGGAGCATGTCAGTCCGAAGGTTCTTACCGCCAATGAGTACCCCTGGAGCGTGCTTCAGGTAGTACCAACCACCGAAGCCGATTTTGACCGCGACAAAGAGGTGCTGCTTAAACGTGGCTTCGTGGCGCACCATGACACCGACCGTACCTTCTTCATTATCCACCTTACCAGCGGCGACCACGATGGACAGCACCCTGAACGTTATTTGCAGATAACCCAAGCTAACTATAAGAGCGTGCTTGATGCTATTAAAGCCGCAATGGCTCAGGCTGCGGTGTGGTACAAGGTTAATATTATAGACCGTGTGAAAATTTAGGCTTTTTATATCGTGTTTCTATTCCACGCCCGGCACAAGGCTATTAAGCGGTGGTTCAACTCTGCCCGTGGAAACGATTATGATCAATAAGTATTTTAATTAAGGCTGCATCGGTTCGTGAGAATAGATGGCAGCACCCACTCTCCACGGCAGGTTGTAAAAGCTTTCAACTTAGCATCTTTCCTCTAGTTGTGAATAGCTTTCAATTTAGTATCTTTGTTCCATTAGGAACACCCGCAAAACAATATCTGGCAACACTACCGGTTCCCGTCTTTCCAACGCAATAGTATTTTCCGTGCTCATAATCGTACTTTTGGTAAGGCCTGCGGGTCTTTTCGGCAAAGTACGCCGGGAGAAAGTCTGAGGTGAACCCTATGGAAAAAATTAAAATGAAATTCGGCGGAATGAAAAAGAGCACAAAGCAGGATTTAATAACCTACGGAATGGTGACGCTGCTCTTTGTGCTGTTCCAAAGTCTTGCAAGCGCGGGCATACTCAGCCGTTCGCTCAGCGGACAGCTTGTTCCCGTGTGCGTTTATATTGTCGCGGCAATCTCCCTTAACCTTGTAGTCGGCTTTTCTGGCGAGCTCAGTCTCGGCCATGCGGGCTTTCTCAGCATCGGAGCATTTTCCGGCGCGGTTTTCTGCAAGCTCTTTTCCGGCATCGGAAGCGACACCCTTTGCCTTATTCTTGCGATGATTTGCGGCGGAATAGTCGCGGGAATATTCGGATTTCTCATCGGTATTCCCGTTCTGCGCCTTCGCGGTGACTATCTTGCCATAGTAACCCTTGCTTTTGGCGAGATTATAAGAAGTCTTGTAAACTGTGTCTATCTCGGTGTTGACGGAAAGGGCAGATGGTTCTTCAGCTTCGGCAAGGCTGCGGAAGAAAACGGCGGGACAACTATAATCAACGGTCCGATGGGCATCACCGGCAACGAAAAGCTTTCCACATTTGCGGTGGGCTTCGTACTTATATGCTTTCA
>OQVT01002987.1_pt1 | contig 10884 bp, 10 predicted proteins | sample 1691561 | NCBI WGS metagenome assembly OQVT01 (sample SAMN03418260, study PRJEB22391) | human gut metagenome | biome: human-gut; feature: organic feature; material: feces | host: Homo sapiens | place: Tanzania | collected 2013-01
GGGTTATGGCTTACGCTTGCCGGACCATCGACTGTTCGTATGCGACGCAGGGCGAGATGGCCGGCGGACCGCGACGAGCCGCGTCGTTCGCCAAATGGCTTCCGCCTGAGGCGACGGACATCCGCTATTACAGCCAGGCGACGTATGGCACGTGTACGGAACGCCTGACCTGTCGCTGCAAGGAGGCGGACATGATCCGATTTGCGCAGGGCCACGCCTATCCACTTGCGACGAATGCGTTTACGATGCTGGAATATGCCTTGTCCGAGAGCGCGTCCGGCGGAAGCGCCGAGTATCGTCGCTGGGAGGAACGCCGGTCAAAAGATCCCGAGACGCAGCATCGGCTTGTCTTCGGGGAGAGGCCCTTGCCAAGGCGCTTTATCTCGCTGACGAAAAGCCATGCGTTTGACGGCAGTTCGTGTGGCGGAGAATGGCGTCTCATCCTCGTGCTCGATTTGGACACGCATGAGCTGACGGGCTACCAGTGGGGGTGTTGGCTCTAGCGGTCTTGGGTCGGATGAACGGGATGCGTAGGGGGAGAACGTTTCCAATGGACGCAGAGGGGCAAGATGTGATAATCTCTTGCACGGTCTCCGCAACAAGAGCGCTGCCCCAAAAGGACAATCGACTTGAGACTTGCAGACTTTCTGAAAACGACTAAAAGATTTGAGCGAAAGGCTTGATGGGCCATGAAGAGAATTTTCCTGTTCCTTGTCCTGAACTTCGCCGTCATGATCGCGCTGATGGTGGCGTTTCATATTGTGTGCGCGCTTCTGGGAATCGACCCGAATGCGGCGTTTGCGACGTCGGGTGGGCTAGACCTGAAGGCGGTCGCGCTCTTCTCGCTCGTCTGGGGCATGGCGGGAGGGTTCATTTCGCTGCTGCTCTCCAAGCCGATGGCAAAATGGTCCGTGGGAGCGCGGACGATTGACGGAACCGAGGGCGAGGCCGAGCGGTGGCTCGTCGAGACGGTCCGTTCGCTCGCCGCGCGCGCGAACGTGCAGATGCCCGAGGTGGCGATCTACCATGGTTCGGCCAACGCCTTTGCGACGGGGGCCTTCAAGAACCATGCGCTCGTCGCCGTTTCGGACAGCATCATGGCGCAGATGACGCGCGAGGAACTGCGTGCCGTCCTGGGGCACGAGATGAGCCACGTCGCGAACGGCGACATGGTGACGATGACCCTCCTTCAGGGCGTGCTCAACGCCTGCGTGCTCTTCCTCTCCCGCGTCGTCGCCTATCTGGCGACGAACGCGATGGCGGGGCGAGACGGAGGCGGTGAGCGTCGGCGTGGTTCAAGCGGACTCTACTATCTCGTCTACTACGTCCTGCAGATCCTCCTCGGCTTCGTCGCCTCCCTGATTGCGATGTGGTATTCGCGCCATCGCGAGTTCGCCGCCGACGCCGGGAGCGCGCGGCTCCTCGGAACGCCGTCCTCGATGATCGCCGCCCTCCGCCGTCTTGGAAACCTCCAGCCCGGCGTGCTGCCCGATTCCGTCAAGGCGTTCGGCATCAACGGCCAGCATGCTTCGATCTTTTCGACCCACCCTTCCCTTGAAGACCGCATCGCGGCCCTCGAACGCCTCCAGCGCGGCATCTGAGCTGGTTTTCGGTCTGTCCGATCCGCCCGTCATGGAACCGCATCTCGGTGGAGAGCCGGAAGGCGTGCGCGTGATTGTGGCGCTGGGGTCGAACGTCGAGCCGCGTGCGGACTACCTTGCACGGGCCCGCGCCGCGCTCGCGGCGTTCCCCGGCACGTGGCTGGAACGGGCGAGCGCCGTCATCGAGACGATGCCGGTCGACGTGCCGCCCGAATATGCCGATCTCGCGTTTCTCAACCAGGTGCTGGTGCTGTGGACGACGCTGGAGCCGTATGACTTCTCGCGGCGGATGCACGCGGTCGAGGATCGGCTTGGTCGTGTGCGCACGGTGCGGAACGGTCCGCGCACCATCGACGTCGATCTCATCGACTTCGGCGGACTCGTCAACGACGACCCCGCCCTCACGCTCCCCCACCCGCGCGCCCACCTGCGCGACTTCGTGATGCGTCCGCTCGCCGAATTGGGGATTGCGCTGCCACCCGCCGCAGGCGCTGCCCGATAGAAGGGTGGTTCAGCGCGTCGACGGGCGAAGCGCCCAGTCCCAGAACGGCACGACGTCAATCGTCCGTTCCCCGAATGTCAATTTGTCGTGTTGGTCCAACGTCACGATCGTGCCGTGTGCGAGGGAGAAGGACGTCATGGCTGCGAGAAGGCCTTCCACTTCGCGGTCCATGTTGTCGTCGGTGAGCCGCGTGCAGGCCTGGACGGCTTCCGTGACGGCATGCCGCCGCCGGATGATGAAGTCGCATTCTCCGTCGCCGTTGTCGAAATAGCTGACATCCTTTGTTTCGCGGCGGAGCGCCAGGTAGACCATGTTCTCAAAACGGGCGCCGTCATTTGGGATGCGGCGGGACGAAACGGCATATTCGAGACCGGTGTCGACGCAGTAGACCTTTCGCGGATTCAGGAGGCGGGCCTTTTCGGAGTCGCTGTAGATCGGAACGAAGAAGAAAAGATAGGCTTTCTCGATCCACTCGCACCACTGCGTCACCGTGGATGCGCTGGAGACGCCGAGGGGCCTGAGCAGCTTGGAGGCCGTGAACCGGCAGCCGATGTTCTCGATGAGGTAGGCCGTCAGTTCCCGAACGGCGGCGGTGTCGCGGATCCTGTTGTGTACGATGACATCGCGGTAGACGATGTCGTCGAACAGTTCCTGCAGAACGATGTCCTCGAATGTCTGGAGGTAACGGGGGAAGCCGCCGTCGTGCGCGTAGTCAAGCGTCGAGGTGCGGTCGGGTCGTTTCCCACAGAACGCCAGATACTCGGAATAGGAGAAGGGGAAGAGTTCCTGCGAGATGTGCCGATCGGTCAGCTTCGTTCCAAGCTCACCCTCCAGCAGCGAGGCGTTCGACCCGGAAATGCAGAGATGGAAACCCTCGTCCAGTTTTTGCCGGACATACTTCTCCCACCCCGTGAATTGGTCGACTTCGTCAAAGAAGAGCCGCCGTGCGCCGGATTTCTCGATTAGCGCGTCCAGGCGGATGGTGTCGCGCATCTCGAACTGCGTCAGGAGCGGCGATTCGAAGTTGACGTAGAACCAGGGAGAGTCCTTCCCGCGCATGCGCTGGCGCATGATGGTGGATTTCCCGCAACGCCGTACGCCGGTGATGTCCAGGACATGCGAATCGAGCAGAACCTCGTTGAAGGCGAGCGAGCGGGGATGTCCACTCGCCCTTCTTTCTTCGACTTCGCGTTGCCGCGCGAGAATGGCCGCCAGTTCGTCTTCGAGAATCATCCAATGCCACCCGTCGTTTTATTCCATTGCCATCTGCCTAATTTGGCGTTTGTCAATAGAATACCAGAAGACATGGAGACGGGCAAGGATTCCGTGGCCTGTGGTCTGTTTCGTAGGGGGTAAAGACGATTTGGCAACTTCGGGGACGAAAGGGAACGGTTTACGCCCGTTGCGTCGTTCTTTTGACGGTCTGAGAATGGCTTTTCCTTTGCGTGGGTGTTAGACTAAACCATGTTCCCACGGGAGACCGTGACGACATCGCAGTCAACCAACCACACCCGCTGCGGCGGGTTTCACGAAAGGAAACAGACGATGAAATCAATCACGACGTTCAATCTCCAGTACGCCCACCGTTTCTACGGCTTTGCGGGTGAGGCCTGCTACCTCCACGGGCACACGGGCCGCCTGACCATCGAGGTCGAGGACACGATCGAGCTTGGCGTCAACATGGTGTTCCCCTGCAACGAGATCAAGAAGACCGCGTGGGAGGTTCTGCAGAACTTCGACCATGCGCTCGTCCTACGCGAGGACGACCCGCTTCTTCCGGCGATCCTGGAGGTCTACGAGAAGACGGGCATCCGCAACGGCACGCCCACGAACACGAATCGCGGACCTTCCTTCGCGACCGCGTGGGCGCGCGCGTATCCCGAATGCCGCCTCGTCGTCACGAAGGAGACGATGACGGTGGAGGGCATGATCAAGATCGTCCACGACCTGCTGAAGGACAAGCTCAACATCGTGAAGCAGACCTTCGTGAGCGGGGACAACACGGCGAGCCAGTGCTACGCGCCGGAGAAGACGGTCCGGCGGTGCCCGCGCTGCGGCGTCGCGCTGGACGCCACGGGGACGTGTCCGAAATGCGGCTACAAGGCTGGTCGTTAGCGAAGGGAGGATGCTTATGAGTGAAAACAGAATGTTCTGCTACCAATGCGAACAGACGGCGTGCGGCAGCGGCTGCACGATGGGCGACGTCGACGCCGATCTCGCCGCTCTCGCCGCCGGAAAACATTAACGCCGCACGGCGTCCCGGTCCTTCCTTCCGTCAATCGTCCTAATACCACAACCGCCGACGGCGGTTGTGGTATACTGTTTCCTGACTTTGAACTGAGGTTGTTGCGAGGATGTTGTACGGAAGGGATCGGCGATGAAGTGCGGTAGGGAACGATGGAGCGAGAGCGCGGTTGAGGACGAACGATTGGACGGCGTGCCGGGCGTGCGGCTGCGGTCCTTGTCCGATATCGAAGTGTCACGTAAAGTCATTGTGGACAACGTTTACTTCGTTGGCCTCGGCGTGATGCGTTGCTATTGCGGACGTTTCCGCTACACCTTCGACGACCGGGAGCCGTTCACGCTGGAGGCGGGCGAGTTGGCCGTCATCTATCCCGAACACTACGTGACGATCGAGGCCCTGGAGGCGAAGAACCGGCTGATGTACTGTTTCCTTGACGGGGCGGATGCCGTGCCGTTCTTCGACGGACTGGGTTTCTTCGACTGCGCGCGCGGACGGACGTCGCCGCGCATCGGCGGCTTCCTCGAACTGCGGAGCCTCGTCGAGGATCCTGCGAACAAGACGCCCGCCGGGCACGCCGCCGCGCTGCGCTACCTGACGGATATGGTGATTTCCCAGCTGCGCGACCTCAAGATGAACGGCAACGCCTTCCTCTACGAGGCCGCCCGCCTCATTCACGCGAACCTGAAGAAGGGTCTTGTGCGGCTGGATCCGCTCTGCGCGCAGCTGAAGGTGAGCCGGGCGCATCTCCACAAGGCGTTTGTCGAGGCGGGCTGGCCGAGCCCGTCGGAGATCATCCGACGCGAACAGCTGCGCCTCGCCGTGCGGCTTCTGCGGGACGGGCGGCTCTCCATCCCCGAGGTCATGGACCGCGCGGGATTCGTCTCGCAGTCCCACTTCTCCACCTTCATCCGCAAGAAGACGGGCCGCACGCCCTGCGACATCCGCCGTGGACAACAGATTCCAAGAAACGTATGGACTCCTGTCAGAACGAAGGCGTCCATCGGCCTGTCAGAACATTGAACGTACACAACTAAACAGATAGGATGGACGATGAAGATTGTTAACCTGATTGGAAATGTCATCTGGTTCGTGCTCACGGGCTGGATCCTGGGGCTTGAGTTCTTGATTGGCGGACTGCTGTGCTGTCTGACGGTTATTGGAATTCCGCTTGGCTTCGCCTGTTTCCGCCTGGCCGGGTTCTCCCTGTTCCCGTTTGGACGCGAACTGGTTCCGGTGGAGTTTACGGGAGAGAAGAAGGTTGCCGGTTCGGGGTGCTTCAATGGCCTTTGGTTCCTGTTGTTTGGTGCCTGGATCGCGACCACGTGCCTGCTCGCGGGAATCATTTATTGCGTGACGATTGTCTTCATCCCGTTCGGTGTGGGTTGTTTCAAGCTGGCGGGGGCGGCGATTTTCCCGCTTGGCAAGCGCATCGTTTCCGTCGAGGAGGCGAACCGCGTCCGCGAGACGATCCGCACGCAGATCGCGTCCGCGAAGTAAGACACGGTGGTTGCGAAGTGAGATGAAATAAACTCGGCGCGCCGTAGTCTGGTCTTCGATCAACGAACACGGCGCGCCGCAGTACGAAGACGCGGAGGGGCATTGAGGAAGTTGACCGACCTCAAACCTCAAAGACACGAAGACACGGATCCGTGTCTTCGTGTCTTTTATGAGCCTTTCCTTCCATTATTGCCTCATATGTCCGTTTGAACCACTGGTAGCACAGAGCCCACCTCTGGCGGACACGGATGAACGCAGATCATATCGTCTCCCTCGTCTCCATCGGTTTAGACGGGCGGGTAATAACTCTGGAAGGTTTGATTTGTTCGGAACAAATCATGGATCAGACCGTCGTGAAAGACGGAGAAACGGAAAGGCATAGGCCTGAATCAAGAAAAACAGAAGAAAGAAGACCTTCAAGTGAGTCGTATCCACCCCTTCCTGACAGTCTCCACCACCTTATTTTTACCTCCGTCGTCGTATCTCTCCCCTGACACGAGATTCGTTCCGAACAAATCAAGCGATATGCGTGTCGACGGGACAGCGTCCGGCAGATCTGAATGGGATGAGAACAGGCGGATAAAGTGGTGAAATCCACGCAATCCAATCATACTCCACCACGTGTTCTTGGGCGTGTAGGATTTCATGTCGAAGCGTTCCGAAGTGAAATCACGCCATTCCGTTTCTTGGAAACTTTACGTCTAACGTGAGCTGACAATTCATAAATTAAACATGACTGTCGCAGTTGAAGCCGCCTTTAGGCGGCTTCAACTGCGACAGTCAGGATCATGCATGGAAGAGGAAGGGATTGATCGGGTCATTCGGGTAGGATATGCGGACCGCCTTTTGTGGGGGACGGACTTTCCTGTCCTGTCGGCTAGAAGCGGTGAGCCGCTTACACAGGGGATGAGGCGGTCGTTGGCATGGAGGATGAGGGTTTTGCCCTCAATCCGCCTTGACGACAACTTCGCCCGGTTCTTGGGTATGCCGATTGAAAAACAAGGCGCGGCATCTGCTATGCAGAACGCCGCGCCTTGCCGTGGTACCCGATCTTCAGGCTACTTCGAATAGAACACCGGCTCCATGCCGGTCTTGCGCACGCGGATGACGCCGATCTGGTGCCACGTCTGGCGCATGTTGCGGAAGACCGTCTTGATGCGCGGCAGCGACGTCTTGGGGACGATCAGGACGAAGCCGATGCCCATGTTGAAGACACGGTACATCTCGTCGTGGTCGACCTTCCCCTGGCGCTCGATGAACTTGAAGATCGTCGGCACGTCCCACGCCGTGCGGTCGATTTCGCAGGCGACGGCCTTCGGGAGGACGCGCGGGATGTTGTCCGGGAAGCCGCCGCCCGTGATGTGGGCCATGCCGTTGATCTTGATCTTGTTGTCGAGGAGGCGGCCGACGGGCTTGAGGAAGCTCCTGTGGACGGCGAGGAGCGCGTCGCCGACCGTCTGGTTCGTGCCGGGCAGCTTGTCGAAGGGGGACATCTGGCAGATGTCGAAGAAGACCTTGCGCGCGAGGGAGTAGCCGTTCGTCTGGAGGCCGCCGGAGGGGAGGCCGATGACGACGTCGCCGGCACGGATGGACTGGCCGGTGACGAGCTGCTTGCGCGAGACGGTGCCGACGATCGTGCCGGTGAGGTCGTACTCGCCGGCGGGGTAGAGGCCGGGGAGTTCGGCCGTCTCGCCGCCGAGAAGGGCCATGCCGTTCTCCTTGCAGGCCTTACAGAGACCGGCGACGATCTGCTTGAAGACGGGTCCGTCGAACTTGGAGGTGCCGACGTAGTCCATGAAGAAGAGCGGCCGCGCGCCCTGCACGAGGATGTCGTTCACACAATGGTTGACGATGTCCTGGCCGACGGTGTCGTGCTTCTTCATCATCACGGCGACCTTGAGCTTGGTGCCCACGCCGTCCGTGGAGGAGACGAGCAGGGTGTCCTTGGAACTGCCCTGCGGAAGGCGGCAGAGCCCGCCGAACGACCCGATGCCGCCGACGACATTTGCGGTCTTCGTCGCGCCGACCAGGGTCTTGACGGCCTTGAGCGCATCCATCTTGTTGTCGATGTTGACGCCGGCGGCGGCGTAGGCGGATTTTGCAGCGGACGTGGGACTGGTCACGACTTTTTTCTCCTTGCTGTTGTTTCGCCCATGAAGGAGGCGAAAATTGGCGAAATTCTACCAAATTTTTTTTCTAGGCGCAACCCCCTTGACGGTCCGGAAGATAAAATGCTATACTCCCTTCTTGACTTTTCGGCATATACTAGAATTGTAGTCTGGAGTTGTCATGGCAATCAGGAAAAATAAGAAGGCGGGCGTCCCCGCCAAGGCGACGAAGGCGGTTGCGGCGAAGCCGAAGACGGGCGAAAAGAAGAAGGGGTCGCATCGGAAAAGGGTTTCGGATGACGACGAGGCGCTCCAGCAGGAGGCGTTCGCCGTGGCGGAGGGCGCGGAGGACGAAGCCACGCCTGAATTCAAGGAGGCGACGGCGGAAGACGAGGCGGAGGCCGAGGAGGCGGAGGCCGAGGCGCGCGATCTGGACATTGAGAAGATCGCGGGCGAGGTGGAGGCCGAGGGGCACTCCCCCGCAGATGCGGCCGACGTGCCGGACCAGCCCGACTTCGACCTCATCGCGCCGCTGGACGACAGCATGTCGATTTCGCCTTCCATGGGTTTCGGCGACGATCCCGACGCCGAGGACATGGCCTCCTATGCGGGGCGCAGCGTGCTCGGCGCCGAAGAGCGCAACGCGGTCATCCAGGAGGTGAAGCAGCGCGCCGAGAAGAACGGCGGTTTCGTCACCTACGACGAGCTCAACCAGATCGTGCCGGCCACCGTACAGGACGAATCGTCGACGGACGAGTATCTGGCGATCCTCCAGGCGCTGAACGTGGACGTGATCCGCGCCGAGGACGTGGAGACCTATCGCGCGAACAAGGACAAGCAGGGCGACAGCCGTCTGCAGGCCGCGCGCGCCCAGGAGATGTTCGACGATCCGATCCGCATGTACCTGCACCAGATGGGACAGGTGCCGCTCCTCTCGCGCGAGCAGGAGGTCGACATCTGCCAGCGCATCGAGGAGAGCGAGGCGAAGACGAAGGACATGTTCAACCGCTTCGCCTTCACGCCGGGCATGTACATGGGCCTCCTCGACAAGCTGGAGGGCATGCAGGAGCGCTTCGACCGCGTCGTCACGGACAAGTTCGACGACAACCGCGACGCCTACATGGAACAGCTGCCCGCCTTCCGCAAGATGCTCCAGAACGTCGCGCAGCGCCTCAACGAGGCCCAGGCCAAGCTGGCGGAACTCCAGAAGAACCGCAAGAAGGCGACGCCCCAGCAGCTCCGCGGTGCGGAAAAGGGCGTGCAGAATGCCCGCAACGCACTGCGCCAGGCCTTCCTCGACCTCAATTTCAAGCAGAAGGTACTGGAGACGCTTTGTGACGAGGCGCACGAGACAATCTATTTGCCCTTCATTACGTTGCAGGAACGGCAGCGGCAGCTTGCCGGCGAGCGTAGCTCGAAGCGCCGCGACGCCGAACTCGCCGAAGTTCGCGAAAACCTGGAAAAACTGAAGTCGAAACTCGGCATGGCGCCCGACGAGTTCCGCAAAACCTTTGAAGAGCTTTGGGCCTCGCTCCAACGTGGGCGCGAGGCCCGCGAAAAGATGGTCGAGGCCAACCTGCGCCTCGTCATCTCGATCGTGAAGAAGTACATGAACCGCGGCCTCTCGTTCCTGGATCTCATCCAGGAGGGCAACACGGGCCTCATGAAGGCCGTCGAGAAGTTCGAGTACAAGCGCGGCTACAAGTTCTCCACGTATGCGACGTGGTGGATCCGCCAGGCGGCGACGCGCGCGATCGCGGACCAGGCCCGCACGATCCGCATCCCCGTCCACATGATCGAGACGATCAACAAGCTCATGCGCGTGCAGAAGAAGCTCATCCAGAAGCTTGGCCGCGAACCCTCCGAGAAGGAGCTCTCCGTCGAGATGGAGATGAAGCCCGAAGAGGTGCGGCGCGTCTACCGCATGGCGCAGCAGCCCATTTCCCTCCAGTCGAAGGTCGGCGACAACGACGACGCCAAGTACGGCGACTTCATCCCCGACGCCTCGGCCGAGAACCCCTCGGAGCAGACCGCGCACTCGATGCTCCAGGAACGCCTTAAGGATGTCCTGACGACGCTCACCGACCGCGAACGTCAGGTGCTGGACTACCGTTTCGGATTGACCAACGGTGCCTCCTGCACGCTTGAAGAGGTCGGCAAACAGTTCAACGTGACGCGCGAGCGCATCCGCCAGATCGAGGCGAAGGCGCTGCGCAAGCTGCGCCACCCCTCCCGTCTCAAGAAGCTCGAAGGATTCCTTGGGGGCTGAGGCGGGTACCAAAAAGAAAGAAGAAAGACAAGATGATGATGAGTACGATGACGTTGTTCGCCCAGGCCGTCTGCGAGGCCGGAAAGGTCGGCGCGAAGTGCCCGGTCCATGCGGTCGCCGCGCTGGTCGGCGCGCTTGTGGTGGGAATCCTGATCGGGTTCTTCCTGGGCCGCCGCGGCAAGGCGTCGGCGGCCTTCTCGATCTCCGCGTCAAGGTCGACGAAGGGGCGCGCGAGGCGCCGCGCGAGCAGCTTTCCCAGCGTCGACTTGCCGCTGCCGGGCGGACCATAGAGGAAGAGGCCGTCCACTTTCCGATCCTAGGCTTCGTCCTTGAGCGTGTTGCGCGCCTCGTTCACGCGCATCTTGCGGCCGAGCACTTCCTTCTCGCTCATCGCCGCGATCGCCGCCTCGGCCTCGGGGCGGTTCGGCATCACGACGAAACCGAAGCCCTTGGAGCGGCCGTTGAACGCATTCGCCACGACGCGCGCCGTATCCACCTTGCCGAACGCCTCGAACTCCTTGCGCAGCTGCGCCTCGGTGAGGTCGTAGCTCAGGTTGCCCACGTAGATCTCCACGCTGCCGGCGGGGATGGGCTGGCGCGTCTCGGTGGGGGGCGCCTCGCGGCGGGCAAACAGTTCAACGTGACGCGCGAGCGCATCCGCC
>OQVT01002989.1_pt1 | contig 10879 bp, 6 predicted proteins | sample 1691561 | NCBI WGS metagenome assembly OQVT01 (sample SAMN03418260, study PRJEB22391) | human gut metagenome | biome: human-gut; feature: organic feature; material: feces | host: Homo sapiens | place: Tanzania | collected 2013-01
ATGACGGCGTATATGATACATCAGGTTCCCATCCGGGCGCAGCCGCTTTATCATGTTGGAAGGCAGCGAATTGTCACCGCCTGTTCCCTGCTTCCATCTGGAGAATGAATTGTCCGCCCTGTTCCATCTGAACAGGCCTCCGCCTTCGGTTCCGATCCAGATGTTTCCCCTGGCATCTTCCGCATACGTGCTGACAATCGGGAAGTTAAGGCCTCCCGGTGTCGGTTCCATATAGCGGATTTCACTGTCATTGAACGTCAGATAAGCAAGCTTGCCGCCATAGGTACCTATCCACACGCCGCCGTCCGGGTCCGGATATATCGACCATACCGAATTGTTCGGCAGGGAATATTTGTCCAGCAGGTCCGACGTCAGCAATCTGGTTTCGCCGGATGTTATATCCGTAAGCAGCAATCCCGACTGCGTAGCTGCCCACACTATGCCGTTGGAATCGATATACAGTTCCTTCGCATTGCTGGAATGTCCATATTCTTCCGGCAAGTTGAATGTACCTTTCAGTTTGCCGGCCTTGTCGAGCACATATAGTCCGTCGTTGCGCGTCAGCACATATACGGAGGACGTGTCTTCTATCACATCGCATACTACGGCATTGTCATCATCCAGAACGGCAAAGTTCTCATACTCACCATTTTCGATACGCAGCAACCTGTCGTACGCCCCCACATAGACATGGCCCGAAGTACACGACAGATGAAGCGTGAACGGTGTCACCCTCACGGTATCCGGCAACGGGAATTTCCCTGTCTTCCTGCCATCTTCGAAACGGACTACCTCGTCATTCAATATCAGCCACAATCCTTCACGCGCGTCGGCCTCCATCGCCCCCACGTCACCCTCCAGCACAAGTTCAAACTTCTGCTGCATATAGTCGAACCTATACAGTCCGGCACTTGTCGCCGCATAAATGGTATTGTTCCTGTCCGACACCAGCTTCCTGTAATCGACAGGCGCCTGATGCGGCCCGATGACGGACATGTTCTTGAACGTATGTCCGTTGTACATGAACAATGCGTCAGTACCGCTGAACCATATCCTGCCGACGCTATCTTTCACGATGCTGTTTATTCCTCCGTAATAGGAAGTTTCCGGCATCTGATGGAAGCGGTAATTCTTCGTGTCGACAGCGTATGAGGTGACAGACACCAACGCCGATAATATAATGATAATCAATCTCATGCCAATATGCGTTTTCTCAGGGCAAAGATAATGAAATCTATTCGTACAAAGACAGCAATTCCTCAATATCCACGGCCGCGCGAGGCGCAAAACCGTCGCCGCGCACATATTTGTCAATGCTGCGGAGCAACTGCCGTGCGGCAGGTCTCTTGTCAATGTCCTTTTCCGCGTCCACCGCCAGGACCAGCAGTTTTCCTCCACAGACAGAAGCCTCGAACCCGATGCCGAGTTTCCTGTTGCCGTCGAAGCTGTCAATCACCTGGATGAACGGAACTATTCCGGAAGGGAAGTCCTGAAGGTCCATGACTTTGGCATATTCCAGAATGTCCCACCACTGCCAGTCCGTATGGTACGACGTAGGGAAATCTGCAAACATGCCCATGTCATCGTGCATGAGACAGCCCATCGTCATAGGAGACCATGCGAACATGATAGGATTCCAGAAATGGTTATGGAACACCGACTTGCGGCCTTTGGTTTTCGACGGGTCAGGCATCCACACCACTTTTCCTCCTGCAGAAAGCCGGGCCTGGGCGGCACTGTCCAAATCCTTGGTATACAAGACATTGTCATCAGACGACGGCATCGCAGCACGGGGATATACCCAGATTTTCCAGGTGTTTGTCAATGTTTTCCCGGCATTGACCGTCAATGTCAGCTCGCGCGCAGCAGAGACATTGAGCCGCGTCAGCGGAATCTCGATCTTGCCGGCAGCGGACACCTCGTATGAAGGGAAATCATGCTTGCCGGCATTGCCGCGGGCCAGGATTGTTCCGTCCTCGCCTGAGACAGTCCACTTCACATCGGCTTTCTTGAACAGGCGGTCGCTGTAATTGTAGACCTCAACACGAGCGCTGAACACTTCATCATTGAAACAAGTGCTCTTTTCATATCGCAGGAGCACCACGGACGGAGCGCAGAAGGACCGCCACTGTTCAGGGGAAACCAGCCCCTTGGAATCCCAGAACGGGTCCAGAATTCCTACCGGCGCATAGCCCTGTCCCGTAAAATCATTCAATGACAGCAACTGGAATCCCGCCGACAGCGAAGAACGGAGCAATGCTTCCATCACAGCCTTGTATTCCAATACGGTCAATGCTCCCGAGGCCCGGAAAAAGTCCTTGGCCTGCCCCAGCATACCGTTGTCTTTCAGCATATTGCGCCATAGCTCAAGGTTGCGCGCACGGACAGGTCCGTCGAATTTCGGTATCTCGTCGAAATCAGGATACATGCATCTCTGACCTGATTCATGAGAGATTACGGGGACGTCCACATCCGATGCCACGTTCACGTCCCAATCGGTTCCCGGGCGTCCTTCATAAACCTTGGCAGCCCCTTTGGGAGTATCTTGTGAGATGTAATATTGATCCGACGGAATCCTCGTCCTCGCCGTAGAACCGCTGTACAGATGTCTGGAATCAAGTTTTTCCGCAGTGGAGGTCAATTCCTCGATGAAATCGAAATTGCCCTGGATCTCATTGCCGTTGCAGTAGAGCAGGAACGACGGATGGTTGCCGTATTCTTTCAGGATGGCCCTGATTTCCCTCCTGAAGAAATCATAACGCCTCTCATCAGGCAACGCATCCTTTCCCCACATCGGCATTTCTATCTCAAGATATATGCCCGCCTTGTCGGCTGCACGGAAGGCTGCATCTGGAGGGCACCATGAATGGAAACGCATGTGGTTCAGGCCATAAGACTTGACTATACCCATTATCCTTTCCCAAGGAGCATCTTCGACAGGAGCATGGCCGGTTTTCGGGAACACGGCATTTTCGACGGTTCCGCGCAGATGGACACGATGGCCGTTGACCATTATATGATGGGCATCTCTTCCGACGGAACGCATGCCGAAGGTGGTTTTCACGACATCTACCGATGAGGAGTCATTGACCGGACACAGAGTACATTCCACAGTGTAAAGGTCAGGATGGAACTCATCCCACAGGAATACCTTTTCCCCGTCAGGAGCAAGGGCAATTTCCTTCTCCGCTACCAAAAGAGAGTCGGAGACATGCAAAGGCAGGCTGCTCGTGACAACCCGCCCGTCAGGACATGTGACGCGGAACCGGGCCACAGCTTCGCATGGCTTTCCGGTCTTGCAGGACACCGCCAACCTCGCATTGACACTGCCGGACTGCAATTTCGGATACAACTGAAGGTCCTCAATGACAAGCGGTTCCAAAGCCATGAGCTTTATCTCGCCGAGGATTCCGTTCCAGTTTATTTGTGTAAACTCGGTGTGGGCGTGATCCCATTTGTGGGGGTCATATTGGAATCTGTTGTCGATGCAGATGGTGATACGATGCGTCTTTCCCGGCGTCAAGAACGGCGTCAGGTCATGCCTGTGAGGTACGCTTATGTAATCGCAACGGCTGACTTCCTTGGTATCGACCCATACCGAACTGAGCCAATGGGTGCGTTCCAGATACAGCACGATACGTTTTCCGGCCCATGACGCAGGAATTTCGATATCACGCTGATACCATGCCGGAGCCATATATTCATACAGACGGGTGAGCCTGTCCACATAAGAATATGGATTCTCATAACCAATCTTGTAATCATCGGTAATGCCGGGAAGAGTGATGACAGACTGAAGCTTGTGATTGTATCGCGGAGACAGGGACCCCCGGCGGAAATCCATGACATCTGTCTGGAATCTCCACTCTCCGCTCAAATCCATCACTTTTTGCGCAGATATATCATTGGCACACAATGACATAATCCAGGCGACAATCGCGAGGACAAAGTATTTTATGTTCATTCGTTATTTTGCCGACGGCGCTGTCTGAAAATCTTTCATTATAGTGACCTTGTACGGGTTGCGCACGGCCTCATGAGCAGCATTCTGCGCTACGGCTTTCTTGCCGTCATCCACAGTCGCAGGAGCATAGGAATTACCTACCACATTCTTTCCGGAAATCGCTTCGAACCAGGTGCAGGCAGCGGTGTAACGTCCATAATTGACCTCCAGATGGTATCCGTCGCGGTTCATTTTGTCTCCGATATAGGAAGTGCGGGCGTTCTGGATGGCGGTTCCTGACGGCACCAGGACATCGAACTTGTTGTCTTTCAACGCATTCTTGGTCGCTGCCACGATAGCCTCATACATCTGCATCTGGTCGCTTCCGTATTTCGGGAATTCGCCATGGTCTGAATCCGAGGAATAAGCCCAGGTCTGGTGCCACACCAGCTTGAAGTCCTTCTTCGGTGCATACCTCCGGAGATATGATATCAATGACTTGAGATATGGATTATATGTATCGTATTCACCGGATTTACCGCTCGCCTGCTGAAGGCTGATATAATCCCACGGCTCATCCAGAAGCGCGTCGATGAGTTTTGTTTTCGGGGTATTCGTCTTCGCGCCGTCGACGATTTTCCTGTAAGCATATTCTGCCTTGTCCGACACGGAATTGTTGTAATGCCTTTCCAGCGGACAGCCCGGGATATACATATTGCCGATCACGACCTTTATCCCTGCAGCATCGAAGAGTTCGTAAAGATATTGTTCCACAGCATCTTGCGAGAAGCTATTGCCGATTGCGAGTATCCTGATGACCCCGTCATCCTTCTTTTCGGCAGTTCCCTGAGTCTCTGAAGGAGTCTGCGCCGGAGAACATCCGGTAGCGGGATATGATGTCACTGCAAAGAATCCTGCAAAGAGGAGTCCGCATATTTTTCCGTACAATGATTTCATAAACGATTATTGTTTAAGTGTCACTTTTGACAGTTTGAGCCAGCCGTCGGATGTATAATTTCCTTTTGCCGATGTAAAGATACCAATCTTTTTGGTCTCTGACGCATAATCCACGATTCCGACAGCCCAACTGTACTCACCGGGGGCAATGCCGTCGGCTTTCACAGTGAAAGAATATTGCTTCGGAGAGCCCTTTATCCACTCATGCGGCTGGGCCTCCTCATCGTAGAACAGCTTGACCGGCTTGCCGGAAGCGTCAAGGAGGGCGAAAGCCACCTTGTATTTACCCACGAAAGGCTTGAAATTGGTAGGGCAATATGCGTATCCGACATTGGCCCACTTATGGACGATTTCCTCTGATTTTCCCGCAGTCAGTTCCTTCGGAAGAATCACTTTGGCCGGATAGAGCCTGTAGTTTCCGTCCTTTATGAACTGCTCGACCAGGTCATATGCTTCGTTGAACCATGACCATGTCTCACTGACGGTGACATTGTCATTGTACCGGAAATCCATCATGTTCGCACGAGCTTCGCGCGCCATGTCGAATTCTCCTTTCCTCACGTCGCCCCAGTCTTTATATCCTTCTGATTCCCAGCGCATAGGAGCATCACCATGAGAGGCTTTCACCCAGCCGCCTTCGGCAATTATCGGGACAATGTTGCGGTACTTGGCGGCTATGTTCTTCTCCCATGACCCGTAGTAAGTCTTCATTCCGAAGGCGCCGCTGCCGATTCCGAAACCTTTGTTCACAGCTGACTGGACCATGTCCTCGGAATCAGGATTCACACCGTCTGTAGTAGAACCGAGAGAACGGTGATAGTTTATGAAAATCGGAATCTTGAACTCCTTGGCAAAAAGCGACGTAACCCATTCAAACACAGGCTTCTTGGGAGTTTCATCACTTGTTGAGTAGATGCAGCTGTGATATTCGCCCCATTTTCCGATGCCCACGCCATGCACGAATTCATAATGGTCAGGGTCATTGATTTCCTGTGCAAAGTCATGAACGAACTTTTCATAGCATTGCTGGAAAACCGGATCATCCGGATATGGAGACCACACTTCCATCGAGCCTGTCTTGGTGGCATATCCTTTCGCACCCTTGTCCCGCACATAAAGAGGCGTGCAGAACTCATGCTTGTCACGGCTGTCGATGCCATAGCCGAAGCCTACGCGCATGTTACGTTTGCGTGCTTCCGCAATGAGGCTCTTATATCGCTGCGCATAGATGGTATTGCATCCTTCCTGCCACACGTAGACACCCTCTTCCGGGTTCAGCTGTCCCCACGAAGTCCTTATCAGCAAGGTACTTGCATATTCCGAGACATTGACCGGACCGACGGATGATTCCATGGAGTCATATCTCTTCCAGAAATCGGAGAGGTCATTCCCCAGTCCCGCATAAAGGACCCAGCCGCAAAGCGGATTCCTCAGTACGGTATTCTTGTCCGGCGTGATGTTGATCGTCTCATAACTGTCCGGATCGTGTGACGGGCCATCCTCTCCTTTTTCTCCGGAGCAGGACGAAAGAATCCACGCCGAAGCAGCGGCACATATCATCAAGTTCTTGATATCCAATTTCATAATAACATTATTTAACATTGACCTTGGTAATTTTCAGCCAGCCTTCCGCAGTTATTTCGCCTCTGGTCGCGAGCTGGATTGCCGGCTTGTCGCCGTTATCGGTATTGACTATGGCCACGGCCCATGTATATTCCCCCGCAGGGACATTGACAGTGACATCTGTCTTGTAATCAAACACTTTGGCATTGACCCAAACTGAAGGCTCGCATTGTCCGTCGACTTGGACCTGGGCGACTTTGCCGGTCTTGTCGAGGAGTGCGAAGGCGACCTTGTAGCGATAGTTCCACTGCGGAAGGTTGTTCGGGAAATAGCCCCATCCCATGTTCTTCCATCTGTGGGTGAGCGTCACTTTGGTGCCTTTGGACACCTGTTTCGGAACGCCGGCCTGCTCAGGATAAAGCCGGTATCCGCCTTCGGCGGTAAATTGCTGGACCAATGTGAATGCATCCTGGAACCAGGACTCGGTTTCTGCACCGACGCGGAAGTCCATCATGTTCACCTTGGCCACTTTACAGTCATCGTATTCACCCTGGCGCACATCTTCCGGATGGCCCTTGCGGTATCCCCTGGAGTCATTCCAGTAACTGTGCTGGCTGACAATCCAGCCGCCTTCCATTATTATCGGACGTTTGTACATCCATGAAGCGGCATAAGCACGCTCCCAATCCCGGTAGTAATCGCTCATGCCGAATGCGTCCTGACGCAGACAATAGCCCTTGCTCACGGCAAGATTCAGAAGTTTCTCGCTGTTCGGATTGGCAGCTCCGTCGCTTGCGGGATGACCTATTACCCTGTGATAGTTGATTGCAAGCGGAACGGCGGTGAAGTATTTGGTATAAACATCTGTAATCCAATCCATTACCTCATATTTGAGGCGCTCCGTATTCTCGGTGACGGCATTGCCGTTCTCATAAACGACATTGTGTCCTTCGCCCCATTTGCCGAGGCCGTAGCCGTCGATGAACGCAGTCTTCTCAGGGTCATTGAAATCCTTGGCAAGTTCCGCAATGAACATCTCGTAGTATTTCTGGAAGACAGGGTCCTGCGGATATGGAGTCTTGCGCTGCGGGTACTTGGCGTTTTCCAGCCAATAGGTGGCGCCATGGTCGAATACGAACTGCGGGGTGTTTTCTCCCTGATCGCGTCCGTCCACGACTACGCGGAACGATATAGGAAGTCCCCTGTCAAGCGCGCCGTGAATCATCTTGTAGAGCTTCGTGGAAGGGTCACGCCAGGCATAGACGCCTTCCTGCGGGTTGAATGTGCGCCAGTTCGTCCTTATGTAACAAGCTGAGGCATAATCACGTACCAGGACATTCTTTCCCAGCTCCGAGACATAGATTTCCTTGTCCCAGTCAGACGGGTCTCCTGATCCGCTGCCGTACATGACCCATCCGTTGAGAGGGTTGTGGAGCACGGTCTTCTTGTCGGGGTTGAATTTTATCACCGTCAGGTCACCCGTGTTGTCAGAACCGCCGCCTGCCCCGGAAGTCTCCTTGGAGCAACAGCACAAAGAGCACAGTGCCAGAAGCACCGTGCCCATAATTGCTGTTCCTGAAATTATTTTTTCCAGTTTGACATTCATAAAACTACTCACTACGTTTCTCCATCCATATTCTCATGTTACGCAGGTCAAAGATAATGAAATTCGTACCACTTGGAATCTTGAAATAATTACCACGAAGGTATGATCCTCCTTCCATATCCATCCATTTGCCCATTGTAACGCTCTGGTCATAGTTCGTTCCGGTCCATACAGGAGCGAACACATAAGAGTTGTTTACGGTATATGCGTCGCCTTTATTGTACCCTTCCACTTTAAGATTGGAAATAATAGCGAAATCCGTACGTCCCGAACCAAGGACTCCACCGGTGTAGACAAGAATCTGAGGATCCGCCAGCGACACTTTACATTTCAGGTCTTTACCCGCTGCAGACCAACCCACAGATTCTCCACGACCGTAAAGTTTATCCACAGTTGTAGTTATATAAGCATGTCCGTTATCTCCATCCTGAGGCGTTTTAAGATTAGGATACCATGAAACCGTGAACGGCTTGAGGTCGGTAGCCGGTGAATAGATGGTCGCCTTGGCGGTCTTCATATCCACGACCACGCGGTACTGTCCTGCAGATGTGATGTTCCATGCGAACGGCTCTTCCTGCATGGTGATGTCGATGGTCTTGCCGTCCTGGAGCGCAGTCTTGCCGTCCTTAGGTGCGATGTAATATCTTACGCCCTCATATTCCACAGGAATCTGGAGGTCACCGATGGTAAGGTCGCCCAGCCATGCGAACTGGAACTGGTTTTCAAGTGTCCTGGAGATTTCCTCCTCTTCCACGGCCGTACCGCCTACGAACATCTTGTCCGCATCGAACACCGTCACCTTGATAGGTGTAACGACCACCTGCATGGTACGTACCTCAGGCATTTCGAATGTAGAACCGCCTTCCCACTGTGCAACTACGCGATATTCGAGTGTAAACTGCTTGTTTACAGGCAGTCCCCATCTTTCCGTAGCCCAGGTATTGAGCTGTTCCACGGTAAAGCTCTGGCTGAACTCGCCCGGGTCCATATCTGTCCTGATTACTGTCTTGGAGCCGAAGTTGTTTCCGAGGACATCCAGTTTGGTCTCGTATGAAATCATATAGTCTTCGCCCATATCCCTGGCTTCAGTCCAGCTGAATGTAACCGCATCTTTCTTCAGGTTTTCCTCCAGAAGCACGACATTCTCAGACGATGCCGAAAGTGTTAGTTTTTCCTCTACGGGTGCGACATCATGGTCAGCCGGATCCCACTGGCAGGACATGACTGCTGCCGCAGCGGCAAGCATTGACAATGCCTTATTCATATATTTCATAAAGTTATCAATTTTAAATGTTCAATTATTCACCATATCCCGGGTTCTGTGGGAACTCGCTGCCTCTGTTGGCATCACGGATTTCCTGTGGAACCGGCCAAAGAGCGAAGTGCTCGTCGATCTGGTCCGCAATGGAAGGATTGTACTTCTTCACACGGTTCACATATACGTCCGCACCCATTCTCACGAGAGTAAACTTACGGCTTTCCTCGCCTACCATCTCGCGGATACGCTCGTCAAGAAGCTCATCCACAGTAACTTCAGAAGCTTCCAGGTTTCTGACCTTTGCTCTCTTCCTGATTACGTTCAATGCTTCCGCAGCCTTTGCGGCGTCGCCCATTCCGAGATAAGCCTCTGCAAGATGGAGATAGGTTTCACCCAGACGGCACTTCATACGGTCCTTGTAGGAACCTGAAAGCTGGAGGTTGTCAGACTTTCCGAAGAAGAATTTGGTAAGGGCAGGGAAAAGCTGACCGGTAGACCATGTCTTGTCGGTAATTTCACTCTTCTTGCCGAGCGAAGCAGGAACCAGAGGATTGTTGTAATACCAGTCTCTCTTGATATTGTATTTCGAGTTGCGCATGTCGCCATCCTCGAAGATACCTCCTTCCTTGGCGCCGGCAACCTGTGTGGCACTGGTATTTTTCGTACCGATCCACCATTTCATAGGGGAAATCTGTGCAAGTCCGCGTCCTCCGAGAGAATCGGCAAGGGCGAAGCCGTTGATTGCGAAATACTGAGGATTCCATGCACGGCGTGTCCAGTCGTCGGAATTGGTACCGCCGCCGACGGTCTGATATTCGAACTGCATTACCCAGATGCTCTCGGTATTGCCGCTCGTGCGGTTCTGGTTGTTCTCCTGGAACATGTCGCTGAACGCGTCACCCTTCTCGTTCTTGCTTGCTCCGAAACGGGAGGTATTCAATGCAAAATATTTGCTGTCAATGACTTTGAGAGCACATTTGGCTGCTTCTTCGAAATTAGCATTTTCCTTGGTAAGATGTCCGCGGAAGTTGTACATCTCGCTGAGGAGGATGAGCCCGCCGGACTTCACAACGCGCTTCATTTCCGAAAGCAGCGCCGCGAGATCAGGGATGTGGTGCAGGGAGTTGCCGATGCCGACGACATCGAAGGTGTTATCCTCGAAATCCATATGGCACGCATCGCCGAGAGCAAAGCGCACCGGCATTCCCGCGCACTTCTCTCTGCCCTTTTCAAACATTTTCTCCGAAAGATCGAGCGCGACGATCTCGCCGCAGCCGGCAAAGCCCTTGTACATCTCCTTGGCGAACGCGCCGTCTCGCGTGGCGACGTCGAGTACCCGTTCTACGCGGAGCGAGGAAAGCTCCTGACGCAGTTTATCCATGAGGTTGACCTCCTGCTACATTGTATTCATTGGATTTTCCGGTCATCCGGTACCTTGCATTATATCGGCTGCGCAGCGTTTTTGCAAGAGCCAACTTACAAACTTGCGTTTTTCGCTCAGCCGCGGCGATTCTCCCATTTTAAATGCATTTTTCTTTGCGAAAAAAAGACT
>OQVT01002990.1_pt1 | contig 10875 bp, 6 predicted proteins | sample 1691561 | NCBI WGS metagenome assembly OQVT01 (sample SAMN03418260, study PRJEB22391) | human gut metagenome | biome: human-gut; feature: organic feature; material: feces | host: Homo sapiens | place: Tanzania | collected 2013-01
TTCTATATCCATAATAACCCAATATATCATTATACACGAAAAAGTCAATAAAAAACGACAAAACAGCAGTAATATTCCATATTTTATAATGTATAATTCCACATTTTATAATGTATATTTGGTAATTATCCTTTTTACCATTAAATTTGCAGTAGATAAGATAAAACAAAATATGCCTATATCTTCTACATTAAATCTAATCACACACCCCAACCATATACTTACCAAGATTTCCTTCATCCTTGGCATGCTGATATTGTTTTGCCTCACGCCTGCGGTTGCTCATATCGTTGGAGGCAATGGCGCTACCAATATCCAAGGCGACAAGATGATAGCATATCCTGGCGGCAAGGCTTTCTTCTTCCGCTTGTATCTTTCTGATAAGCATAATTCTCCCTACTCTCTCAACAATCCAAGCGAATTTCTTTCGCCCAAGGCCATAGCTCGCCGCAATCGTCAGCAGCTAAGCATCGACTCTACAGATATTCCTGTAGTAAAACAATATATCGATGCCATTGCTAATAGCGGACTTCAGGTTGTAGGTACAAGCCGATGGCACAACACGGTTTTGGTTCGCACCAAGGATGCCGATATACAGTCTATCACAGCCTCCTTGCCCTTCATCACAAAATCCGAGCTTGTATTCACCACCCCTGATTCCATATTGCCTACTCATCGCAAAACATACCACGAAAGCCTATTGCCTACTCCTCTTGTAAATAACAAGAGTACTCTCTATGGTGCTGCAGACATGCAGATTTCAGCCATTAATGGTAAGCAACTGCATACTAAAGGCTTCCGCGGAAAAGGAATGACGATAGCTATCCTTGATGGTGGCTTCATGAATGTCGACCGTATACCATCACTAAAGAATGCAAATATCATCGGTAAGCGCAACTTCGTGGCTGATGGTTGCACGGATGTTTGCAATGAAATAGACCATGGCACCAAGGTTCTGTCAACCATGGCAACCTGCGAGCCAAACGTCTTCGTAGGCACCGCTCCCGCAGCTCGCTATTTACTACTACGAAGTGAAGACTATAACACCGAGTCGCGTGTGGAAGAAGACTATTGGACTATGGCTGCCGAATATGCCGACTCTATGGGTGTCGACATCATAAACTCCTCGCTTGGCTACCATCACTACGACAACGACACTCCATCTACAGCCTATCGCTATAGCCAACTTGATGGCAAGACTACTTTCATCTCACAGTCGGCATCGCTATTGGCTCGCAAGGGTATCATCCTTGTAAATAGTGCAGGCAACGAGGGTATAGGCACATGGAAGAAGATTAATTTTCCTGCCGATGCCACAGATATTATTTCTGTTGGTGCCATACGTCCTGACAGCGTGAATGCAGCCTTTAGCTCTATCGGCCCTACTGTATGGTAAAGGCTTTTGCATACGGGGCGGGGAGTGTAGAAGTAAGCAAAGCGCTTCAGCAGAGTGGATTGGTGGATTATCTGGCAGTGGCAGTAGCAGACGAAGGGCTCGAACTGCGCCGTGCGGGTGTTAACCTGCCGATTATTATTATGGATCCGGAAGTGGCAGCCCTTGACTTGATCTTGGAAAACAATTTGCAACCGAATATCTATTCGTTTCAATCGCTTGAGAATATCATTGCTGCGGCCGAGAATAAAGGATTGGAGAACTATCCGATACATATAAAGATTGATTCGGGTATGCACCGTCTCGGATTTTATCGTGAAGAGATACCTGCGTTGGTTGCCCGCCTTAATGGGCAGAAAGCCGTGCGGGTGCTGAGCGTATTCTCACATTTTGCAGGCAGCGATGAATCCCAATTCGACGATTTTACCAGGCAGCAGGCTGAGTATTTCAACGATTGTGCCGAAAACCTAAAAGTAGGATTGGGGTATCCGATAATGAAACATATATGCAACTCGGCGGGCATAGAGCGTTTCCCGCAATATCAGTACGATATGTGCCGTTTGGGTATCGGATTGTACGGTATCTCTTTTGCCGGGGCGCACCTGCAGAATGTCTGCACATTGCGTACGACTATTCTCAGTCTGAAGACTGTGGCGGCAGGAGAGACTATCGGTTACGGGCGGCATACTACGCTTACCGGACCGCGGCAGATAGCGGTTATCCCTATCGGTTATGCCGATGGGTTCGACCGCCGTTTCTCCAATTACGGAGGCGAGGTGATTATCCGCGGGCAGCGTTGTCCTATTGTGGGCAATGTGTGTATGGATCAAGCGATGGTGGATGTTACGGGAACGGATGCGCAAGTGGGTGATGCGGTGGAGATATTCGGCGACCGATTGCCGATAGAAGAATTGTCCGACAAACTCGGTACAATCCCCTACGAGATACTGACTTCGGTTTCACGACGCGTACAACGCGTGTACTTCTACGAATAAAACAGCACGGGATATATGACGGCCATTCAATGTACAAACCTCAGTATCGGGTATGGCGCGCACGTGGTGCAGTCCGACCTTACGTTTGCTTTGCAACGCGGCGAGATGGTCTGTATGTTAGGGCAGAACGGTTGTGGCAAATCTACGCTCTTGCGTACATTAGCGGGATTGCAACCTGCGTTGGGCGGAGAATATACAATTTGCGATGCTGCTCCGCAAGCCGACATAGCACGCTATATAGCCCTGGTCTTGACTGAACGACTCAGCATAGAGAATAGTACCGTTCATGATGTGGTGGCTATGGGACGGTATCCGTATACCTCTTTTTGGGGTGGATTATCCGGTGCAGACGAACAGATTGTCGCCTGGGCATTGGAAGCAGTGGGGCTTTCCAAAGAAGCGCAGACATTTTTCAATAGCCATTCTGATGGAGAGAAACAGCGTGTGCTGATTGCTAAAGCGCTTGCGCAGCAAACGCCGGTTATTTTATTGGACGAACCTACTGCGCATCTCGATCTGCCGAACCGTATTCGCACACTTCAACTTTTGCGTTGTCTTGCGCATGAGCAGAATAAAATGGTGCTTATCTCTACGCACGAACTTGATTTGGCTCTTTCGCTTTCCGACCGCATTCTGCTAATGACACCCGACCGCGGTGTTGATTTGGATACACCCGGAGCACTACGTACAAGGAATGCTTTTACACCTGCTTTCGGTATGGATATATTTCATCCGCTGGATGAATTATCCTAATTCCTGTATTTTCCTTTTACTTTAGGAGTATTACAATTTGACATACCTGACAAAAACAAAAAAAGCCGTCATCACGACGACTTTTTTTCTAAGGTATTAGTCTGTTTTTTTTAAGGTACAAAAAAGATTGTGTTGTTTTGATTTCGGGTGCAAAGGTACTGCTTTTTGCTGACACCTACAATAGCATTTTGTATGTTTTGCAACATGTATTTTGCACTTTTTACGTCATTTTGCCTCTTTTTTGTAGAATATTCCCAATAATGATGTGTTAAAACGCACATCTCTATTGTTTTTTGGACAATAAACAATTGCTATAATCGTTCCAATTCTATGACTTCCAGGTCGCGGATTTGCGAGCCGTCAATCACGAAACGCAATAGCGTTTGTACGGTTTGCCACCCTTGTTTTCCGGCTGCGCCCGGGTTCATAGTCAGAAAACGATAGTGCGAATCATATTGTACTTTTAATATATGGCTATGCCCGCATACGAACAGGTCTATACGTGCGCTCTGTGGATAATCAGGGTGATTGAGTGCGTCCAAACTCTTCTGAAACATCGGTAGCAGCCACGGGTTATATTTCCCCGGATAGCCGCCAATATGGGTCATCAATACTTCTACGTCTTCCACGCGGAAGTGATAGAACTCGGATAGCGAATAGCGCACATCGCCACTATCCATATTGCCATATACGGCACGTGTCGGTTTAAACTCGCGCAAGCGGCGCAGCACCTCTTCACTGCCGATGTCGCCTGCATGCCAAATCTCATCCACGTCTTTGAAATGCTCCAATACACGCGGGTCTAATAATCCGTGTGTGTCGCTCAATAGTCCGATACGTGTCATATTATTTGCGAGTAAGGCGGTCTATGATGACCGTGGTCAGAATAACAGAAACAGCACAGATACTGAGCAGGTAAACCACATCGCGCAAATCAACGACTCCACGCGAAAGGCTGCGGTAGTGGTCCTGCAATGTTACCCAATAGAGAACAAAACACGACAATGCGCCGAGAATAAAACTGACTATTTGGCTGCGGCTGAAAGTAGCAGCCAAGAGACCTATTGCCATAAAAACCGCACTGAGTAACACCAAGCCGATGAACGCCCCTGCGAATGCTCCGCCATCGATATTCCCTATCGGTTCGGCTATGTAGGCTACAGCAAAATAGTGTACAACGCAAGGCAAAAGGGCAATCAATACCAATGTCCACGCTGCAAAATATTTGCCACAGACGATACGGCTAAGCGAAACGGGTTTGGTGCGCAGCAAGTCCCATGTGCCGGTCTGCCGTTCCTCGGCAAACAGCCGCATAGTGAGTGCGGGACACAGCAACATCAGCAGCCAAGGCGATAGTTGGAATAGCCCGTCTGTTTGTGCATACCCTGATTCGATAATGTTCCACTCCCCGGGTATAACCCACAGAAACAACCCGATAGCCAACAAGTACATCCCTATAACAATGTAAGCGATGGGCGTAGAGAAATAGTATGTCAGTTCTTTCTTGTACATCTTGCGTCTTTTGGTACGGCAAAGATACTGCTTTTTGCTGACACTCGCAAGCACGGGTGTATTTTTACCAACAACGGCTGCCGGACCGGTGGAGTCAGACAGCCGTTGCGTATTTAGGATAATATATTTATTCCACTACTGCACCGAGTGCATTATAGCGTACACCGTCACGAAGAATGTAAACTTGTCCGTTTTCAATAGTCTTCGTTACCCCCCCGATACGGCAGACGTTTGCAGAGCCGTCTCGGTGTCGTTTACATATACCTTTACATTGCGGATGCCGAAGGTGGAAACGGTCGGTTTGCTCGGGTTGGCAAGAAAACCGATAGCCTTGTATGGCGATTGCGGCGTGTGCGGATTGGCAGCGTCGCCCCAAAGTTCATCGGCGGGCATATATTTCTTGGCTGTCCATTCGCTGACCCAACTCGATATGGCCAAATCGGCTGCTTTGCTGATAAAACGCACCCCGTTGGCATCGGTCAGATACACTTGGAACGATGTCCATTCGGTCGCCTCGGCACCGCCGATGTACTCAAAACCGATGTTGGTAACATCCAAGTTATCCAATGCGAACTCCACGCCTGCGCCTTCCCAACCGCCTAAGTCATAGGCTACGGTCAGTTCGTCGCCTGCGGCGTTGAGTGTCGGGGTGGCTTTCTCCGCCTGGTAGCCTGCGAGAGTGTACTTTGCCAAATCAATGTCGATTGTTTTCTCAGTGGCGTTGATACTTGCAGCCATCATCACGGCTGCGCAAAAAAGAATACTTTTCTTCATGATGTTTGTGTATTTAGTAGTTATTTGTGTTATAATTCATAATTGATTTAGTAGCCGGGGTTCTGCTCTATCCCGCTGACCGTCCATTCGGCATTGGGGATAGGGAATTGGATATGCGGTTCGTCGTGGCGTATGATGGTCCATGGTTGAGACCCCGGATAGCGGCGATCCATATCCTGCCCGTTGCGGAATACGTCGAAGAAACGGTGTCCCTCGAAGGCTAATTCCATACGCCGCTCGTCGGCAACAATATCCTCTACGGAGGTATAGCCGTGCATTGTGGTGGCGGAGAATAGTCCTTCGGCAGGAATACCTGCACGGCTGCGAATAGCGTTGATGTCGGTAAGGGCTTTTTCGGTTTCTCCAAGTTTGGCATACGCTTCGGCACGGTTGAGTATCACCTCGCCCCAACGCACAAAAACGGGTGAAGATAGTTGCGGTTCACCGTCCTGGTAACTGAACTTGGACGAGAAGTATTTTGGATAGCCAAAGCGCATCTTCATCGGTGGCAAGATTCGTGCGGCACAATCGGTGAGTTGTCCGTTTTTATCGGGATATTGCACCCGGTACTCGGTATATTCACCATTTACTATATGCGGTTTTACAATATAGGTCTTGTCTCCATCCTTGAATGCGTATCCGTCGGCGGTGGCGGTTACCGAGAAAGAAAGACAGAGTCGCCCTTCTGTGGGGTTGTCGCCCGTAGGGTCGGGAAAATAAACCAACCGTTCAGTGGGGGCTGCACCTTCCTGCAGTTGCGGCTGAATAAACGAAGCGTAGCGCACATCAGTCGGATAACGTTCGTAGAGATTGAGTAATGGGGCGGACGGGTATATCTCGCCCCATCCGCCTCCGTCGCCGTTGTACATTGAGCCGATACTACCTTGTCCGCGGTTGTCGGTCAGTTCGTGTGCTACACAGAAAAGCACCTCCTTGGATGTTCGTGCATCGGCGAAAGTGCGTGTGAAATCTGCACCTGAGATAAGTACACTATTGGCAGGTTTGTCCCCCAGCATAGTATTGACGGTAGAGACAACATCCTCGTTGCGCCCCATATAGAGATACAAGCGCGAAAGTAACCCCAAAGCGGCATTGTGGCAGGGATAGCCGTTGTCACCACGCGAAGTCCCCAGCAGGGAGGCGGCTTTCTTAAGGTCGCGCTCTATTTGGTCATAGACGGCACCTACAGACGCACGCTGCGACTTACTGGCGGTGGAAGTCATCAGTGGTACGCCGAGATTATCTGTACCATAACAATAGGCCTTGGCAAAGAACGTCGCCAAATGGAAATGTAACATTCCGCGCATAAAATATGCTTCGCCTAAAAGTTGGTCGTTGCTGCCTTCGGGAGTGGACTCAATGACGGTGTTGGTCATATAGATGATTTTATATGCCACCATCCACATCGTACCTACATTCTTCAGGTTATCGGTCATCATATAGGTGGTTGCCTGATAGATAGCCGATGTGGTTTTGCCCGACAAATTCGTATTGTCGGACGGCGCTTCCGCCATCTGGAAGAAGTGCTTGACATAACTATTGCCACTCGAATAGCCGATATAGGTTACTTCGTCTTTTAGCAACGCATAGCAGCCGTCCATAATGTATTCTGCTCCCGCCTCATTGCTCAAGAGCATATCGGCGTTCAACTCATCGGACGGAAAGAAATTGAGGCTGCACGAAGCAAGCAACAATCCAACCCAAAGGGCAAGCAGGGCATTTTTCATTGTGTAGTTATATACTTTGCATTGATACTATCGGGTTATTCTGCCATCAATTCCCGGTGAATACCCAAGGTTGAATATACTTTGTTTCCTGAGACAATCAACACTTCTCCGTTGTGCAATATTTTGCGAGGGGTTGCTGTAATAGCGGTGTTGTTGATAGCAGTAAACGGTACTTGAGGATCATAGTAGAGCGTGGCAGCAGAGGAGTAGTTATGCAGGTCGTCGTAAGCAAAAGCGGCATAATAGCAAGGTTTGGTAACGTCCAGAGTCTTGTCGATACAAGTCTCTTTATTGCCCTCATAGACTACATCGCCGTCGCTGATGCTCTCTGGTGCTGCGTCCTGCTTGCGCACGATGACGGTTCCCGCATAGTCGGGAGCCGGAAACACCTCCCCACCGAGACGGATGTCGGTAATAGCGATTGAACCTGTACAAGCCGAAGCACTCGGAATGATAAAATGGATACCCTTTACCTTTTGGCAGGCATTGTGCGATTCGCTATTGCTATGCCAGTCAAAAGAGGCAAATGTGCGCATATCGATAGATACGTGTGTCCAAGTCTTGTTTTTAAGCAGGATGGATTCGTCGAACCACCAGTCATCTCCGTTGTCTGCTACCGCATTGTTGCCATCCATATCGTTGTACACCACCAATCGGAGCGAGTTGTTGCTGCCGTCGCCTTTATACCAAAAATCAAGCGTGTAGGTATCGCTCAGGTCGGCAGGTTCGGGAAAAATATATGCCGCCGCCCCCTGTCCCCATGCTTTGGCTACAGTGTAGTCGATTTGCACAGCCTTACCGCCATTTCTGCCTTCTACCAAGGAGAGCGAAGCACTTCCTTCTTCCGCATCGTCGATGGCTTGGAACGCATTGTCCAAGCCGTCGGCGAAGGTAGCCAATACCCGTTCTCGGTGGATAAGATGGGTGGGGTTCCACCAAGAAAGCGTGAGTTGCTCACCCTCTCGGGCATACGCCAGATGAGTAGGAGCGGGTGGGGCTACGGTATCGGAAATCAAAACAACGGGAGCCGCTGCCATCTTGCAGATAGTGGTATCTGCGTTGGTGATGGAGGCGTAGATATAATATGTACCTTTAGGCGTCAGATGGCGAACATTCCATGTATAAGTATGCATACCATTGGTACCACTCAAGTCCTTGGCAATCAGTGTACCGTTCTGCGGAGTATCCTCGGTAGTGTAGAAAAGACTTACCGTAGCGGGGGTAGTGCTTGAGGCGGAGTAACGAATGACCACTGAATCGGTTAGCGCACCGGTAGCCGAATTAGGCTGGCTGATATATACAGACGGCAACGGCTTGTCGCTCAGCGAAAATGTATAGGAATAGAATTTCGTACCTACCGAGTCATAAGCATTCAGTTCGATAGTGTTGCCGTCGGCAGCCATGTCAATAGTAGAGAAACAACTTACTTTGCGATACATCAGCGTATAAGCTGCATCGGGCAGGGTGGTAACCTGCGAATAGTTGGCGTTGCGACCGCAACCGGGGCGCACATAGTTGATACCGTCTTTTTGCGCGTGCTCAAAACTATGGTCATCGCCTGCAAAACAGATGATATGCTTGCCTTGTTTGGCATACGTTTCCAATAGCGGGCGGATGATGTTGTGGTTCTCTTCGTTCCACTGCCCGTGGTACCCCGAAGTGGTGATACCTACATGCGCATAGATGAGTATCCATTTGCTCGTGCTGTTCTTCAGTTGGTTCTCAAGCCATTTGTATTGTTTCGCCCCTTTGGCAAACGACGGGCTGTCATATACTGCGTCAAAATTGTTGTTCAGGTTGAGACAGATAATCTGTGCATCGCCGTAGTTGAACGTGAAGTAGGCTTCGCCGCGCGGGTCAATCACAGGACCCTCGCTCTCGCCATGGGAGAACGACGAAAAATAGTCGTAGTAGGTGTGATAATTGGTGAATCCGGCGGGGTGTACCTCATCGCGCAGATAGGTCTCATGGTTGCCGATAGCACCGGAGAACGTTACCTGTCCGAGGAACGGTTTGCCCGGATTGAAGAACGATTCGTTCCATGCACGCTCCCAACCGTGGTTGACGAAGTCGCCGATAAACATCGCAAAGTCGGGATTGAGGGTTTCGGTGATGAACGTCTGTTCGTTTTGCCAGTTCTTGCACGAGTTCTCATGGATATCCGAGATCATAAATATGCGGAAGGCAGTATTCTTCAGGGGCGCAGTTTTGCAACTGCTGATTGTTTTATCTTCGCGTTTGCCATCGCCTACCGAATAGTAATAGCGTGTGAAAGGCTGTAAGCCTGTGAGTTCCACTATGTGTACGTATCCTTCGCCTTCAACATACCACCCGTTGCGCGAGGCCAAGGTCTTATCCAACTTGTCAGGCGATGTGCCATAGCGCACTTGCCCCATAGAGACGGTGTCGGTAGTCTGCCAGAGAATACGCACACTGCTGGTGGTAGGCGACATGCTATACGGTACTTTGTATAGGGTATATGGCAGTTGCGAAGGGTCGGCGTTCTTGTCCGATACGCCCCAACGGGGGTCTCCGAGATTGCTTCCGTCGGTGGCGGTACCTACAGCGGGCGAGTTTTTCGCCAACTGGAAATTGCCATGCTCCGCGTCTACAAAGTAGGGGTTCTGGCTGCTTACAGCGGTCTTGGCAGCATCGCCGTACACCGACACATTATATGAGATGGTGTGGCTAATCTCACTTTTGTTGCCATATACGGCAAAGGACTTGGTGTCATCCACCGGCTCGGAATAAGCCGCAATACAATTCGTTACGTGTACATCATTCACGTTGTAGAAATACGCCCCACGACGGTCAATACAATTGTAGAACGTACAATGGTCAATGTTCACGCGTGTGCCGTCGGTAGAACTCTCGCCGTAGTTCATATAAATAAAGTATTTTTGATCTGCCGATTGGCGTATGTCCACCAGTGTGGAGCGCGTCAGTCCGAAATACTTGAGCATATTCGGTGCTTCGGCAGCAAATACACGGGCGTTCATATCGCGGAACGTGCATCCGTCTATCTTGACAGAATCGAGATTCGCTCCTGTGTAGACGCGTATGGTTCGTGAGGTGAAGCCCGTAAACGAGCAGTTGAATATGTGTTGCGAACCCGTCTTGGTATAGCGTATAGCCTCTGCCGAGGTCTTTCCGCCATCGAAAGTCAGACCGTCGAATGTAGCATCGGTCTCTACCGTAAATCGCGATGACATCTTCAGCACGGGTGTGGCATCCGCAGCCGCCTTTAATGTAAGTTTGTTGTTGATGGTAATACTGCCGGTTTCGGTGTACTCACCATCAGCCAGTACTATCACATCGCCTGCTGCGGCCTTTGCCACTGCGGATTTGATAGTTCCATTACCCGGTGCTACCGTTATAGTGGCGGCATTGAGCCACATAGTGCAGCCCAACGCCATTGCCAAGAAGGATAGTTTGATTGTTTTCATTGTTGTAAACATTATGTAAGGTATAAGGAATCACCCACTAATCACCCACTCTTGAAAGGGCGAGGTATATGGATGATGAATAAATGATGAGGGATTATCTCTCCCCGATAATTATCGTTCCAACTCCTCACGCGAGAATTTGCGTCCGAGTATGTCATAAAAATCCTGTCCCTTGGCAATCAGCAACTGCCCTTTGTACAAGGTTTTGAATACATCGTTTTGCGTTTCGGCAGGCAGCGTGTGGACATCCAAATAGGTATTGTCCGCTTCGCGCT
>OQVT01002991.1_pt1 | contig 10875 bp, 9 predicted proteins | sample 1691561 | NCBI WGS metagenome assembly OQVT01 (sample SAMN03418260, study PRJEB22391) | human gut metagenome | biome: human-gut; feature: organic feature; material: feces | host: Homo sapiens | place: Tanzania | collected 2013-01
CTTCCGCCCGTTGGAATTCGGGCTGGACGTCCCCGTGGTGGACTGAGAAGCCGTTTTCATAAGCGCCTGCTATAAAGCCATCATCTAAAAAAGACAGAGGAGCTTTTATGCTGCCTCTGTCTTTTTGTCTTTTCGGTTTTCACGCAGATGCGATCCGGAAAGCCTTTTGAAACCAACCTTTTACTTTTCCTGGATCTGCTTGCCGGTCAGGTGTTCGATCGTGATCTCGTAGAGCTGTACGCCCTTGATCGCCTTTGCGATCTCCTTTTCCACCTCTTCCCTGCCGGGATAATACTTCATGCCCAGTTCCCGCACGCGGGCCTCGGTGGCGGCTGCATCCTCGACCAGCCTGCAGCGGCCAAAGACCACTGTGCTCTGCACATAGGGAGCCCAGTCGCCCGGTTCAAAGTGCTCATTGCCGTAAACGGTAAAGCAGACCTTATCGTTCTTTTTCAGCGCATCCACTTTATGGCCGGACTTTGCACCGTGAAAATAGATCTTATCCTGCTCCTGATCGTAGAAATAGTTGACCGGAATGGCAAATGGATAGCCGTCATCGCCGTTAACGGCCAGCACGCCCCGCCGGGACTGCTTCAGCAGATGTTTTGCAGCTTCCTCCGGGATCTCCCGGTTCGCTCTTCTCATGGGTCTGAACATCTTCACTTTCCTCCCGAATGCTCACTTTCATCATGGGCAGTCTGCTGCCTTTTGGCAGTCAGTTTCCTTTGGTAATGCGGATCAGCGTTTTGTCCAGCTGAATGGTGCGGTTCCACGGGTTCAGGATGATGCCGCTGATCTCCGGCACGGCAAGCGCTGCATCAAACAGCTTGTCCATGTCCACAAGAAAGGTGGACTGCACCGGCTCGGCTCCCTTCAGTTCTTCCTCAAAGCTGGTGAATGCATACCACCAGCTTGCACCGTCGGCGGTCCGGATGGTCCGGAGCTGCATCTGTTCACTGCCCAAATTGGGTTCCACCGCCACGACGAACTGGCCGTGTTCCTTCATACGCCGCCGGATGACGGTGAGGGTGTGGGCCAGCTGTTCCTGTGTGGTCTCCTGCTGCAGGGCGTACACCGCCTGCTCGATCTTTTCGTTTCCGTTCAGGCCTTCGTCTTTGGGTCGATTCATTGAAGTTGGTTCCTTTCCATTGTATTTTGGCGGAGGGAATAAGCGCAGCTCATCACAGCAGCAGGTCAAACAGGCCGATCATCACCGGCATGGTGATGATGGAAAGCAGCGTGGTGAGCACATACAACGCGCTGGAATGCGCTGCATCGCGGTCGTACAGCTGGGCCATGGAGGTAACGGTGGCGCAGGCGGGGGTAATGGCGGCAAGGTACACCGTCATGAGGATGTTTTTGCCATCAGCCACCCAGCTGGAAGCATGGCAGACCAATAGCAGCACCAGCATGACCAGCGGGCACACCACAAGCCGCAGCACGGTGGGCAGGTAGTTGCGGCGGGTACAGAACACATCCCGCAGCGGCTTTTCCGCAATGGCCATGCCCGCCAGCAGCATGCCCATGGGGCCTATCATATCACCCATGGTGCTCATGGTGTTCTGCAGCGGCGCAGGCAGCGCCACACGGAACCAGTACAGCAGCGCACCGGCCGCAATGGCGATCATATTGATGTTGGTAAAAACTTTTTTCCAGTCCAGCGCACGGTCGCCCTGCAAAAGAGAGCTGGCATGCGTCCACAGCAGGATCAGCTGTACAATGATAAATGCGCAGGAATAGATGACATACTCATCGCCCAGCAGGGCCCTGACCAGCGGGATCACCAGCGCCGCCGCGTTGCTGTAGATCACATTCACCTGTTCCACGGCATCCAGCTTCAGCGGACGGCTCAGCAGTGCACTGATCCCCAGCAGCACCACATGGATAGCCGCTGCAATAGCCATGGAGTACAAAAGTCCCTTGCGGATCTCCGGCGTGTCGTTGATCTGGAACGCGTTGATGATGACACAGGGCGTGACCAGATATACCATAACCACCGAGAGCACTTTGCTGTCACTTGCCTTCAGCAGCCCTGCCTTGACCACGGCGTATCCCATGATCAGGATCAGGAACAGCTGCGCGATCTGCTGGGCCAAAAGAATGCTGATCTGCATTGTTTTTTCCTCTTTTCCGTCTTGTGTTGTAAAAGCCCAAAAGGAGAGCCGCCTTTCTGCAAGGCAGCTCTCCCTTTTTGATTTTATTTGCCGCTCGTCAGCCGCGCCACATGCAGCGCCAGATAGGCGGTCTCCTCATTGGGCAGGAACACGCCGTACTTGCGCAGAATAAAGGTGCGTATCTTTTCCGCACAGGTCACTGCCGCCGGGTAGTTCTGCTGCATCTGCTGGAACAGGAAGTCATCCTCACTGTCCATCAGCTTGCCGGAGAAGAACCGCTCTGCAAAATACTGCAGATGGCTCACGAACCGTGCATAGTGGATGCTCTCCGCGCTGACCGGGCAGTGCATACTGTAGGTGACGATATTGGACAGCTCGCTGATGAACTGTGCCGCCCGCATGGCATCGTAGCCGGCCTGCGGGTCCTGCCGTGCATTGACGATGTGGAACGCGATATTGCCCGCTTCTTCGTCCGGCAGCTCGATGTCAAGCTTTGCCTTGACTTTTTGCAGGCCGCGCTGGCCCACCGCATACTCCTTGGGATAAAAGTGCTTGATCTCCCAGAAGATGCGGTTGGTCACCACAAGGCCCTTCTGCTGGCGCTCCACCGCAAAATGCAGATGGTCGGTCAGCAGCAGATAGATGTGGGCTGAAAGCTTGACCCCCAGCGACTGCTCTGCATCGTCCACGATGTCCTGTGTCAGATCCAGATAGACCGCCGGAATGCTGGAGAACAGCTCCAGCATGGGCTGTGCATCCGGGTTGGACAGCGGAAGGAACACACGGTCTGAGGGCTGCCGCTCAATGGGTTCGCCGGCCTTGCGTCCATAGCCGATGCCCTTGCCCAGCAGGATGGATTCCTCGCCGCTGTCATCCTGCACCAGCACAACGCTGCTGTTCAGCACCTTTTGGATGTGCATCGGTTTCTCCTCCTACTGTTGGAAAGTTCAGACTGCCGCTCAGGAGCAGCCGGCTTTTCAGTCCAGCTCTTCGCCGTTGGAAGCAATGACCTTTTTGTACCAGTAGAAGCTGTCCTTACGGCTGCGGGCCAGAGTGCCGTTGCCCATATCATCCTGATCCACATAGATGAAGCCATAGCGCTTGGACATCTGGTTGGTGGATGCAGAGATCAGGTCGATGGGTGCCCATGTGGTGTAGCCCCACATTTCAACGCCCTCATCGATGGCCTTGCCCATCTCACTGATGTGCTGGCGGAAGTACTCCACACGGTAGGGGTCGTGGATGGAGCCGTCGGCCTCCACCACGTCCTTGGCACCCATGCCGTTCTCCACCACCATCAGCGGCTTGCGGTAACGGTCATACAGCTCGATCAGGCTGTAGCGCAGGCCCTTGGGGTCGATCTGCCAGCCCCAGTCGGTGGAGGGCAGATACGGGTTCTTGACGCCCAGCACTGTATTGCCGGGGGTGCGCTCTGCGTTCGGGTCCACAGACTCGGTCATGGTCATATAGTAGCTGCAGGAGACAAAGTCCACACAGCCTGCCTTCAGGGTGGCGGCATCCTCGGGCAGCATTTCCACATGGATGCCCTTGCGCTCGAACATCTTGAGGATCAGGCGGGGGTACTCGCCCCAGACATGCACATCGGCGTAGAACAGGTTTTCCAGATTCTTTGCCTGCGTGGCCAGCTCATCGTCGGGTGCACAGGTGCGGGCGTAGGTGGTGAGCTTGGTGAGCATGCAGCCCACCTTGCTGCCGGGGATGATCTCGTGGCAGTCCTTTACCACCATGGCGCTGGCCACCAGCTGGTGATGCAGAGCCTGATAGCAGGTCTCCAGCATCTTATCCTCGGGCACACGGCTGGGGATGATGCCGGCGGTGGTAAAGGGGTGGCGGATCACGCTGTCCACCTCGTTGAAGGTGAGCCAGTACTTGACCTGATCCTTGTAGCGCTCAAAGCACACATGGCAGAACTTTGCAAAGCAATCGATGACCCGGCGGTCCACCCAGCCGTTGTACTTGGTGGCCAGTGCCAGCGGCATTTCGTAGTGGCTCAGCGTGACCAGCGGCTCAATGCCGTTCTTGTGCATCTCGGCAAAGAGGTCGCTGTAGAACTGCAGGCCCTTCTCGTTGGGCTGGGCTTCCTCGCCGGTGGGGAAGATACGGGTCCATGCGATGGAAACGCGCAGCATGGTAAAGCCCATTTCGGCAAACAGGGCAAGATCTTCTTTATAATGATGATAGAAGTCGATGCCGCGGCGCTTGGGATAATAGGTATCATCCGGGTCGGCCATGGCGGCAGCAATGTGTGCGTCGTCCATGGCAACATGGGACTTGTAATCCTTCACGTCCGCATTGGGCTTATAGGTGGCAACGTCTGCCACGCTGGGGCCCTTGCCGTCCACATTCCATGCGCCTTCTACCTGGTTCGCAGCAACAGCGCCGCCCCAGAAAAAGCCTTTGGGGAAACTCATTTTACAGCCTCCAGTTTCAGCAGTGCAGCACCGGGCACAACCGTGCCCTCGGCCACAGTCTTGATGGTGAACTCATCGGCGTTGGTCACGACGATGGGGGTAGTTACATCATAACCGTCTGCCTTGATTCCGTCAAGGTCAAATTTCATCAGCAGCTGGCCTTTCTTGACGGTCTCGCCGTCCTTGACCTGAGGATCAAAGCCCTTGCCGTCGCGCTTGACGGTATCCATGCCGATGTGCATCAGCAGCTCGGCACCGGCAGCGGTCTTCATGGAAACAGCGTGCTTGGTGCCGAACACGGACTCGATCACGCCGTCTGCAGGGGCATACAGCTCGCCCTTTTCGGGCACCACAGCGATGCCGTCGCCCAGGATCTTCTGGGAGAACACTTCGTCCTTCACCTGATCCAGTGCAATGGCCTTGCCCTGCAGGGGGCTGCTGATGGTGGAATCCGCAGCAGCTGCGTCTGCAGCAGCCTCGGGAGCGGTCTCTGCGGTCTCGCCCTCAGCGGAAGTCTCATCCTTGTACAGGAAGAAGGACAGTGCGAAGGAGACCACAACGGAGATTGCCAGACCAACGGCCGCCCACAGAATGTTCTTGGAGTTGTCCGGGTCAACGAACATGGCCATGCCAGCCAGACCGGGGCCCATGGCAACGAATGCCTTGACCTTCATCAGGCCAACGAACAGACCGCCGATGAAGCTGGAGACCACAACAGACATCATGACCTTCTTGTGCTGCAGGGTAACGCCATACAGAGCAGGCTCGGTGATGCCGAACAGACCGGAGATGCCAGCGGAAATTGCGGTAGCGCGCAGGTTTTCGTCCTTGGTCTTCAGAGCAACGCCCAGGCAGGCACCGCCCTCGGAAATGTTGTGTGCCAGAGAAGCGGGCATGTACAGCATTTCAAAGCCGGGGTCGGAAATAGAAGCAACTGCATAGGGGACCAGAGCCTTGTGCATGCCCATGGAGATCATGAAGGGCAGCACAGCAGCCAGCAGAGCAACGGCCAGCCAGCCCAGCGTGTTGTACAGAGCAAGGATCACAGTGGTCAGCAGGGCGCCGATGTTGTAGCCCAGAGGTCCGAGGACGACCAGCGCCACAGGGAAGCCGATGCCGAAGCACAGCATGGGCACGAAGAACACGCGGATGGCCTTGGGACACCACTTGTTGGCCCACTTTTCAATAAAGGACATGAAAATGACGGTCAGGATGGCCGGGAACACCTGGCCGCCGTAAGCGATGTTCTGCAGCTTGATGCCGAGGAAGTAGGCACCGCCCTCGGTAGCCAGCAGAGCGGAAACGCTGGGGTGGATCATGGCAGCAGCCAGAGCCACAGACACCAGCTTGTTGCAGTTGAACTTGGTTGCAGTGGTGAAGGCGACCATGACGGGCAGGTAGTACAGAGCTGCATCTGCCACGCCGACGAACACCTTATAGGCGATGTCTCCGCTGCTCATCACGCCCAGAGTGCTCAGCAGCACCATGAGGGCCTTCAGAACGCCTGCACCTGCAATGGCGGGAACCAGCGGCTGGAAGATGCCGACCATGTAGTCCAGAATAATGCCGCCGATCTCTTTTTTGCCCTTGGGAGCAGCGGGAGCTGCAGCCTGACCTGCGTTGAAGGTGCCCAGCTTGAGCAGCTCATCGTACACTTCGATGACATCGTTGCCGATGACCACCTGACACTGCGGGCCGCTGGAAATAACGCCCATGACGCCGGCAGTCTTTTTCAGGGCAGCAACATCCGCCTTGGAGGTGTCTGCCAGAGTGAAGCGCAGGCGGGTGGAGCAGTGCTCGACCTGCACAACGTTCTTTTCGCCGCCAACCAGACGCAGCACGTCGGAGGCAGTCTGCTTGTAGTTCTTCATTGTGTTCTCCTTTACCTTGTGTGTGATGGCATTCCCCTGCCGTCCGGCCGAAACGGGCAAAAGAAAAAGGACCCGACAGAATGACTCCGTATACAGCTTCTCCCGGAATCATAGTATCTGGCTATAATTCACCCAAAAGAAAAGGTATTCGTCATTCCGTCAGATCCTGCCTGCATTACCAGTAACATGTCCAACTGGATATCATGGTATTAGTATAGCAACCCTGATTTGGTTTTTCAATATTACTTTTTCACAAAATAAATCTTAAAAAATTATGAACTCCGTACAATCGTCTATTTTTCCGCCGAGCCGTTTTTCTCTCTTCCTGTGCCGCCGCACATCGGTTTTGGGACGTAAAAGCCGGAGTGCCTCTCTTGCGCGTGCACGGGCCGCTTGCTATAATGGTTCTATCCTATCTTTTGCCGCCTGCGCAGGCTGTACCACCGCATTTTTGTCAGGCAGCAGTCAGGATGTACCCGAAAAATCTTTGCAAAGCAGGAGGGCATCACGGTGACGATCTATGACATTGCGCGGGAGGCCGGCGTCTCGGCCAGCACCGTTTCCCGGGTGATCAACCACAAGCCCGGCATCAAGGAGAGCACCCGCCAGCGTGTGCAGGAGCTGCTGGAACGCTACCACTACACCCCGGACATCTCTGCCCGCGGTCTGGTAACACAGGCTTCCCGGTTCATCGGCATCCTGATCGAGGATATCCGGGTGGAGCACCACACCGAGTCGGCCTATGTGCTGGAACAGGCCATGACCGCCCAAGGGTACACCTGCATCACCTTCAGCACCGGGCCGCAGCCGGAACGCAAGGCGCAGTACATTCAAATTCTGGAGCAGCGCCGGGTGGAGGGCGTGTTTCTGATCGGTTCCATGTTCGGCACGCCGGAGGTGCGCCAGAGCGTCGCCCAGCACATGAACCGTATCCCGGTGGTGCTGGTGAACGGGGAGCTGGACCTGCCAAACGCTTATAATGTATTGGCAGACGAACAGCAAGGTACCGCAGACTGTGTTGCCCTGCTGGCAGAAGCCGGACGCCGCAGGCCAGCCTACCTGATGGACACCGACACCCCCGCCAATCGGAACAAAGTCTGCGGCTTCCGGCAGGGTCTCGCACGCTGCGGACTGCACCCCAACGCCCCGATCCTGACCGAAAAAGACACCGGCCCGGACCCCCGCAGCGCCATCGCCCGGGGCCGCCGGGAAACCGCTGCCCTGCTGGCACAGCAGCCGGACACAGACAGCATCCTCTGCGCCACCGACCTGTTGGCCATCGGCTGCCTGCAGGAGCTGCAGGCCCGCGGCATTGCCGTACCGCAGCAGGTGGCCGTGGCAGGCGTGGACAACACCCTGTATGGGCAGCTGTGTTCCCCTGCCCTGACCACACTGGACAACCGTTTGGCTGAGGTAAGCCAGACCGCCGCCGCCCTGCTGCTGGATCTGCTGCAGGGCAAAGAAGTGCCGCACCGGCAGGTGCTGCCCGCGGCAGTGATCGTGCGGGAAAGCACCTGATAATCGCCTGAATTGGAGCTCGGACAGTGCCTGCTGCTTCCGCAACAGAACAAAGCACTCCATCTGTTTTTGTCAGAGTCAGAAAAGCTGCATAAAATCAGCAGCAAATAATCATATATTCTGCACATTGAAAAACAGCCAGAAATCGTGTATGCTTGTTTTGCAATCGATTGCAATGTCTGTGATCGTCTGCAGACAGCCAAAACGAAGTTCATCCTTTTGATACACAGGAGGTATCCCCCATGCGAGTTGCTTATGAAACCATGCTGGCCGAGTTTGAGCGTGTGCTGAACAAATACGGCTTCAGCCCGGAGCGTGCCCACGAGGCTGCCGAGATCTTTGCACAGAACAGTCTGGCAGGCGTATTCAGCCACGGCCTGAACCGCTTCCCCCGCGTGGTGGAATACCTTCGCAAGGGCGAGATTAACCCTGCCGCCACGGCCGAGTGCATCGCCAGCTTTGGTGCGATGGAACGCTGGGACGGCAAGCGCGGCTTTGGCCCGCTGAACGCCAAGCACGCCATGGGGCGTGCCGTGGAGCTGGCCCATCAGTACGGCATCGGTCTGGTGGCACTGGGCAACAACAACCACTGGATGCGCGGCGGTACCTACGGCTGGCAGGCCGCAGACGCCGGCTGCATCGGCATCTGCTGGTCCAACACCTGCCCCAACATGCCGGCCTGGGGCGCAAAGGACAATCACCTTGGCAACAATCCTCTCATTCTGGCTGTGCCGCGCACAAACGGCGAACATATCATGGTAGACTGTGCCATGAGCCAGTTCAGTTACGGCAAGCTGGAGACCATGCGTCTGGCCGGTAAGCAGCTGCCGGTGGCGGGCGGCTATGATGAAAACGGCCAGCTGACCACCGACCCCGCCGCCATTGAGCATTCCGGCCGGGTCATCCCCATCGGATACTGGAAGGGCAGCGGCCTGTCCATCCTGCTGGATATGATCGCCACCATCCTGACCAATGCAAATTCCGTGGCAAAGGTCGGTACCTTTGGGGATGAGGTGGGGCTGACCCAGATCATGATCGCCATTGATCCCGCAAAGTTCCAGTCCGCCGATCTGACCGATGCCATCATTGACGCCATCGCCGCCGATGTAGCTTCCAGTGAGCCCGTCGAGCCGGGCCGCGAGGTTCGCTGCCCCGGCATGGGCGAGCACCGCAGCCGCCGGGAAAACATGGAGCTTGGCATCCCGGTGGCCGAAGAAAAGTGGGCCGAAGTTCTGGCGATGTAACGCAAAAGGCCTTCTTCAGTTGTGAATTGATCCGAAAACAGCCTCCCCGTGTAGTTTTATCGTCCTACACGGGGAGGCTTTGTTATACCCGGGAACCATACGAAGACTTGTTCTCTCTGGTGCTCCTGCACCAGATGCATGGAGAAGTCCAAAACCTCAAAACATCTCTTGACAATCCCCCATCCGGCGTGTATACTATGCATCGTGAACAGTGTTCATGTTGGGAGGTGAGCTTACGAATCCAATGGCAACGTCCAAGGCGGACATCCTGAAGACCAGCCGGGAACTGATCCAGCAAAACGGCTGGGCAGCGGTCAACATCCGTGCGGTCGCCGCAGCCTGCGGGGTCTCCGTGGGCTGCATCTACAACTACTTCGGCTCCAAGACCGAGCTGGTAAGCGCGGCGGTGGAAAGCATCTGGAACGACATCTTCCACCACCCGGAGGACGAAGCCGTGTTTCAGGACACCCTGTCCTGCATCCGGTGGATGTACCGGCAGATGGAATACGGCTGCCAGCGGTACCCCGGCTTCTTCACCCACCACGCGCTGGGCTTTGTGCGGCAGGACACTGCCGACGGCAAACAGCAGATGCGGCAGACATGGCAGCACATTCTGGATGCCTTGTGCAACGTGCTGCGCCACGATGCCAAGATCCGTCCTGACGCCTTTACCGAGCAGTTCACCCCGGAGCAGTTTGCGGGCATCCTGTTCTCCCTGATGCTGTCTGCGGTGGTGCAGCAGAGTTTCGACCCCTCTGCGGTGCTGGAGATCGTGCGCAGAACCATTTATTAAGCAAAAAACATCCCACAGCCTTGTGGGAGTTTTTTAAGCCCGAATGTGAACATGGTTCAACTTGAGTTCTGCGCCCCGCAGACCATACTACTGCAAGCCCTTTTCCCTACGATGCCTCCGGTACGGCTCTGCCGCGCCGGTTCGCTATAAAAATCAAAAACAAAACCTGCGATCAAAAACAAACAAAGGAGACAAACGTATGAGAGCAATCATTGAGACCGTTTTCGACATCTTCTATCTGGTCACCGTGCTCACGGTAGGCATCCGCATGATCCGCGGCAGTAAGGATAACACCCAGTTCCGCCTGTTCGGCCTGATGGCCGTGGTGCTGGGCGCAGGTGACTCCTTCCATCTGGTGCCCCGTGCCCTGGCACTGTGCACCACCGGCCTGGAAAGCTACGCTGTGCCTCTGGGCCTGGGCAAGTGGATCACCTCCGTGACCATGACCGTGTTCTATGTGCTGCTGTACTACGTCTGGCGCAAGCGCTACCAGATCGAGGGCCAGAAGAACGTGACCGCCGCTGTGTACGCCCTGTCCGCTGTGCGCGTTGTGCTGTGCATGATGCCGCAGAACCAGTGGCTCACCAACCACACCCCGCTGGCATGGGGCATCCTGCGCAACATCCCCTTTGCCCTGCTGGGTCTGCTGATCATCGTGCTGTTCTACCGCAGCGCCAAGCAGAACAACGACAAGGCCTTCCGCTGGATGTGGCTGACCATCGTGCTGAGCTTCGGCTTCTATATCCCCGTGGTGCTGTGGGCAGACGTCAACCCCCTGATCGGGATGCTGATGATCCCCAAGACCTGCGCCTATGTCTGGACCGTGCTGATCGGCTACAACGCCATGAAGGCTGAGAATGGCAAGAACAACTGAGACCTGCCGGAACACAAAAAACAATAACA
>OQVT01002992.1_pt1 | contig 10874 bp, 9 predicted proteins | sample 1691561 | NCBI WGS metagenome assembly OQVT01 (sample SAMN03418260, study PRJEB22391) | human gut metagenome | biome: human-gut; feature: organic feature; material: feces | host: Homo sapiens | place: Tanzania | collected 2013-01
TTATATACTGCCAGACTTTGATTTACAAAGTTAATGAAAGTATCTTTACCATTACCACCAGCACCACTGATCAGAATAACAACGGGCAGAGGATCATCCATCCAATTCTCATCAGTGATAACCTCTTCGATACCCTTCTGATTACTAATCGTGATATCTTTGGAGAGGCTCTCTTTCAGAGCCTTCTCCAGTTCAATAATCTTATTGAAATCCGCACCACTATATTTAAACATATGGTTACCTCCTTTAAATTCGAACAATGTTCGTATAATAAGTCATTGTTGCTCCATTATGTGTTGTTTTTCCAGGACTCATACCAAGAGGTTTAAATATCTGTCCAAATAGTTTCATATTATCAGATACCAGAGTTTCTACATCGATAATAGATAACAACCATTCTGGAACTTCCTCTAACTCACTTGGCATAGCAATTGCTTTGATACCCTTACCCTTCTTAACTTTACCAGTTGCAGGATCGATCGTATCTCCTACCTCATCATTCTCATCAAATAATTTACAGATTTTCTTATAAATATCTGGCCATCTTTCTAATGGAGCTGCATCTTGTTTATTTCTTAACTGTACTTTAACTAAAGTAACAGTTGCTGGTAAATCAATTCGTTCTTTATCAGGCATTACATAATTCCAAATAAAGACTGCCTTATATTGACCAATACGCATTGGATCTGCATATCCATCAGGAGTTTTTACTCGAATAGATCTCTTCAGATAACCAGTATTACCAGAACGAATTTCATTACCCATCTGTCGCTGGAAATCATTAATTGTCTTATATGTTCTTCTCAAAGATATCTTTTCATCGGGAGGATCAAGCAATTCACCCATCAATACTTTATCGTAGATAAACTTACTTGTATCTTCAGATGCCGTACTCTTAAAGAAGTTAACACCTTTCACATCGATCTTTGGCTCTTTAAAGACAACTTCTTCCTGTCGTTTCTGCAGCCCAACATAGGATTTCTTGGCAAAAGTAACCATAACTCGAGAATAATAAAACTCATTCTTCATATTAATATGCTGTCTATCTTCTTCAGCAATATTTGCAGTTCCACAATAGAACCACAAACGTTCCATAATCGCTTTTGTACTGAAGTTCGACAATACATTCAATACACGAAGTTTATATGCTTCTCGATCTGATTTCTTTCTGAAAAGTTTTCCTTGAAGAACATTTTCAATCAGATATTTATAAAGTGAACCATAATGAAGAAAGTTCCTTGTTTTCAGATAGGGTCGTTACTCCTACCCCGTTCATAATGAACTGCTTACGGATTTCCCGTAAGAGAAGACTATATCATTCAACCACGCATTGGTGTGGTATATATTCTGCGCTTTGAACTCACTTGAGCCCTCACTTACTCACGCTACCCATTACCATGCTAATGGACGCTTTCAGTTAGTCGTTGAACCTTCATCCGTTCTGGATGCTTGGCTGCGGGTTAACCAATCCTTATCTCTTTTACGATACATCTGGTCTTTCTCCAGATCCATAATCTACATTCCTGTGATTACTTCGTGTATAAGGCTCTAAGGCATAACTTATCATAAGTTACTTACGTTCCCGTCAATTCACAGAATTTAAAGATTCCCACTTCTTAAGAATCTGTCCTATAGTACCCCTAGTTTCCTAGTATTTAATAAGGGAGTGGACTATACAATCTCATATGAGTCGGTATTATAGTCTCTGAACGTCTACCACCGGCACTACCCGCTGAGGTATTTCGATGCGTCTGAGTGACTTGCACACTCGGTTACCCCTGACTTGATTGTTTTTATGGTTTCTGATCTTTTAAAGATATACCGCATTCACGCTTACCGTTTCCAGTTACGTTGTAGCCAATCAAGGTTATGGGGGCTTTCCCGCAATTTAACCGATTTTACATCGACTAGATTTCAAGTTAATCGATAACAATAGTACATTTTCTTTTCTGATATCGAGTTCGATCCTCATATCGGAAGATGCCATGTTTATAAGCTACAAATTCCAAAACCCAATCTGTTAACTTATCGATCATCGGTTTAATTTCTTCTGGCATAATATTCGGATCAATAAACTCTACATCAGCACATGCTATATCAGAATACAAATAAGCTGGTTTCTTCAAAGATAAAAACTCTCTGATGTTCGCTTTATAATATACTCTGATTCGCATTTCATCACTTAAACTATCGTATACCTGACCAATCTCTTCTGGATTACACAATGATTCATGACCAAACTTCTTTGTATAACGATCTATGAACTGCTGTCGACTTGGACTAATTCCCACAACATCCCATACATCATATTTCCAATCTGGTTCCTCATGAATGATATTATATACCCAGTTGTAAAATTCTGTCATATGGAAGAATAATACATTATCTTCCAACAGATTTTCAAAACACTGACAAGCTGTACTGATCTGACCACGACCACAAGATGTAACACTCATTGCTGAATGAATGTTATATAAAAAAGAAGAAGATTGACCTTCTGCACCATATCCTGAGTTTGCGGCCTTCTTATCGTTTGCCTGTTGAAGATCCTTAACAGCTGCTAAGAATTCATCACCAGCCTGCATTGCTTTGAATTTTTCTTTCTTATGGATCTTACGAATATCAAGCATATCGTCCTTGATAATTTCGACATTCACATTACGCTTCTGTGACTTCGGATAAAAATAAACACCTGACTCAGCAATTAATGGTTTAGAATTCCTAAACCAATCCACTAAACTTAATAGTGTTGCTGATGCCAAAGTGTTTTCATAATTATTAAAAATCTTTACCTCTGTATCCTTTACACGCTTCGCATATATTTGTGCAACCATCTCTTCTATCTTACTCTTCTCCACCTCCGGATGAGTTGCGCACATTGCCATTGTCATACGAGAGATCCACTCATGCTTCATTATCTCTTTCATATCAAGGCCTCACCTCCATAATATATAGAAGTTAGTAAAAGTGTGGAAAAAGAAACGGTTCTGTATACAATTAAATATTCAAACATTAATATAAGCATTGTAGTCTGATAAACTGGACACTTATCAGACCGAGAGATGACTGAATAATGCTAAAAATGCTTGCGCAAGTATTTTTGTCTGTTCAAAAGAATAATCAACATAAGGAGGATTATTGAATTATGAGTAAGTTCCTGAATGACCTCCGTGCATTTGCCAATCGTGAGGATGACGTGTTCACCAATGAGTCCACTGAGATCGATGGTTTCGATTTCGAGAACGATGAGCAGTTCATGCAGGAGTGCTATGCTGCTTGCCTTCCTTCTATTATCCAGAACGAGCTCCTGGGCGAGTCTGCTGAGATGATGGATGAGGCTACCCGTGAGGCTTTTGTTCGCGTTGCTGATTACCTGGAAGGCCAGGGTTATCTGCCCATGAGCGAGTCCACCAGTGTCACGCTGAACCAGAAGACTAATGTTATCCATATGGGTAAGGCTGCTACGATCGCTCGTCTGAAGTCTATTATCACCCTGAAGATGGCTCGTAAGGCTGGTGATCGTAAGTTCACCAAGTATAAGATGGGCTGCAAGATCAAGAAGGATAACATGGCTGAGATGAAGAAGAAGTATGGTGATAAGGCTGAGCGTATTGCTAAGAAGCTGTATGCCCAGACTCAGAAGAACCATAAGGTCTCTGGTGCTGTTTCCGAGAAGAAGGAAGAGATCAAGGCTAATAAGAAGAAGTAAATTATATACTCCCGGGGTTGATCCTCGGGAGTTCTTCTTTTATAAAAAAAGAAAATATCATTGGAAAGGTTGGGAGAGTAGAGGCGGGGGAACCTCTACTCTCCCTATACACGAGAGGTAATCTATTGATTACTCCTCGGTATTCTTGTTATGATACTTCTTCTCGAGCTCAGCTTCCTTATCCTGCTCGATGCTCTTCATGGTGACATTATCGTAGTGATTAATGACACGCTTGAAGATCTCGGTAGTGATCTCGACTGCATCATCGAGATCAACATTAGTCAGAGAACTGACAACAATGTCGCCCACATGATGCATATACTCCTCAGGATCATCTGCAGTATCCAGACCAGCGATAATCTTATCACTGATCTCATCCATGATCGCATCGGCATCGACGTCTTCCTTCTCTTCGACAGGATTCATCATGTCTTTGAAGCAACCCCACGCGGAGTTCTGCAGAGCATCCAGATCGAAGTCTTCGATCATCTCCATCAGCGCCTCACCCATAGCTTCTGCACGGGAGCTGAGAAGCGCGGTCAGATCATCCAGCTCATCCTCATGCTTCTTGCAGAAAGCAACGATGTAGGGCAGGATGTCAGCCAGGAACTTCTTGTAGAAGGACAGAACCTTCAGAATGAGCTTGGTATCCATCTCCACATTCACAGTGATATCATCCTTGCGGGCGATATACTCAATAGTGAAGTCCTTGTTGCCCATACCACCAGAGGTTTCCAGCTTATCCATAAAGGAGTCAAAGCTGTTGGACATGTCGAACATCTCAGCATAGTCCTCATCGATCTGAGGCAGGATAGCATTCAGCACAGTCTTGGACAGGGCATTGAAAGAATCGCACAGGGACTTGATCTCGGACTTGGTCATAGTAACAGAGTATTTCATAGTAATTCCTTTCCGGCCAGTGGCCTAACCCTTTCGGGCTCTTTTGTTTATTGATCCATCTTAGATAAATTTGATGGATTTTGTATGTATTTTGATAGGTATTCTTTGTTCCTATCACAATTATAGTATATATCTCTATATCCCATCAAAATCGGATTTTTATACATGTATAAAATGATGCTTTTAAAGACAATATAATATAGTATTACAGTGGAGGTAATATGGTATGAGTATGAATGGTATTCTGCCGATTAAAGAAGGTGGAATTGCAACGGTGTTTAATGTGCTGGAATATAATCAGTTTAAGCATCATGGTGATCATAAAGATAATGAACTTTTTATCACATATAGAGATGAAACAGGTAAGAAAAATGTCCATCGGATTACAGAACCTCCGATGGAAATCTTTTTTGTAAAACCTGAATATCGTAAAACATTTTTAACTCCAAGAGAATATTATCCGATTGATAATGTATATCCTGCGAAGGTTCCTGCCCGAATGGTATTGCGTAGAATTTATGATGAAATGAAAGTAATTCCAGATCCAGTTGGACAGAAGTTAATTCAGGTATATAATAATGGAGTTACAACTGGTAATTCTCGAGTAAAGAAAGAAATCTTCAAGTGGCCGTATGCGTTATTTGGTGATATGTCAGTTGAGGATTATTATTGGGTCCAATTGGGTGTTCATTATGATTTATCTCATGGTGGTGTAATTGATAAAGTATTTGCCGATATCGAGAATGATATCTATGGATTGAATTCATCTGAACAAGCGATGAATTTGGATCCGGTAAATGCTGTAACATTGATTTTTAACTTCGATCAGAAGAGTCAATGGTCAAAACTTGGTATTCAAGTATTTACTTTCTTATTAAAGGATTTTAAACGGTATCCTCAACAAGAAAAGTTTGTAAAGAACTTGGATGATTTTTATGCAGAATGTCATAAGTGTTTTGATGTTCAGACTGTTATTAAGAAAGGTAAGAAGAAAGACGTTCACACGAAAGCTGAATATCATATTGTAATGTGTGAAACAGAAGATGATCTTCTGAAGAATGTATTTAATACAATTAATAAATTTAAACCTGATTTGTGTGAATTCTGGAATATGCCGTACGATATGCCTAAAATGAAAGCACGTATGGAGATTCTTGGAATGGATCCGGTGGAAATTATGTCTGATAAGGATTTCTTTCCAAGAGATTGTCAGTATGTAGACTTTCATATGGATAATCGTCCGATTGATATTGCAGAGCGTAATAGTTATATTCGTATGACTTCTACAACTCAGTATATTGATCAGATGCAAAATTATGCAGGTATCCGTAAAGGTCGTAAGGCATATGGTTCAAATAAGTTAGATAACATTGCAAACATCGAACTTGGTATGGGTAAGTGGGATTTCCAGAAAGGTATCGATGTAACAAATGCTGCAATATTGGATTATTGGAACTTTGTTCTGTATAATATTCGAGATGTTTGGTGTCAATATCTGATTGACTTTGTAACCAATGATACTATGTCTCTTGTATATGATATGAATCAGCATAACTGTCCACTTCATCATCTGGTAAAACAGACGAAGTATCAGAAGCAGATCTATTATGCCGGTTATCTGAGAAGAGGATTTGTGCCTGGTCATAATATCAATGTAAACTACACAGAGTTTGCAAATGAGGAAGAAGCTGAGAAAGTAGAAGAAGCACGTAAACGGAAAGCTCTTCGAATGGCATTGGATAAGTTAAATCTGGATGAAGATGATATTGATGTTTCCTTGTTAGAAGGTATTGAGTCAGTAGATGATTTGGTTACCAGTATTGGTGAAGATAGTATATCTAATTCCGATAATAATGACGATGAAACAACAGAAGCAGCTAAAACGGAAGCAGCAAATGCATATGATGAAAATCTAGCAATCTTTGAAGATAGTCCAAATCGTAAGTTACCATTACCTGGTGGTCTGGTTGGTAATCCGGATAATAACTTTGCAAATGGTGCAGAGTTAATTGATGGTATTCCGAGTAAGCATGTTTTTGATGAGGTAATGGATGAAGATTATGCTTCTGAATATCCATGGGCAAAGTTTACAAGATCGTTGTCTCGTTCTACTCAGATTGGTAGATTAATTATTCCTCATAAAGTCAGTAAATATCAGAATCTGTTGCCACTTGGACAGATTAAGAGAAAGGAAGATACAAAATATTATATCCCGGGTGCAGAATTTACTGGAGATTATCTTTCTCAAGATTATTTGTCTCTTGGTGCAGCATGGTTTAATCTTCCATTATCAGATGAATGTGGTGATATTATCGATATGATGTTGGAAGGTAATTCTCTTGATGAAGCTTTGAAGAAAGTTGAAGAAAAAGACGGACAGGACTCGAAATGAGTCCTGTCTATCTTTGAAAAAGGAGGAAAGCAAACAGCTATGAAGCTGAAACCATTTATAGAGTTGTTACGCAGAGCGACTAAGTCAAAGTATACAAAGTTTCTGATGAGAGATAGAATGGTCATGGGTTGTTATTCTGTAGATGATGATTCTGATATTGGGCTGCATTATATTCTATATATACCAGAAGCAGAAGAGTATAATGATCCATTCTATAATATGACTTTAATTATAGAACCAAAAGAATTATTAGCTATGTATGCTCGTGGTCATGCTGGGTTATTAGAAGCTAAAAAGAAAGTAAAAGCAAAACCAAAAGATGTAAAAGAAGAACTTCATATACGTGAAACATCAGATGGATTACGTTTGTGTATGATGTTTACTTGTTGTGATGAAGTGATCGGTACTGAAGTATCTAATCTTGAATATCCTGTGAGTAGTCAGTCTCCTGTGGTAGAAAATATTTGTACTACGTATCAGAGAATGCTGGAATATATCAATGCTGGGGGTGTAGGAATAGCTTTTGATGCAAATCGATATAATTTATATCAAATTGCTGTAAAGTCTCCACAGATCTATTTCTTTAAGATTGACATTCGTGGTGAACGAATTAAAATTCCTATTTATAAATCAATGCTTCAAGGTATATCAGATCCAGATGAATTCTATATATTGGTTGAACAAACTACTATTGATCATTTGTGGGTGTATGCAGTACAATTGACTAATAAAGGTTTAACTGAACAATATATAGGTTATATTCAAAACTTCTAGTAAGAGGTATTCATTATGTCGGATAGAGAGTTTAAATTTATTGCAATATTCTCATTAATTATTACTGGGTTTTTAGTATGTATCTATAAAATATCTAATATTATATAAAGGAGGTACATAAATTATGCCTCAACTTTCATTTAATACAAGATGTGATAATTTTATATCTATCTGTGAATCAAAATCTCCAGATATCAGAGAAGCTATTACAACATATTGTAAAGAAAATGATATTACAATATCAGCATTTGCCAAGCTTACTTATGTGAATCTTGTTCGACTTCAATCTTTTATGAAAGGGTTGATCAATATTGATAAGTTTGAGTTTGGAGAATTGATGAGAATCTTAATGATCTGTGAACGAAATAGAGGTTTATTTTTAGATTTATATCATGCTGGAAGTACTGGCATATTATAAAAAGAAAAGGAAGACGGGAGAGGCATAATGCCTCTCCCACCTTCTTCACTTTAAAGGAGCAATACGTATGGAAAACAATAATCCATTCCGTCATCACTTAACGCAGACTTCCGTTCCCCAGCAAAAGTATGCATCTATATACATGTTACCAACTGTAGAGATTACTCCAATCATCTCCGCCACCAACATTAACACCCATCTGACCATATGCAGGATCTACAAAGGTATTAAGTAAATTTTCATTCATGTCAGTGGAACGCATGGAGTAATAGTTCTTCATAATAAGACGCTGTGTTGAATCGGGGATACTCTCAATAGCAGATAATGTTGGATCTTCATCCAAATCAATACCTTCTATTTGATCCAATGCTCGATAGTATTCAGCACGTTCACGTTCTGCAAGAGAAGAACTTGTTTCGCATGGCTGTTCAGTGCGTAAGAAGTCAACAAGTCGATCTTCCTCATTTTCTTCTCTATGATCAATAATGATTCGTTTAGCATTTCTCCAGGAATCACGAGTATCATATTTCTCAACATCATCATCTTCACCTTCAGTGATTGTCCAATAGATACCCTTATTCTTTAAACCAGTACCATAACGTACCACCCACAGAATACCAAGGTATGCCATTGTACAGTCGTCGTGTGTAGAAGCCGAGTGATCAATACGACCATTTCGGAGTTCCATATATCGAATCTCTTCATAGAGCTCAGGGAATGCAACATGAGAAGGAGAATTATGAACAATATTCTCCAACATTTCCATCATCTGCGCACGAGAAGTCGGATTGGTATTATGACCATATTCCAATACTTCTTTATGCTTCTTCTTGGTAGCAGCATTGACACCCATGTCAATTTCTTTCTTCTTACGTTCTTTATACAGAACTCGTCCAACTGCTGTATCTCGTAGATGATCAATCAATGGTTTACCAACCGAGTTATTTTCGATCGTTAAGACACAGTTGGGATATACCTTCGTAACCAATGTAATTAATAATTTCTTTAATTGGTCAGAAGGAATCATATTGGATTTGAAGAAAGCAATAGGCATTAATGTTTCAGGATGTACCACAACTACTGCAGTACTATCTCGACCAAGACCACCAGAAACGTCGACACCAATTAATACTGGCTTACGTCCATGATATTCTTGATAGATATTCAAATTGAAGTATTTATTGATCTTGACTACTTCTGCAGTACCACGGCGCTGCATAGACAGATCACCAATAACTTCAATATCATCAGGATCAAACGGGGAGTTACCATTCGAGTTGATCCACTCAAGCAGATACTCACGACGTGCACGAATCGGATTGTTCATCTTCTTAGCACGATCCAAGTACCAATCATCCGTTTCACCAAGCTGTAGGTGCGAGAATTGGATAAATACAAAACCAGTTTTATCTGGTGTATTATAAATAATATCATAAAGTTTCTTTCGTTTCCAAGTATACATCTCTTCTTGGAAAGGAATAGAATCTTCCATCATTTTATAGGCAAACGCACCATGCGGAGTAGCCAGATCACCAGGAGTGGTGGTAATACTGATAGCATATGGTGTCTGGTTCTTTTCAGAAATTTCTCGAGCTTTTTCGTATGCAGGCGTAGATGCACCATACATTGCTTCATTAAAGAATATGAAGGCCAACTCGTCCCACCAAATCTTAGATGCCGTTTTACCACGGGCCATAGAGTCTGCCTTAGCTTCATTGCCAGCAGATGCCATAGCTTCAATAGTTGCATTGATTGTGTTTCGAATTGTCTTTTCATTATTCTTCACTCGACGTTTTTCAGAAGGATCAAGTTGATCTATATTAGAATGCTGCATATACATAGGCAGCATCTTAATAGCATCTGAAATACGTCTGACGTTCATATTAGCATCAGATTGGTTTTTGTTAAAGTGTAAGATATTAGAACCACGAACAAACTGATGTGTCCATACACAGTCAGCAATAGCAGCCCAGGTTTTACCAGTCTGTCGAGGCATAATTAAATAAGCAGAGATATTTAAACTCATTGCCCATAAGTATGCTAGGTTACCACGGTTCAGTAAGAAAGGAGAACCACCACCAACTTCAGTGGAGGCACCAGATTCAGAGACTCTGAAAACTTCTCGATAGAAGTACCATCTGTTTTCAGCACATTCCCGGAATATCATGAAGCGTTCTTCGTCTGTGATATCCGGATCATAGGGATCTACTCCCTGTAGCTTCTTATTATTTAATCCAAGGAAAAAGAAATTATCAATACCTTCCTGATAAAGCACTGCAGCGATCTTAATAAACGATTTATTTTTCGTCTTAAGGTCAACATAGTACTCAGTCAAGTATTGATTGTTTGACTGTTTAACCATGCCCATATGGAGTCTCACCCCTATCATAGGTTATTACTTAATTATAGTTATGTTTCAGATAAATAAAAAGAAGGTTCCCTCTCCAATTAAGGAGAGGGAATTTTTATATCTTAAATATCTGTAACTACACCATCTTTAATGATAGCAGCATCCTGTTTATGTAGTCCATCTGCGGCTTGATAATATACATCATCAATACCATAGCTCCACTGGGTAATATAGTCTCTATCCAAGCCACTGCTGGTCTGGTTGGCTGCATTTTTTTTCACCAGTTCGCTCTTTCCACGCATGGTTTCCTGACCATACTGCCAGGTATGAT
>OQVT01002993.1_pt1 | contig 10874 bp, 10 predicted proteins | sample 1691561 | NCBI WGS metagenome assembly OQVT01 (sample SAMN03418260, study PRJEB22391) | human gut metagenome | biome: human-gut; feature: organic feature; material: feces | host: Homo sapiens | place: Tanzania | collected 2013-01
GCTGCGGGCGACCATGACCGGTTCGGCAATATCCCGTGGTGTGACCCGGTAAAGGTCGTCGCCGGGACGATCCGGGCAGCAAAAAAGGGCCGGACGTTCTACACGCCGACGGCATTTAATAAATTCTATCGCTTCGTGGCAAAACTCCTGCCCATGAAGTGGATGATAAAAGCAACAAGAGTTTAATTCAGGTTTCCAGCAATCCGCAGCGGCTTTCCGCTGCCATATGGGGCTGCACTGGTTTCGACGGGGGCAGTGAGGCTGGATAAGCGGGCGGAGGCGCCTGGCCTCCATAAAACGGGCAATTTTTCTAAATTAACTGACAACACTTACGTTGCTCAGGCTGCCTAATTAGGCAACCCGTCCTCCCCGGAAGGGCCACGAGCCGGGCTTGGGCGTGATCTAGTGGCGTCCGTGAACGCAGTAAGCTTTGCCTGCGTCATGCATCATGAAGCTACCAAGGCGCGTAGAGTGTCTGCTCTCGCCGCGCCGAGGGAATGTAAATAACAGACTGCGCCCGGAGAAAGTCCAGTCAAGTTGCTTTCGGACAGGGGTTCGATTCCCCTCAGCTCCACCAAAACAATATAATCCGAACCTTTTGCCGATTGGTCATGGGTTCGGATTTATTGTTTTTTGAGTCTTTTTTCGACCGCTTATATAAAAACATCCACAATTCCTTCTAAGGGAATTGTGGATATCATATGGGAGTTGCCGCATCCTTGCTGTCATTTAAGGAGTGAATATCTGGGTTTTTCGGATGCACACTGGAGTTTATTCTGTGAAGACCTTTTCAGAAAGCTCCGCTAAAAGGCGTTCCGCCTTGTCTGTATTAAAAATTCCGCAAACGCACGGTTCAGCAAGCTTCTGAGCTGCTTTCTTGGGGGATATGATGCCCTTGCGGATGTCAGCGATCATCTTTTTGACAAGATTGACGGAAATCATGGCATGACCGCACATCGTCGTGATTTCAAGAATCTCTTCAGGCGGGAGCTTTGATGTGTCACCCCATGTGCCGAGGGTGATATCAACAGAATGGCGTTGGATGCCGGCCTTCTTGGCACAGCAGTCAACATCGTCCACCAAACCGGAGACAACAACAGAATAGCCGTAATCAGCTTCCTTTAGCGCCTTCAAGACCTCAATGAGGGTATCCCTGTCCTTGAAAACAGCGTGCATCATGGGTGCATCTGGAGATATATTCGCCTTTATCTCTTCAAAAGTATTGGTGGCAAGAGTCCCCATTTTCATGCCGCCCATGTTCACCGGATTGAACTTTATAAGCAGATCCATGTACTTTCTGAACACTTCAACACTGTTCTGATTGTTGATACCGCGGGCCGGCATTATGAGAACGACATAATCATCATATTTACCGGTTTCAGTTTTTATTCTATGCAAGGTGTGAGACATCAGACTTTGCCCTCCTTCACTCTGTCCTCATATCTTGGCCTGCCCAGACCCAGATTTGTCTTTGCGGACGTATGGTCAACATCATAACCAAGCTCATCAACAATCTTTCTTGCGGGAATAGTGTCGGTCTCTTCATCTACGCGGCAGATGAGGCAAAGGCTAAACACCGTTGATACTTCCTTGGAGGCTTTCTCAAGTGCCTGTAAAACAGCCTTTACATTTTCCATTTTGCAGCTGAACTCGACTATCGCGGACATTACCGATTCGCCCAAAACGCTGGGATCCAGCTTCCCGGTGGCTTTGTCCTGGATAAGAGGCGTAATGGGGTTGTTGACCTCGAACGCTTCAGCGTAGGGGGCAACTGCCATCGTTACCTTTTCCAGATCAGCAAAGGATGAGCCGATACTCGGCCTACCCATCTCAACAGCGAGGGAGATCATGTCTAGTCTATGCACAACTCCGGTGACGTCATTGGTCTTGACCTCCTCGGTGCCGCGTCCCATATGTTTAAGGGCAGTGTTTTCATGCTTACCGAAAGGATCGCTGAACGCTTTTCTGTAAGCCCTTGGAGTTTCCAAATGGACATTGTAAAAGGCGTCCCTTGGGCAGCCAGCCTGCCTTTTGCACACTCCGCACTCTACGCATAGTTCCTGATCAATATCCATTACACCATCTTTTTCGATAATTGCATTACGTGGGCAGTACGGCACACATTTTTTGCATTTGACGCATTTTTCTGTATCAATAAACATGTGGGTTCCTCCAAAATTCAGATACCGCAGAGAGCCTTTATAGTGGCATATCTTTCATCCGCGGTCTTTTGTATTTTGCTGAGCTGTTCGTCGGAGAGGTTTTTGAACTTTCCGATTCCTTTCACAAATTCCTTGATAGAAATGGGAGAATTGTTTACATAGCTGAGTTTATAGCCCTCGGATGTTTTCTCCCATACAGGGAACATATTGGAGCGGACAGCGCGCTTTGCCACCTCTATGCCCTGATCCTGAGCAAACGACCATCCGGTCGTGCATGGGGCAAACATATGGATGTACGCAAAACCGCGCTTGCTTGCCTCCAGCCCCTTCTGCACCTTTTCCATAAGATCCTTCATATTCCACGGCGTGGCGGTTGCGCAGTATTCCACGCCATGCATCGCCATGATGAGCGGAACATACTTCTGCGCCTGCTGTTTGCCCGAAATGACCGAGCCAATAGGAGTCGTGGAGGTGCGGGAACCCATGGTAGTGGTAGAACTGCGCTGATAGCCAGTGTTCATATATCCCTCGTTATCATAGCAGATATAGAGCATATGCTCGCCACGCTCCGCTGCGCCGGAAAGACTCTGAAAGCCGCAATCGGCGCTGGCACCGTCGCCGGCAACCGCTATAATGTTCACATCCTCCCTTCCGAATCTCTGATAAACATGGGTAAGCCCCGTAAGGAATGAGGCCGTGTTGTCAAGAAGAGGGATATGTACGGGTATCTTCATGCCGCTGTCATAGTTCCAGCCTACTACGCCGCTGCCAGCCATGCATCCGGGAGGTACGCAGACGATAGAATTTTCACCAGCAGTCTGCAAAACTCTTCTCAGAATCAACTCGCCGCAGCAGCCCTGACATGCCGACACGCCGGGCGACACCATATCGGGTTTGTTTTTCAGAATATCAAGATAATTCATACGGCAAACCTCCTCAGTCCTGCATCAGCCAGCGGGTCTCATGCTCGCCGGGCTGATCTTTTATTTTATCAAGCTCAACAATAATATCCACTATATCGCTGAACGAAACATCTGCTCCGCCCAGACCACCTATTGCGGAAAAACGAGCCTGTTTTTCATTGCTGCCGGAAAGCGCCGCACAGGTCTCCACATACATGGAACCTCTGTTCCATCCGAAGCTGACGCTGCGGTCCACCACACAGAACGCCTTTTTGCCTTGAAGCGCCTTCGCAATGCGCTTTGCAGGGAACGGGCGGTAGAAACGTATCTTTATAAGACCAACCCTGATGCCTCTTTCCCTTGCCTCATCTACGGCATCCTTGCCGGTGCCGGTGATGCCGCCCATGGTCACAACGACCACTTCGGCGTCGTCGCAGCGGTATTCCTCAATAACGCCGCCGTATGAGCGTCCGAACACCTCCGCGAAACGTTTATCCACATCGTCAATGACGGCCTGTGCCTTCTGCATTGATTCAAGATGGTTCTTGCGGTAGTGCATAAGCAGGTCGCCCGGCGTCATCGGATCCAACGCGAGCGGATACTTGGGATCAAGGATCGGTTTATGGTTGACAGCATGAGGTGTGAGGACCCTGTCTACTTCATCCTGATCTGGTATAATAACGCCAGAGGTCAGGTGAGATGAATAGAAGCCGTCATAGCAGACATTGACCGGCAGGCACACGTCTGGATGCTCTGCAATCATGTAGCCCTGCACAATCATATCGGCAATCTCCTGATTGTCGTCGCAGAACATCTGTATCCACCCCGCCTCTCGCACGGACACCGCATCCTGCTGGCCGCTCCAGATGGTTTCAGGGGAGGTCATCTCACGTGTGGCAATAGCCATAACCATTGGCAGACGCAGTGTAGACATTCTGAAATACGGCTCGTACATAAGCGCAAGGCCCTGCGCGCTCGTCGCAGTGAACACACGTCCGCCGCCTGCCGCCGCGCCCTGAACAACACTCATCGCGGTGTGTTCTGACTCAACCTGCACCATCTCGGCGTCTATTTCGCCGTTATACACGAGCTCTGCAAGATGCTCGACAACGGAGGACTGAGGCGTAATAGGATATGCGGAAATAAGGTCAAGCCGGCATTTTGCCGCCGCTTCGGCAGCGGCATAGTTTCCTGTAATGACTTTCAAAGTGCCCATATTATTTGACCTCCTTTTCCATGGAAATGGCTTTCTTGGGACATTCTACAGCGCAGATGCCGCAGCCTTTGCAATAATCATAGCATATATAATAGCCCTCTTCCTCGCTGTACTTTATGGAATTGACCGGACAATATCCCATGCAGATACCGCAATTGATACAGATGCTTTTATCCATAACAGGCTTGTGTGTTCTCCATGATGAGGTATCGAGCACATACATGCCCTTATTTCCGACGGGAGTTACAAATACTTTATCGTACATATCATATCTCCCCTTTCAAGACTTTCACTTCGTTATATGCTCTCTCAGCTGCTTCTCTGTTTATAGCGCCGAAAGCATTGGCTATCTCTTCAAACAGGGCTTCCTTGTCCACATCTTTGACAATTTTGGCGAACGCGCCAAGGACTGAGGTATTGGGCAGATTTTTGTCGAAAAGCTCCTCGGAAATACCCGTGGCGTCAACCTCAGCTACAAGGGAGGCGCATTCCGGTACCATAAGCTCTTCAATAGGCTTCACTGAGTTTATAAGCACCTTACCCCCGTCCTTGAGCCCGGCGTAAGTCTGCGGCATGGAGACAAGACTGTCATCCATAATGACCAGCATATCCGGCTCATAAATCTGGGTTTTACGGCGAATTTCCTTATCGCTCAGACGAAGGTAGCCAAAGACAGGCGATCCCTTCCTTTCAACGCCGAAGAAAGGAATGAACTGCCCGTGGCCGCCCTTGAGCACTGTCGCTTTAACAATAATCTGAGAGGCCTTTACAACGCCCTGACCTCCCCTGCCATGTAAGCGGATTTCTTTCATTGATATTTTTCTCCTTTATCATCTGCGTAGATACCGGAATATGAAATTCCGATATCTACGTCGGTTAACGCAATCATCATGCGCCGATGGAGGCGCAGAGATTACCAAAAATAGCGGAGCTGATGCCAACCCAGAGAATAAAGCAGACGGCTATGATAATAAGTTTGATGAAGTTTTTGTTCTGCTCTTCCCTTGACATATTGGGCATCATGGCGGACATTGCGCCGAGTGTCAGCGCACCGCATGTGGACATTGGGCTGAAACCCGCAAGGGAACCGCCTGCCACGATCGCTGAAATAACGGATACGGCATTACCTCCGCCGACTGTCTCAACCAGCTCGGAAGCCATAGGGATAAGCGTGGGGTAGACAACGCCAAGACCTGACGAAACGAGGGACATGATACCCGCAGTAATACCGCTGAGAGGAGCGACTGTGCCCGCGCTCATAACGCCAGAAAGCGCGCTGCAGAGCATATCAATACCGCCTGCCTTGGATATGATGCTCATAAGCACTCCCACACCAAGGATCATAACTATAGTTCCCCAAGGGACATTTTTGATCGCTGTCCTTTCATCAACGACATGGAACAGGAACAGGAGCGCCGCAAGCAGGAAGGATGTAAGGCCGGTATCAAGACCGACGATAACGACCAGAACGAGCATTACCACAATAGCCCCGAGTGCGATAAGCTGCTGCTTGGTCGCCTTTACGGCTTCGATTTTTACTTCACTCTCCCTGTTCTTATGGCCTTTCATGACAAAGAACAGTATAACGGCTGCAATGACGGTAGTTACAATCTGGAAAACACACACGGGGAGAATCACATTGGAAGTAATCCCCTGTTCAGCAGCAAGGTTGGCAACCAGGTTGCCCTCAGGAGTGATCGCCGCAACGCGTCCGCCCATCAGTCCCAGCCCGCCGATAACACCCATCATAATGGGGTTATAACCAGCGGAAATGGCGATAGAAACGGTCATAGTGACGACAAGTGTTGTGGGTGGGATAGCGCCCGGGCCAATTACGGCCAGAATGAAGCCTATAAGATATGCGATAATAGGAAGCGTCCAAACTTTTTTGCCAAAGATATGTGCGATTTTCTTGGACACCATTTCAAGCGCACCGGTACTGTTCACCGCCGAGAAGAGCAACGTGATACCGGTAAGGGTAACGAATAGGGACTGGCTGAGTGTCTTGACGATCTCCTTATCAGTCATGCCGATAATGTGACCAAGAATGAGCGCGGCGCCAAACGCGAGAAAACCCATATTTGTCTTACGCACAAACGCCAAAATTAGAAGCGCAAAGAAAACTATCCAGCATACGATAGCCATGATTTTTACCTCTTGTTATTTTTGTAGTGTTATGTATTTTTCACCTTCGGGCAGGAAAATGCACGCCCTCCTCTCCTCAATATTTACCCTCCGGTTGATTAACTTAAATCTGTATATGCATAAGCCCTTTTTCAAAAATTCTTTTGTCCATCTGCTTTAGTTCCGGAGAAATATGCGGTACAAAATCCATTTGCGCAATGATGTCCTTTTCCAAGTCAACGCCAGGGGCTATCTCCACGAGCTCAAGCCCTTTATTCTTTAATTCAAAAACGGCGCGTTCTGTAATATAAAGGATTTTTTGACCACTTTTCTTCGCAAAATCGCCTGAAAATGTGATCTGCTGCACAGATTTCCGAAATTTTCTTTCTCTACCCTCCTGAAGGATACAGAGCTTTCCGTCAAGTGTGGCCGCTTTAAGCCCACCGGCAGTAAATGTACACATAAAGCATACTACAGGGGTATTCTGCACGATGTTTATAAAGCCTCCCGGACCAGTGGTTTTTACGCCGAACTTCGAGACATTTACATTGCCCCGCTCATCTATCTCCCCCGCACCGAGAAACGCTATATTAAGTCCTCCGCCGTCATAGAAGTTGAAATTATCTGCTATGCGGTAAATAACATCCGGGTTTTCCGACGCTCCGAAGGCAACGCCGCCGACTGGTACGCCGCCCAGTGGACCGCTTTCCACCGAGAGCAGAATTTCTGACGAAAATCCTTCCTCCGCCGCAACTACAGCAACCGTATCAGGGATGCCTATCCCCAGATTTACAACATCCCCCGCCTGCAGCTCAAAAGCTCCGCGGCGACCACAGATTTTCCGGATGTTCAGTTCGGAAACTGCTGCTTCTTTTGCCTCGGTCCGCGCTTGACCACATATCTCAGGTCTGTAAACGGGGCAGATGTATCCAGGCGCACAATGGTGCTCCACGTCGAGCACTATATAATCAACACTAGACGAGTGTATCAGTATTTCCTTCGGCATAAGCTCATCAACAAGGTTATCCGCCTGCGCAATGACAAGCCCACCTTGAGCCTTTACAGCCATTGCCATCTCAAGCTGCTCTGCTGTCATGGGATCGCACTTGGTCGACAAGTTGCCATTTTTATCCGCTAAGCTTACACGAAGCAGACAGGCATCCAGACGAAATGTCGGATAAAAAAGGTACTCTTCTCCTTTTATTGTGTTCACTGAACAGACATTTTTCCCGCTTTGCAACGCCGCTTCATTCAGCGCGCCGCCCTCCACTCTCGGGTCAACAAACGTTTCAAGCCCAACCTTTGTAAGTACACCCGGCTTTTTACCCGCTGCGGCGGAGAGAAGATTTGAAAACAGCCCTAGCGGCAGGGCAAATGCCGGAAAAGCATTCTTTGAAATACACCTGCCGAATTTGGGAGCCATGCCCACATGAGCCGCCGTAACGCTGCTTACCATTCCCGACTGAGCGAAAAAATTCATGCCGCAGTCGTTTTCTGACAGATCGCCAGGGAGGATACCGCCATAGATGGACAATCCTGCCGGTGAACCGGAGGCTAAAAACCTTTCGCGCATTTCCGCAAAAATCAGATCGGCACCTAACCAACCACCAAATCCAGAAACGCCCACAGAAAAATTATCTTTAATAAGAGCAGCCGCCTGTGTCGGTGTTATAAAAAAGGGCATCTTTTCTCCTTTCCGTTATTTGGAACGTTGTTTCGTAATTTTGCGTTAAATAAATCAGGTTTTATATATTCCGATAATCGGAACATAGTTCCGAAACCTGTTCATAAATAAATCGCATTGATGCGTATGCTGACATATTATACGAAAACGTCAAATTTGTCAAGCCCAAAGAACGTAGAATGCAGATTTGTCCTAAAACAGTAAAACATATAGAACTTCACCATAGAGCTGTCCATTTAAGGGACAAAATGACGGCGCAAAAATGCCGTCATTTTGTATAATTCAATCTGGGTACCCGTCGTTACGCACCTGTAAAAAGCCGTTTATTCATTCGGCATTGAACGCGGAGTGCAATACAATCTTACTGAGGTTCATTCGCTTAATCAGCGCATTACATTTTTTATTTCCAGCATAATGTCTGCCGCTATTTCTTCAACGATCGGCGCTAAAATTTCTTTCCTGCCGCTAACCGAAATGGCAGCGATCGGCTTTTCGTTCACATCAAGCACAGGGGCAGCCACACAGAAAAGTCCGTCGTGGGTCTCTCCGTCGTCCAAGGCATAACCGCGCCTGCGAACCGTGTACAGCTCATCGTACAGAGCCTCAGTTGAAGTGATAGTCTTTTCGGTCTTCTTCACGAAGCTTACACCGGCTACATATTTTTCAACTTCCTGCGTAGAAGAATACGCCAAAATACACTTGCCAGTGGCTGTTGCGTAAGCATCAAGCGAGCCGCCGATTCGGCTTGACATATAGATGAATGCGCCCTCCGAAATTTTATTCAGAATGATAAGATCATTATTCACCATTGCTGCAAGGTGCGCCGTGGCATTGTACTTTTTTGCAAGGTTTCTGAGCGCTTCGTCGAAAGAGTTTGCCAACACGTTTCTTTCTCGCGCATAGGAGCCATAGATTAGAAACGACAGTCCAAGCTCATACTTCCCGGAAAAGCGGTTTTTCATGATAAAGCCATTCTTCTCCAACGAAGCGATAAGTCTGGAAACAGTCGCCTTGCTGAGAGAGCAGTTCCTTGCCAGCTCAGAAATGCCAATCTGCTCCGAATCGGAAAAACAGGAGAGAAGCTTGCAGGCGTTATCAACGGAATTAGACAATTCCTTCTTTTTGCTTCCTTCGTTCATTGAAATCTCCTTATACGGCGTTTCCCGTCTCTCAGGCTGTACTCCGCCGCGATTGTCTTGTTCAATCTTAACCGAATGGTGCCGCAAAGTCAACGTATATTTTGCCGCCGCGGACGGCGCCAGATTTTCGTCCGGCTTTTTCAGGTCACTTTTTTCCGCATAGTGCGGCGATATATGGAAACATTAATACAATGCCGAGCGTCATAATTGCGCGCGGTTCTTGACGGGAAACGTCGGCGAATGTATAATATATAAACTTCAATGCATTGTATTATTATCAGAGGTCTGAGTAAATGAAAAATGTTTTCAAAGCCGTTGTGCTTGTTATCCTTGCCGGAGTAATGGTGCTGATCTTCAAGGCGAGAATGGATGTGCTGAATGCAGAGGCCGCCAACAGCGCCGCAGAAGAGGCCATGGCCGTCGTAAGTCCTACTCCGGGCATAGATGCCGAGCCGGAGGCTACTCCTATTCCGACGCCTACGCCAACCCCCGTGCCGACGCCGGAATACTTCACCATATCCTGCGTAGGCGACAATACGCTCTGGTCGACCACGCAATTTGAAGCCAATCAGGTAGGTCTGCCAAAAACGGTGGGAGATAACTATGCCTATCCCTACTCTAACACCGCACAGTATTTCAAGGATGATGAATACACCCTTGCGAATCTTGAGTGTACATTCTCCGACAGCAAGCTTCGCTCAAGTCAGATGTTCTATTTCTGCGCCCCTACCGCATATGCAAGCATCCTCACCGAGGGCGGCGTCGATTTCGTGACAACGGCCAATAACCATGCCCTCGACTTTGGCGAGACAGGCCTTCAGAGCACGCTCGCCGTATTGGATACGATCGGCATGCCATATGGTACTGAGCGTCAGTCGCAGATCGTCACAACGCCCAACGGCCTCAGGCTCGGCATATACACTGCCGGAAACGATATGCGCCCCGACTGGAAGACAGACGAGGCCGTGGCCGCCGTGAAAGCGCTCAAGGAAGAGCAGGGCGCCGACTATGTTATCTGCATGTTCCACTGGGGACTTGAGCTGTACTATACGCCCAACGAAAACCAGACAAAGCTCGCCCACGCCGTTGCGGACGCCGGAGCCGATCTTGTATACGCCTCGCACCCGCACTGTCTGCAGCCGATTGAAGAGTATAACGGCACAATAATTCTTTACAGTCTCGGCAACTGGGTGTTCGGCGGCAGCACGCGCCCGTCCGACCCGGATACGGCTATCGTCCAGATCAAAGTCAAGCGCGATGTCGACGGGACAGTCAGCAACGACGGCTTTACCGCCATTCCGTGCTGCGTCAGCAGCAATCTCGAGGGCGCGGCAAAGATGGCTGACAACTACAACAACTACTGCCCCACGCCTTACGAGGAGGGCAGCGACGCTTACAACCGGGTCATGTCAAAGCTGAACGGCACCTATGAAGCAAAGTCTCAGGGTGCTGACTACAGCAGCTGGTATGCAAGCTGGTGACAACAAAAAATTAAATGCAGTCTCCTTTCGGAGGCTGTATTTTTTATGCCGATTTTCATAATATTATTTACATATAATTGTTTACTTAATTTTATAGACATAAAATAATCTCCATAATATTGTTTACGCAATATTATGGAGATCGCATTCCTTATTAAATTCTATC
>OQVT01002995.1_pt1 | contig 10868 bp, 11 predicted proteins | sample 1691561 | NCBI WGS metagenome assembly OQVT01 (sample SAMN03418260, study PRJEB22391) | human gut metagenome | biome: human-gut; feature: organic feature; material: feces | host: Homo sapiens | place: Tanzania | collected 2013-01
AGATAGCGTTTATCTTTGTATTTTGAGTGAGTTTGGAGGATTATACAAGAACAACATCTATACAAATAAATGCGAACGGGGAATGAAGCTAAGCTTTACTCCCCGTTCTTTCAATTACTTACTTATCTCTATGTAATGTTATGAAGAACATTCAAGTTATTTTTATCAAGCGCATTTCAGTACCTGACCGATACGCAATGTTGTAGTACGCTTTATACCATTAATGCGGCACAACTTATCGATAGACACATGATAACGACGCGAAATGCTGCCTAATGTATCGCCCTTACGAATCTTGTGATATTTCACCTCGCCACCGTCAGAACCTACAGCAGAAGCTATAGAACGTCCTTGTTTCAGAGCCGCCAACGAACGACTACGCTGACTAGCATAACGATTGGCTCCACGAACAAACAGATAAGTGTCGGATACTATATCTTGATTAGGGAAATCGAATATGAATTCAGGATTGATAACCTCGCCCAAGAAACGAGTCTCGAAATGAAGATGAGAGCCGGTAGAACGTCCTGTGTTTCCACCCAATCCGATAGGATCGCCTGCTCTTACATATTGTTCTTCTGCTACAATCTGCTTAGACAAGTGACCGTAGATAGTCTCCAATCCGTTGTCATGACGAATAACTACATACTTACCATAGCCACGACGATCATATTTCACCATACGTATCTTTCCGTCGAAAGCGGCACGGATAGTATCGCCAATATATACCTTTACGTCAAGTCCCTCGTGCATACGGCGCCAACGCGGTCCGCACTTAGAAGTAATGACTGTATGAGTGGTAGGCATGCAAAAATTAGTAAGATCTATTCTGAAGCTATCGGGCACCTGAGCGTTTGCATACGCACGAACTCGATCGTTCGTCCAATTAGGATAGAGGCTATATGCCGGATAAGCCGATTGTTCTGCCTTAATCTGGCGAATCAACGCCAATGAGTCTACGGCTTTAAGTTTTCTGTCGATAGGAGCCTGACGCGCCAACAAATCCTGTCCAGATACGTTTACGCTGACCAACGCGAAAGCTGCCAAAGCGACTGTCTTAATACATTTTAAAATCATTCTTATATCTATATTTTTCAGCGATATCCATCAGCCGTTCGCAATCAGGATACAAAGGGGGTTGCGGCTGAGATAAGAATACCTTTCCGGTTTAAAACAATTCATTTTTAAGGCGTCTCAAATACAAATAGAGACTTTATTTTCAAAAAGCGTTTCAAATATAGCTATTTTCATACTAAGTTAGACTCCCTATTAACTATTTTTTTCGTATTTTTATATAGAAAACTATGCATTTTACATGTTTATATGTTGTGCAACATATTTTACCGCCATCTTGATATAAATCAAGTATCAATTTAACAAACGCAATAATTCCATCGCTACAAACTCTAATTTCAGACGGCAACCTATACTTTTATCATGCATATAAGAAAAAGAAAGAATGCAATGAATCAAACAACACATTGCGATGAACAGTTTGAACCATCGCAATGTTTCAATTCAATCATCGCAATGTTTTTCTCGCGTTTTTTACGCTTATTTTGTGTGCGCTAATTTTACCTGATTTATTATGCAGCGTATTTATAAAACGCTTTTAGCGTAACACATCGCATCACAAATGCAAAACTGTTTTGACGCATAACGCAAAAATAAGCCTATAATCGGCTTATCAACGGATTGCAATAAAATCATCATAATTGATATTATGTTTAATTCGCATATGGATAATATAAAAAGACAGCTCCTACCGTGTGTTTTCCCCGAAGAAAGATTACGTATGTAATCATTGAAGATTTTTTATAAAATCCACAAAACACTTCAACCCTTCTGTCAGCGTAGTACGCGGGCATGCGATATTCCAGCGCATGAAGCCTTCACCCTCCGCACCGTACATCGTCCCGGCATTGAGCCACAATCCGGCTTCGGCAAACAATCGACGTTCGAGTTCCTCCGAAGATATACAGAGTTTACGGCAGTCAATCCATACGAGATAAGTCCCCTCCAATATCGTGACAGGAAATTCCGGCAAATGCTCACGACAGAACTCCCGCATATAGAGATAATTGCTGTACAGGTATTCGATGAGTTGATTTAGCCACTCTTCCCCTCCGTTGTAAGCCGCCTGAGTAGCGATTACGCCGAACGGATTGACATCGCATACCTCGTTGTCATTGATAGCCCGCTCGATTTTTGCCCGGCGGTCGGCATCGGCACAGACGATGTTCGCAATCTGCAATCCGGCGATATTGAATGCCTTGCTTGGAGATAGGCAGGTGGCGGAATGCCGCAGGAAATCTTCCGAGATGGAGGCAAACGGTGTGTAACGATGTCCAGGGAAAACCAGTTCGCAATGAATCTCGTCCGATACGACCGTAACACCGTGACGGATGCAGATTTCACCAATACGTACCAATTCCTCCCATTTCCATACACGGCCTGCCGGGTTATGGGGATTGCACAGCAGCATCACTTTCACTTTCGGGTCAGCGGCCTTACACTCCAAGTCTTCGTAATCAATCGTGTAAGTATTACCCGCAAAGACCAACGGCGAAGAGACCATTTTGCACCCATTGTTGCGGATGGACGAAAAGAAGCAGTTATAGACGGGAGTCTGTACCAACACCTTGTCGCCCGGCACTGTCAACGCTTTGATGACGGCTGACACCGCAGGCACTACGCCAGAAGTATAAATGATCCACTCTCGATTCATCTTCCAACCGTGACGGCGCATAAACCAGCCCGTAACGGCGTCATAGTAGCTTTCGGGCACACGGGTATAACCGAAAATGCCGTGTTCTACCCGTAGGCGCAAAGCATCGACGATAGCAGGGGCAGTATGGAAATCCATATCAGCCACCCACATCGGCAATACATGTTCGCTTTCGGCACTGTCCCATTTGTAGGAATCGGTTCCACGTCTCGAAATCACTTTATCAAAATCGTATTTCATATCTTCAATTTAATCGGTGAAACAGGTACGCTCGTCACGGAGACGGATTTCGCAATCGGCGGGAGCCTTGATGTTCTCGTCTATGGTTATTGAACCGAATTCATCGGCCACGATGTGTCCCGACATCGGGTTCTTGATATTCGTGATGGCTCCGCGAATATCGGCCTGCAAGGTGCTGTACTCGAATGCCCGGTCACAATCCGGTCCGAAAGTACAGTTTTCAAGTATCAGGTCGTGTGCATAGCAGAGCGGTTGTTCGCCCGTAATGTGGCAGTTCACCAGACGCAGGTTCTTCGAGTGCCAGCCGAGATACTCGCCGTTGAGTTCCGAATCGTAGATGGTCACATTCTCCACCTCCCAGAATGCATCCTTTGTCGTAATTTTGGCGTTATGAATTTCCACATTCTTCACGTACTGAAATACATACTTGCTGTCACTTTCCAGTCCGTCAACATAAATGTTGTTGCTGAACATGAAAGGATAAGTGCCGCCATGCAGTTTGAGGTTCTTAATGTGGATGTTGTTGCAACGCCAGAATACCTCGTCGGCATCGTTCATAGTTACGTTCTCGATGTCTATTTCATCCATCTCGCGGAACATCTTCGGCGCATCAATAATCGTGTCGGTCATTTTCAGGTGGTCACAATACCACAGTGCCGAGCGGCCTCCGACATCGAAATAACAACGGTCGATTTTGAAGCCGTGCACATGCCAGAAAGGATAATTACCCTCGAAACGGCATTCGAACGCTTCTATGTTGCTGCACTCTTTGATGGCCGATTCTCCGGCATGGATAATCACATTCTCCAGACGGAGGTAATGGGAATTGAACAAGGGACGTTCGCCCCCGAATTCAGTATCTTTAATAAGTTTCATTTGATATATTGTTTTAGTTATTACTGGTTTCAAAAGTTACGGTCACATTGCCTCGTCCGAGAGCCGAAGACAGCCCTGACGGATTATCAAGCCGTCCTAAACTGGTGTAGCTGTAAGATGAAGAGAACGTTTCATAGAAAAGGACGAGACAACTGGAGCCGTAGATCATCAAATCCCCGTTCCGTATTGTCCCCGGCTGATAGCTGCCTGTGGGTAGATTTTCTGAAAGGTAATGGTATTTCTCATTGCCGTTCATCTCGTTCATCGTTACTGTCATCGGCAGCAAAGCGGCAAAGGCACGTGCCATGGCATTGTCTTCAAGGGTGGCAGCGAAGCTGCGGTCGCCTACCCTGACTGTAATGTTTCTTTTCATTTCGTTTTCTCCTCCATTATTTTCATTGTCATTCCCGCTATCGTCATTTCCGTTTCCAGAATTGTCGTTGTTTCCCGGTTCTTCGGGGTTAGGAACGGGAGTCACCGGATTTTCTGTTATAGGTTCATCGTCATGACTGCAAGCTGTCAGTGTGGATGTGGCTGCCACAAGCAGCAAGACCACGACAATAATACATCTGTTCATATCTTGTTATATTTTAAGGTTTACATATCTGGCAATTCTTGTTTCAAGTAATTATTCTTCTGATTTTCATATTGCGAAATTAGATTGAAACCGCAAGCTAAACGGTAGATGAATTACTGAGAAAATAACCCCAATTACTGATTATATAGAAAAACACCTGCCAACTTGATGACAGTGGCAGGTGCTATCGCTTTTATTCCGGCTATATAGTGGATTCAATCTTTATTTCAAGTATTCTTTGAAGAATTGCTCCAGTTTGTCGAATGGAATGATGTCCGTCCGGTCGTACAAGTCCGTATGCACAGCGTCAGGGATAATCACCAGTTCCTTGTTGTCACCCTTCAGTTTCTTGAAGGCGTCCTCGCTGAAGTAACGGGAGTGGGCTTTCTCCCCATGAATGAGCAGTACGGCACTGCGGATTTCATCGCTATAAGCAAGGATAGGCGCATTGAGGAACGCAAGATTGGATGTCTTGTTCCAACCCAGACCGGAATTGATGGAACGGGGATGATAGCCTCGTTCGGTCTTGTAATAGTCGTAATAATCCTTCATGAACTGCGGCGCGTCGTCGGCAGGTTCCGGGTTCATCACGGTGCGGGGATAAGTACCGGTCCGATAGTCTTCCGTGCGTTGGGCACTCAGTTGACGGCGCATCTCATAGCGAGCGTCTGCATTGTTATTGGTATCATAATAGCCGTTTGCCGAACAGCGGCTGATGTCGTACATCGTGGAAGCCACCGTTGCCTTGATGCGTGTGTCATTGGCAGCCGCATTGATGGCAAATCCGCCCCAGCCGCAGATACCTACTATGCCGATACGTTCGGCATCCACGTCCGGACGTGTCGCAAGGTAATCCACCGCAGCCGAGAAATCTTCGGTGTTGATGTCCGGTGAAGCCACGCTGCGTGGCTGTCCGCCGCTTTCGCCCGTGAACGATGGATCGAAAGCAATCGTCAGAAATCCCCGTTCGGCAAGTGTCTGGGCATACAATCCCGATGACTGCTCCTTTACTGCCCCGAACGGACCGCTGACAGCGATGGCCGGCAATTTCTTCTCGACTGTCATTTTCGGTATATACAGGTCGGCGGCGAGCGTGATGCCATAACGGTTGACGAAGGTTACCTTGCTGTGGTTTACCTTATCACTCTTGGGGAATGTCTTGTCCCATTTCTGCGTTAAATTCAGTTCTTCCATATTTCTGCTACTTTGATTGTTCTGTGCCGTGCTTTCCGTCAGACCGAAAAAGCAGAGGAAAACGGCAGCTAAAATTGTCATGCGTTTCATAATCGCTGTGATTTTGATGTTTATTGTTCTCTTTTTGCATTGCAAAGTTACAGGAGATTACAGAGGGGCTTGGTAGATGAATTACAGATGTTATAACCCCAATTACGGAAGTCCCATGGAGAATGTGCGAAATCTATATCTAAGGTAATATTTATCTGTAATTGAGGTTATGCTAAATCCGTATAATCCGCTAATTTTGTGTGATGAAAGGAAAGAGAAAATAAAAATACAGAGATATGGATAAGATACTCAATTTAGACAATGTAGACCAGTACAATCAATTATACGGTATCAAAACCCTGCACCCGTTGGTCAGCGTGGTCAACCTCAATGAAGCGACACGCGGGGTGGATTTTATACACCTGAATTATGGTCTATATGCCATATTCCTGAAATTGGAAAAGTCCTGCGACATCAAGTACGGCCGCCAAAAGTACGACTACGAAGAAGGAACCATTGTCTGTTTCGCCCCGGGACAAACGGCCGAAACGACTTCCACGGTTACAAACATTCAGACAAATGCCTATGGAATCCTATTCCACCCCGACTTGCTTTGCGGCACATCATTGAACAAAACGATAAAAAGCTACACGTTTTTCTCGTATGAGGTCAATGAAGCGTTGCACGTATCCGAAGAGGAGCAGACAATCATATTGGACTGCCTTAGCATAATAAGGAAAGAACTGGAGCATGGCATAGACAAACACAGTAAAAAACTGATTGTCACTTATATCGAATTGTTGCTTAGTTATACTGCATGCGTTTCTACGAACGTCAGTTTATCACACGCAGCAAAAACAACAGGGATGTACTGACCCGTTTCGAATATCTGCTGGATGAATATTTCGAAGGGCCTGCCGCCGAGCGTGACGGACTTCCATCTGTGAAATATTTCGCCGACAAATTATGTTTCTCGCCCAATTATTTCGGAGACATGCTAAAGAAAGAAACCGGAAAGACGCCGCAAGAATATATTCAGGAGAAAGTAATCGAAGTGGCAAAAGACCGTATTGTAGGTACGGAAGAAACGGTAAGCCGGATTGCTTATTCTCTCGGTTTCCAATATCCGCAACACTTGTGCCGTTTGTTCAAAAAACGGGAAGGATGCACACCGAATGAATACCGCGCAATGATGATTAGCTGAAAGGGCAGATGAAAGATACGTTGGACATAAAGAGCGTGTGCGAATGACCCATGATGATGGCATGACCGACAATGAAGTTGCCTGACGAACTTCGCTCACTTACCTTGCCGTGTATCCGCAAGGGCTTAGTATAATAACTCATTTGGAATATCAGTCAAACCGATGGAGTGTATCCATCGGTTTGACCGATAATACTCAAATTCGCTCATTCATGCATTATCGGAGAAGATTTTTCGGTAAAAGCTGCCCTTTTTTATGCTGTTTACTGCTATTTCTTAATCCTACTTATTCTGCTGCAACTGCAATAATGCTATGCCTGTGCTTTTAATTGCTGTTTTTAGCACTTCACTTTCAATCCGTCCAGAATACGCTTCATCTGCTCGAATGTTGTGATACGAGTCGGTACAAGCGGAAGACGAAGTTTATTATGAATCATTCCCATCATGCTAAGCATAGCTTTCACACCTGCCGGGTTACCGTCTACAAACAAAAGCTTGAATAATTCGGTAAACTGGTGATGAATAGCCAAAGCACTCTGATAGTCGCCAGCCAAAGCCAAACGAGTCATACGGCTGAATTCGCGCGGGAAAGCGTTTCCTATTACGGAAATCACGCCCACAGCCCCTAATGTTATCAGAGGGAAAGTAATGCCGTCGTCGCCCGAAATAACGTCGAAATTAGCCGGTTTGTTCTTGATGATGTCATCCATCTGAGTGATATTACCCGAAGCTTCCTTAATCGCTACGATATTATCGAAATCGCGTGCCAGACGCAATGTGGTTTCGGCAGGAATGCTCTATATGTACCTGAATATTGCCAGAAACAAAGAGTTTTCACTGAATGATCTGTTTTATTTCTTTAAGAAATATCCGGACAGAGTGATTACAGCAACCTTTGTGCTGGCATTTATCAATGTGCTGACCATGCTTCCGTATACAATCTATGAATATTCACTTCCCACAGATATCTCAGATATGAATCTGCTGATGGAGATGGCTGCGAAAAGTGGGGTGCTGATGATCATCGGAACTGTTGTTTATGAGATCATTACAATTCCGCTGGAAATGACCTATTATACTCTGGCTGATAATCCTCAGACAAAGGGGATGGATGCACTGAAGGAAAGCATAGAGATGATGAGGGGGAATTTCTGGAGATATTTTCTGCTGAAGCTTAGCTTTGTTCCACTGATGCTTCTTTCTGTTTTTACTTTTTATATTGCACTTTTATGGATCCTGCCTTATATGACTATGACAGAGACCATGTTCTACCGTGATCTGAAGGGGGAACTGAAGAGAACGGGAGAAGCTGAGTCTCCGACTTATGGTTATCAGCCGGGACCATACTTTAAATCTGTGGATACAGAGGCGGATGTAGCTGTAAATTCAGAGACAGACCAGGATGACAGAGCTGAGAAGACAGATTCATGGAATATGCAGCCGGATCTGGAATCCCGGGAAAGTGCGGATAACGAAAGCGCAGAACAGCCACAGGCAGCAGATGACATTCAGGAGGAAAAGAAACCTCAGGAAGAACAACCGGAGGAAGAGGACAACGAGCCAAAACCCTGGGATGAATACTTTAACCAAATCAAGTAAGCATTATAAAGTAAACCGATAAGAGGAGAATAGAAGAAACTATATGGATATTATTCAGGTAATTACACAGGAATTAAAAGTAGAAAAATGGCAGGTAGAAGCTGCTGTTAAATTGATCGATGAGGGAAACACCATTCCTTTTATTTCACGATATAGAAAAGAAGCTACCGGAACCTTAAATGACGAGCAGCTTCGTAACCTGAACGAGAGACTGACTTATCTCCGAAATCTGGAAGACAAGAAGAATCAGGTCCTTTCCAGCATTGAGGACCAGGGCAAGCTGACAGAAGAACTGAAGAAAAAGATCGAGAAGCTCTGGGGTGATAAGAAGCTGTGTGAGCAGTATAGCAAGAACTGCAAGGACATCAGCTTCGATACCATTGATGAGTATTACGAGAAAATTATGAAAGTTTATAGATAAAAAGAGAGATAGAGGTATTAGAAAAATGGCTAACAATAACGAAAAGAAACTGAATGGTACGGTTATCGTCACTTACCGCTGCAATGCTCGTTGCTCCATGTGCAACCGTTATAAAGCACCTTCCAAGCCGGAAGAGGAAATCAGCATCGAGACCATCAAGAAGCTGCCGAAGATGTACTTCACCAACATCACTGGCGGCGAGCCGTTTATCCGCACCGACCTGAAAGATATCGTGCGTGAACTGTACAAGAAGTCTGACCGTATCGTTATTTCCACGAACGGTTTCTTCACCGACCGTATCGTTGACCTGTGCAAGGAGTTCCCGCAGATCGGTATCCGTATTTCTATCGAGGGTCTGGAGCGGACCAACAACGAGATCCGCGGCCTGCAGAATGGTTACCAGCGTGGTTACGGCACGCTGAAGAAGCTGCGTGAAATGGGCATGAAGGATGTCGGCTTTGGCATGACCGTTCAGGACAAGAACGCTCCTGACTTGGTTCCTCTGTATAAGATTTCTGACGAGATGGGCATGGAGTTCGCAACCGCTTCTCTGCACAACAGCTTCTACTTCGTTGAGGCCAAGAACATCATCCACGACCGTCCGATGGTCGCAAAGAACTTTGAGAATCTGGTCAATGAACTGCTCCGCAGCAACAGCCCGAAGAAGTGGTTCCGTGCATACTTTAACCACGGTCTGATCAATTACATCTACGGCCAGAAGCGTCTGCTGCCTTGCGACATGAGCTTCGATACCTTCTTCATCGACCCGTATGGCGATGTTATGCCTTGCAATGGTACCAAGGATAAAGAGGTCATGGGCAACCTGAACAATCAGACTTGGGACGAGCTGTGGAACAGCCCGGAAGCAGAGAAGGTTCGTGCAAAGGTTCGTTGCTGCGACCGTGACTGCTGGATGATTGGTAGTGTTTCTCCGGCGATGCACAAGTACATTTGGAAGCCTGCTACTTGGGTTCTGGTTCACAAGTTCAAGGCTCTGTTCACCAAGCATCCGTACAGCATGTATGAGCTGAAGATTTGCCGTGATTACCGCGACGGCAAAGTTACTAAAGAGGATCTGGATAAGTGCAGCACCTGCGACATGAACTGTGTGATCAACAACGGTCTGAGTGAGGCAAGTAAAGAGCAACTGAAGCATAAAACCGGCGAGGAAATCGTGGATGCTGATATCGCAGCACAGCAGATGGAGACGAAGTAAAAGGAGAGAGAGATGAAACGAGCACTAATAGTAGCAGCAACAGGTGGATTCCTAAATGGCTTTTTGATTCCTGATATGAAGCTGTTGCAAGAAATGGGATATGAAGTACATTGCGCAGCAAATGGGAATTCGGTTTCTACTTTTGTACCTGAAGAGCGATTTGCATCTATTGGAGTTGCGTTTCACCAGATTGATTTTTCATCAACGTCTCCTATAAGCAAAGAAAGCTTAACGGCATATAAGCAGTACAAAGAATTACTAAATAAATATGAATTCGATTTTGTCCATGTCCATACTCCTATTCCAGGAGCAATTGTCAGAATGGCCACGAGGCGCAAGAGAAAAAGAGGATGCGTAGTGGTCTATACTACACATGGTTTGACATTTCCAAAGGGATCTTCTCTTAAGACAAAAATCGTTTATGGGGGTGTAGAATGGATTTGCTCATGGATGACGGATGGCATTATAACAATCAACTGGGAAGATTATGCGCAAATGAAAAAGATGGGATGTAAAAACGTCTATCATATTAATGGAGTTGGCGTGGATACATCAAGATATCATGAATGTCAAATTGATCGAGAAACCTATAGAAAATCATTGGGACTTTCGGAAAATGATATCGCGATTCTGGAAGTTGGAGAATTATCTACTCGAAAAAACCATAAGGTCATTATTGATGCATTAGAAAAACTTGCGGATCAGAGATATGTTTTTTTGATTTGTGGTAAGGCTATGAGTAATTTGGGAACATATGATTTTCTGAAAAAATATGCAGAAGAAC
>OQVT01002996.1_pt1 | contig 10866 bp, 6 predicted proteins | sample 1691561 | NCBI WGS metagenome assembly OQVT01 (sample SAMN03418260, study PRJEB22391) | human gut metagenome | biome: human-gut; feature: organic feature; material: feces | host: Homo sapiens | place: Tanzania | collected 2013-01
CATAGCCATGTTGTGGCGGATGCGCATCACGGCTCCGAAGGTATTGGTGCGCAGGCGCAGATGGCCGTACTGGCGCATATACTCAAAGGTCTGGCCCTTCTTCTGCATGGGATAGTCGCTGCCGCAGAGGCCGTAGACCTCGAGCTGCTCGCACTGGATTTCTACAGTCTGGCCGGCACCCTGGCTCTCTACCAGTGTACCCACGGCGCTGATGCAGGCTCCGGTGGTAATGTTCTTGAGCATCTGGGCGTCAAACTTGGCAGGGTCTACTACCACCTGGATGTTCTTGATGGTAGAACCGTCGTTGAGCGCAATAAAATCGACAGCCTTGCTGCTGCGGTGGGTACGCACCCATCCCTTTACATTTATCTCTTTTCCGAAATCGGTGCTCTTGAGGGCATCGACTACTTTAGTTCTTTTCATCTTTATCTATAGTCGTTTAGTTTCTGATTATTCGAAAGCACCCATGCGCAGCATGTCTACCTCTTTCTCGGTGAGATAGCGCCAGTCGCCGCGACGCAGGTTCTTCTTGGTGAGACCGGCAAACATCACGCGGTCGAGCTTGGTGACATGATAACCCAGGCTTTCGAAGATACGGCGCACGATGCGGTTCTTGCCGCTGTGAATCTCGATACCCACCTGGCTCTTGTCGTTGTCATCGGCATATTCGATGGCGTCGGCGTGCACTTCACCGTCTTCGAGGGTGATGCCGTCGGCTATCTGCTGCATGTCGTGAGCGGTGAGGTTCTTGTCGAGATATACGTGATATACCTTTTTCTTGAGGAACTTGGGATGGGTCAGCTTGCAAGCCAGCTCGCCGTCGTTGGTGAGCAGGAGCACACCCATAGTATTGCGATCAAGACGACCCACGGGGTAGATGCGCTCGGGGCAAGCGTCCTTGACGAGGTCCATCACGGTCTTGCGCTGCTGGGGGTCATCCACTGTGGTGACATAGTCCTTGGGCTTGTTGAGCAGCACGTACACCTTCTTCTCGATGGTCACGGGCTGGTCGTGGAACTTCACCTCGTCGGTGCGCAGCACCTTGGTACCCAGCTCGGTCACTACCTGGCCGTTGACGGTGACCACGCCTGCCTGGATAAACTCGTCGGCCTCGCGGCGTGAGCATACGCCGGCATTGGCGAGGAACTTGTTGAGGCGCAGGGGCTCATTGGGGTCAATGTGGTCTTCCTTGTACTCGATGCGCTTCTTCATGCTATACTTTGCATGTGGATCGTAGTCGGCTGTACGCTGACGGTAGCCACCGCGCTGCTGACCGTAACCACCCTGCTGGCGGCCCTGATAACCACCCTGCTGACGGGGCAGGCCGTAACCACCCTGCTGACGGCCCTGATAGCCACCCTTCTGGCGAGGCTGGTAACCACCCTGCTGACGGGGCTGATAGCCACCCTGCTGACGGGGCTGATAGCCACCCTGCTGACGGGGCTGGTAGCCACCCTGCTGGCTCTGATAGTCGTTCTGCTGGCTCTTATAGCCGTTCTGCTGCTGGTCGTCACCCTGCTGCTGGTTGTAACGTGGGCGATAGCCACCCTGCTGACGCTGCTGGTAGCCACCCTGCTGACGCTGCTGATAGCCACCCTGACGCTGCTGGTAGCCACCCTGCTGACGCTGCTGATAGCCACCCTGGCGCTGCTGGTAGCCACCCTGCTGACGGGGCTGATAGCCACCCTGACGCTGCTGATAGCCGCTGTTGCTGCTCTGCAGACCGGCGCCGAAGCCCTCGGGACGGAATCCGCCCTCGTCGTTGTTGCTCTTGTCAGAGCTGTAAGCACGTTGTGTGTGAATGCGGGGACGCTGTGAGCGGCCCGTGTTGCTGCTGTACTCTCGCTGATAGTTGCCTGTTGGACGGCTGTAAGCCTGAGTGCTGTCTTTCTTTTCAGAAGACTGTTCCTGTGTCTTGTTCTCTTCTACTTCCATTGTGTAAAATGTTTCTTTTTCTTGGCCTCACGGCCGTGGTTAATAAATTAAAAATCTCGAAAAAATTTAAAACTATAGTACTATAATCTCTTCTTTTTTGTAGCATCTGTCTGTGCCATGGCTGATTCTAAGCAAGCTTTTTTCTACCCATTAGGCTTAACGAAAATGCTCTTCATTAAACAAAGTTTCTTTAGTTACGGCGTGCCTCTTGTTGTGCCAACCTTAATCTACTCTTGTTCTTATTGATTGAAAACAGTTCGTTTTAAAATTAAAATTCAAAATTCCTATTGATAATTTCTTTTTTTGCTTGTCGATGACCTCATGGCGCGTCGATGACCTCATGGCATATTGATGACCTCAAGGTGCGTCTACGGCCTCTTTACGGTCCCGACATGTCGCGTCTGCGACGCTCTTGTTTGATAGGCAGGTTTAATTTGAACATTGCGGGACAAGCCATGCAGCGCGTCCCGCAATGTGACGCATTAAATGCCTGTATAGTTGTGCGGCGTGATGGCCATGAGCTCTGCCTTCACGCTGTCGCTCACCTGCAGACCCTTGATAAACTCGTGGATGGTCTCCTCTGTCATCTTGGTGTTGGTGCGTGTGAGCGCCTTCAGTGCCTCATAGGGATGCGGGTAAGCCTCGCGACGCAAGATGGTCTGTATGGCCTCAGCCACCACAGCCCATGTGTTGTCGAGGTCGGCGGCGATGGCCTTCTCGTTAAGTATGAGCTTGCGCAGACCCTTCAACGTGCTCTCCATGGCTATGACACCGTGGCCGAGAGGCACACCGATGTTGCGCAGCACGGTAGAGTCGGTAAGGTCACGCTGCAGACGGCTCACGGGCAGCTTCTGTGCGAGGAACTGCAACACGGCGTTAGCCAGACCGAGGTTACCCTCAGAGTTCTCAAAGTCGATGGGGTTCACCTTGTGGGGCATGGCGCTTGAGCCTACCTCTCCAGCCTTGATCTTCTGCTTGAAATATTCCATCGAGATATACATCCACATGTCGCGGTCGAGGTCGATGATGATGGTGTTGATGCGGCGTATGGCATCGAACACGCTGCCCAGACAGTCGTAGTTGCTTATCTGTGTGGTGTACTGCTCGCGCTCCAGACCCAGCTTCTCGCTTACGAAGCGGTTGCCGAACGCCTTCCAGTCATACTGAGGATATGCCACATGGTGAGCGTTGTAGTTGCCTGTAGCGCCGCCAAACTTGGCTGTCATCTTGCAAGCCTTGAGCTGTGCGAGCTGCTCTGTGAGGCGATAGACGAACACCATGATCTCCTTGCCCAGACGTGTGGGCGAGGCGGGCTGTCCGTGGGTCTTTGCCAGCATGGGCACGTCCTTCCACTCGTCAGCATACTGCTGCAGCTGTGCTATCAGCTCCTCCACCAGCGGACAGTACACGTTTTCCAGTGCCTCCTTCATTGAGAGGGGCACGCTCGTGTTGTTAATGTCCTGTGAAGTGAGGCCGAAGTGGATAAACTCTTTGTAGGCATCAAGGCCGCCAATCTTGTCAAACTGCTCCTTGATGAAATATTCCACCGCCTTGACATCGTGGTTTGTCACCTTCTCGATGTCCTTAACACGCTGTGCGCCTTCCTCGTTGAAGTCGGCATAGATGCTGCGGAGCTGTGGGAAGAGAGCATGGTCAAAGGAGGCGAGCTGCGGGAGAGGCAGCTCACAAAGTGTGATGAAATACTCAATCTCTACGCGCACTCTGTAACGGATGAGTGCATACTCGGAAAAATAGTCGGCCAACGACTCGGTCTTTCCTCTATAACGGCCATCTATAGGAGATATGGCTGTCAGCAAATCAAGTGTCATAAATTTATCTATAAATGATTCTTTTTCTTCTGTTAGGGTGTATGCCTGAATTATGGTGCAAATATACAAATTTAATCTGAAACAATACGATTTTTTCTTTCTAAAGATAACATAAATAATTATAAACGCTCTGATTTATAGACATAAAGCGGTGTTTTCCTCTTTTTTCATGTTCTTTTGGACAGAACGGCATAAAAATTGATGTTTGATAGACGAAGCACAGACGACTCACCGTTAAAGAAACGAGAGGCCGTTAAAGAGAAAAAGGATGTAACCTTATGAGTTACATCCTTCTCTTGTGTGGGCGTTGACGGATTCGAACCGCCGACCCTCTGCTTGTAAGGCAGATGCTCTAAACCAGCTGAGCTAAACGCCCTTGCTTTCAGTAAGCGGTTGCAAAGGTAAGAAAAGTTTTGCAGCAAGCCAAACAACTGGCATAAACATTCACTTTCTTTAATATTTCAAAGCAGCTTTTCACATCGTTTCACACAAAATCGGCCGTTTAAGGTCAAAAAACAAACCCAAACAGGCTACAAAAGAGCTCCCGCAACGAGAAGCCCCCCAAAAACAAGGATGCGATGCGACGGACCATGCCGCACACACCACATCCTCTTTTGCTTAACTTAAAAACTATTTTTTACAAAACCGCTGAGCCATTTTGTAAGACGCCCGTCAGCGGAAGCAGCGTCTTTATTCATACTTGAATCGCCAGATCTGATAGTTTCCGGGGTCATTGCCGCGGTCCGAAACAAAATAGATGTAGCCGTCGGTTGTCCAGTAAGGCTGGCCGTCATACGACTTGTTCACGGTGAGCTGCACGAGATTGTTGCCGTCGGTGTCAACGACATAGAGGTCGGCATCCTTCTTGTCCTTCTTTGACGACTGGAACACTATACGCTTGCCGTCGGGCGAGAAGCGCGGATGGAAGGCGAAGCCCTTCTTGGCATCGGTCACCTGCACCTGCTCGCTGCCGTCGATGTTCATGACCCAGATACTGGTGCTCTTGGCATCGCTCGAATATTTCACATAAGCCACCTTCTTGCCGTCGGGCGAGAAGCTGGGCTGATAACCGTTGGAGAGGAGCGTCGTCTCGCCCGTCTTCATGTCTTTCATCCAGATGTCGCTGTTCTGCACAATGACGGTGCTCACGCCAAAGCCGAAGAGCATGCCTGCCCAGTTGACCTTGCGATAGTAAGTGTTCTGGATCTTGTTATACACGATCTTGGAGCCGTCCTTGTTGAAGCTCGGGTTCTCCTCATAAGCGTCAGAGCTCTCTGTTATCTGTGAGAGCGCCTTGCCTTTGTTGTCGAACATGGTGAAGATGTCAGACGTTGACGATCCGTCCTGCATGCAGCTGAAAGCGAGCTTGTCGGTTGCAGGATTGTACCACGGGTTGCGGTTGAAGTTTTTGCCACTGGTCTTCTGCGACATGGCAGCAGAGAAGGGGTTGGCTTTCTTATAGATGTTATAATATTTCTTGTTCTCACGCACAGAGAAATAGAGAGGTGCACCATTGTCACCGCCGAAGGGATCCAAACACGGCTCAGCGTTGTCTGTGACCTGTGTCAAGGTAGAGAGGTTCTCGCCAGTCATGGTGATGGCAAACTTCTTCTTGGCGTCCACGTTCATGGCCACCGCCGTCAAAAGGGCTGCAAACAGAATTTTTTTCATAAGCTAGAATTTTAAATTAATGTTTATATTGTTTTTTATTCCTTGAATTCAATTTCTTGAATTTCATCCTACATTGTGTTGGTGTGTCGCATCGCCACGCCGTTAAGTCTAAATTTGTCTGGTTGGCGACACGCTGTCTTCTTCTTTGCAAATATAAAACATTAATTCTTTAGTGGCAAGAAAAACACCCGTTTTTTTCTGCCTCACACAAAAAAATCGCAATTCAGCACCCTTTTCAGGTAGCCATGCCCGTCATTTGTTCTGTTCATGCCCAATGGGGGCTGCCCATGCCCCACCCCATCAAGGCTCCTCCACCTTTATCTTCACATCCAGCGTCTGCTCAATGACGGGCACGATGTCTTCCAGCTGGGTTGCCGTGAAGCGTCCCGTGAGGCGGCGCGTCAGGTTGTCTTGTGCGGTGGTGAGGCGCACGTCATAGTAGGCGCCAAGCGCAGAGAGCACCTCGCCGAGAGGTGTGGCGCTGAAGGCGAAGGTGTGTAAGAGAGCCTGCGCCGGCTGTTGGGTGACGGTCGGCTTGCTGTCGGCAGATGCAAGCACAGCCTTCATGCCGCGTGTCATCACCACGTTGCCGCCGGTCTTCACCGACGCAAACTTGACCCTTCCGCTCTCCACGCTCACCAGAGCCTTGCCGCCGCGCTCGTCAAGAGAGAACCGCGTGCCAAGCACCTTCACGCTGCCTATCGTTCCGCTTGCGGTGAAGGGGCGGCTGGCGTCGTGGCGCACGCTGAACGAGGCGGCACCGTGAAGATAGAGACGGCGGCAACTGTCGCCGCGGAACGCGAGCGACGAGTGGGGCTGAAGTGTCACCTCCGACCCGTCGGGCAAGACGAGAGCCAGCGGTGTGTCGCCACTCTCGTAGAGCGTCTGTCCACCGCCCTGCTGCATCCACACCAAGGCTCCTGCCACCGCCAACACGATGGCGGCAGCCGCAGCAGAGAACCATAACCTTAGCCGTGTGGCGCGGGCACGCAAGCCCGTGGCCTCAGCAAAGCGGCGATAGGCGTGCTTCGTGTCCAGCGCGTCGTTACGATAATGGCGCATCACAAATATCTCGTCTTTCTTCATATCTGTCTTTAAAAAAAATCAAACTGTTCGATGCCGGCAAACATCTAAGCAAACATCTAATATTGCTTCCACTTGCCTTTTCCCGAACTATATCCTCCCACGAAGCCAAGACCGCCTTCCACGTTTGAAGGCGTGGGGGCAATCTGCGAGAAGCCATAATTGGCGAAGTCGTTGCCGTCAATGTCGTTCAAGCCCTTGAAGAAGCGGTAGGCTGTTTCTGAGATCTTGTACATCACCACCTTATATCTCATTGTGGCGTAGAAATCTTCTTTCCCCCACACGCCTCCTGTCGCCTCCTTCGGCACGTTAAGATGTAGCGTGTAAGACGGCGCATGCAGACTGGAGTCGTCGAAGATGTAGAAGTTCTGATAGAAATTGCGCTCAAAGCCGAAGTCGCTGTCAGCGTTGGTCAAGGGCTTGAGCAGCGGCTCGTTCTGTATGTTCAGCTCCTGCCAGCGTGTGTAGCTCTGCGAGGTCACCAGGTAATAGCCCTTTGGCGGGGTTACCTGATCGTCATCGTCGGCCTTTGGCGCTTGGTTGTTGTCATTATTAACGTTGTTGCCGCCTACTATGATGATGCCGTCTTTACAATAGAAACGGTAGTCGGCCATCACGCGCACAGCATAATAGTCTTTTGTCTTGGGGTCATCGTTGAAGCGTGCCGCCAGCTGCACATAGTCGCGGAAGTCGCCGTCGCCGTCAGCGTCGGCCCTCACGTCAGCCATGCTCAAGATCTCTGCCTCCACGGTCTCAGGAATGACCGTCACCGCCTCGGCATCGGGTAGCCCTGCATGGCTGGCTTTTATGCGTATCACGTCGCCCGCTTTGTGTTTGGCTACTACGCGATATTCGCCTTTGCCCAGGCTTTCTACCTTCTGCTCTACACCGTTTAGGCGGTAGGTAACATTGGCATCAGACAATCGGTGTGGCGTTGTCAGTTCCGACGGCTTCGTGTTCACGGGTATGCTTTCGGCCAGTGATATGATGGTGGTGTCGGAACAGGAGGGCATGCAGTACATCACTATCTTGGGCTCGCCCTCAATCTTTCCCAGATCAAAATGGTCGGTACACGACGACATGGCCATAGCGGCGGCAACAGCTGCCACGGCGGCTCTAAATATCTTGCGTATGTTTGTTGTCTTCATAAACATTATTTTTGTTTGTCCAAATCACGACGATTGGGTATGTTGTGTTTAAAATCAGAATTTTATGGTGTAGCTAACCGACGGCAGGATGGGGATGAAGCCTGGCGCCTTAGCTCTGAGGGCACTGCCGTTCCAGTCTTGCTTCAGCTCTACATACATGGCGTTGAGATGACAATAGGCGTTGTAGACGCTCACGTTCCATATTCGCTCATGACCGTGCTTCGTGGTGTGGTGGAAGTCGAAGCCGAGGTCGAGGCGGTGATACATGGGCAGCGCCACGTTGTTGGGCCGTTCATAGACATAACTGTTGGCACCGATGCCACCGAAGCTCAGGTCGGGGTTCGTGAAGCCTCCTGCCGTGCCGCCGTTGTGGCCCGGTGTCTCGGGCATGGGCGCTATCTGCGTGGGCACCGTCATGCGGTTGCCGCTGCGCATGATGAAGGCGGCGGTGAAGTTGATCTTATCCGTCACCGCCCACTGCATGGTGACGTTTAGCTTGTGGCGGTTGTCAAACTTATCGGCAAACCACCCGTCATACCACCCGTCGAAGCGGCGTTTGTTCCACGACAGCGTGTAGGCGGCAGAGAGGTCGAGGCGCGAGGTGTGATAATGGGCGTCGGCCTCCACGCCGTAAGACATGCCGCGCCCATCCATCACGTTCTCGTCCCAACGGTCGGCGGGCGGCTCTATTCCTGCCCACGAAGCATACTGCAACATGTGGCTTGTCCGCTTATAGTAGGCTTCCACCGACAGGTCGAGACGGCTCGACGGCTCGGCATACAGGCCAGCGGTGAGCTGCCAGGACCGCATGGGCTCAAGCTTGGCGGTGGTAGACACCCAATAGTCGGTGGGCAGGTCGAGGAACGAGTTTGTTATGCGGTGCACATATTGCGTCATCATGGTGTAGGACAGCTTGGCTGCCATCGTGCGGCTCATCTGCCAACGCATGGCGACACGCGGGTCGAAGCGCATAAAAGTTTTGCCGTCGGTGCTGAACAGGCTGGCGTTGAAGCCCGCGTTAAGGCTCCACTGCGGCGCCAGTCGCCATGAGTCTTCGGCAAAGAGGTTCAGCTCGTGCGACACGTTGCGGTTGCTGCCCGAGGAGCTTATGGTGTCGTTCTTTTCGGCGGTGCCCACGATGCTGCGCTGTGCCTGCGTCTGCGGTCTGAACACATGCCATGTGTAGGCTGTGCCGAAGCGTATGTGGTGGCGCGAAGAGGGACGGTAGTCGAACTGTGCGTCGGCTCCCGTGTCATAGATCATCGAGCGGTAGCCGTGGGAGAGGAAGCTCACCTGCTTCTCACCCTCCTTGCCATAACTGTCGTTGTCGGTATAGTTGTAGCGCGAATAGTTTTGGGTGAACGTGGCGTTGAAGTTGGCAAAGAGCTTTGGCGAGAACACATAGTTCCAGTTGAGGGCCACGTTGCGGTTGCCCCATCTCATGTTCATGCGCGTGATGTCGTGGTCGCTCCAGATGTTGCCGTTCGCGTCGGTAGAGTATTCAAAATAGCTGTCGTCTTTGGTGTTGAAGCGGTCGCGTCCGCTATAGAGGCTTAGCGACAGTCGGCTACGATTAGAAAAGATGTGCGAGAGTTTTGCGTTCATGTCGTAAAACAGGTAGCCCAGCGACAGCTTATCGTCGCTACCCTTGTTGACGAGTGCAAAGATAGGGGTGGTGAGCAGGTCGAGCCAACTGCGGCGCAGGCCGAAGACGTAGGAGGTGCGGCGGTCACGGCCGATAGGACCTTCGAGCCAGAAGCGTCCGTCGAGCGTGCCTATGGAGTAGCCGCCGTGGGTGCTGGTGAGGTCGCCGTCTTTGGTGCGCACGTCGGTCACCGACGACAGACGGCCCGCATAGCGTGCGGGGAAGCCGCTCTTGTAGAAGTCGACACGCTTCACGATGTCGGTGTTGAACGCCGAGAACAGGCCCAGCGTGTGGTTGACCTGATAGAGGGGCGTGCCGTCGAGCAGGAACAGGTTCTCGTCGTTGCCGCCGCCATGAACATAGAGGCCCGACATCAGTTCCACGCCTGGAGCCACACCCGACGTGAGCTGCAGCGCCTTCACCAGGTCAGGCGACGACAGCAGGGCGAAGCCCCGTCCGATGTCACTGCCCCTCAGCTGCCGGTGACCCGTCTGCTCGTTGAGCAAAGTAGAGTTGCGGTCGGCCGTCACCGTGACCTGTTCGAGCGTGGCGTTGGGGGTGAGAGAAAAATCGTGGGTGTGGTCAGCCTGCAAGCGTAAGCGGTAGTGGCTGTCGGCAAATCCCAGATACGACACCTTCACATCGTGCTCACCCTCGTCGAGGGTTATGCTGTAGAAGCCGTAGGCGTTGGTGGTGGTCACCGCCCCCGATGTTGCATCGTAGACGGTGGCGCGTATGAGCGTCTCGCCCACCGAGTCGCGCACGAAGCCGCTCAGCGTGTAGCGTGTGGCGGCGCGGCGCACCTTGGGTGCCTTGGGTGCCGTCGTGGCGGGCGTGTCGGCGGCCGTCTTGCGGTGCAGCATGACATAATGGCCCTGACGGGTCCATGTTATGCCGATGGGCTGGAAGAGGGCATCGAGCCACAGGTCGAGCTTATGCTTTTTTGGTGCCGCCTTGGTGAACGGCACGTCAAGGGGCAGCGTTGCATCGTAAACAAAGCTCACGCCTTGCTCACGCGCCACGATGTCCATCATCTGTCTTACGGTGCGGGTCTTCGCCGCCGCCGTCACGGTGACAGCCAGCAGCAAGAACATGAGCACAAATGCTTTAAATGTTGTTTTCATCTTGTCTTTTTTGTTTGTCATACGTCTACAAGATGCGTCATGACGGGAAATCCCCTATTTTCAGAAACTAAAAAAATGTTAAACAGAACAAGATATCGTCGCGTTGGCCGCGCAGGCGCTTCATCGCCGCCGCCAACTCGTGCTCCACGGTCTTCACGCTTATGCCCAGTTCGGCGGCTGTCTCGGCATAGCTCATGCCGTCGCGTTTCACCATGAGCAGCACCTCACGCCGGCGCTTCGACAAGGCTTCGATGGCTGTCCATAGACGGGCCTCGCGTGCCGAACGGTCCATGGTGTCGGCGCTTACCGCCAGCTGCGGGTCGTTCTCCATCAGGCGCACAGCCTCATCGCCGCCGTCAGCCTCAGCAGGCTTTGCCCGCAAAGCCATGAGACAGGCGTTGCGCACAGCGGCAAAGAGGTATGGACGCGCT
>OQVT01002998.1_pt1 | contig 10864 bp, 14 predicted proteins | sample 1691561 | NCBI WGS metagenome assembly OQVT01 (sample SAMN03418260, study PRJEB22391) | human gut metagenome | biome: human-gut; feature: organic feature; material: feces | host: Homo sapiens | place: Tanzania | collected 2013-01
AAACAATCGTATCCACTACGGTATCGGTGGATATCTGCTTTGCCAGTTCTTCCGCTGCCGCAGATGCTTCACTTAATCTGGACTTCAACGTTGTCATATCCAGGAAATAGTTTACATGTGAATTCGGTGTTACAAAATGTCCCGGAATTGCTTTCAAAACCACATTTGGATTTGCTTTTGACAATATCTTAACTACTTTCTCCATATGCGCCCTCCTTATGTCTAACCCCATTAAATTGTGTGACAAAAACTCTATTTATATCTTAATTCATTGTACAATTTAATGCAATATTTTTTATTGTAAAATTTTTCAGAGGTCTTTCTTTTGGAGAAAATGCATCTTATCTTACGAAATTAGTGAATACTGCATCCATTCATATTTCAGGTGGCTGCCTTCACAAATTTCTGCCGGAAGCAGTGCTCTTGCCACCAGCTTTAAATCCTCAGATTCTATATCTGTACGTTTCAGATTTGCATAATCGCCATCAATGCGAACCACTTCATAATACCATGTTTCCATTGTCGTTCAGTATCTCCTCTATGTTTTCATTCAAAAACAAATCCAGTTCTTTATCTACTACTTCTTTTCTTTTCGGATTTGGATTTTTGATTTCTTTTCCTCTGCAAATCACCCGCTCAACAGTTCGAAGATTTGTCAGGCTCTCCAATGGATTTCCTTTTGTTACAATCATATCGGCACATTTTCCCTCTGCAATAGAACCGGTGATATGGTCGATTCCCATTAGTTTTGCATTCTGAAGCGTCGCCGTATATAATGCAAACTGATTTGTAACTCCGCAATATTTATGGAAGTAAAACAGTTCTCTCCAAAAATCATACTGTGTAATATATGGACATCCCACATCATTGCCAAGTCCAACCGGAATATCATTTTCGAGTGCTGTCTTCGCTGATTCTATAATTCCTTTAAATACAATCATTCCATTATACTGGTCTTTCTCCGATGCACCGGACACAGCCGGATCAAACAACGCATAGGGAAGTGCCGGTGAAATTGTTGTACAAAGAAATGCATTCTTTTCCCGGTACAGCTGGATTGTCTGCTCATCCATCACAGCACCGTGTTCAATCGAATCCACACCGTTTTCCAATGCCACCTTAACACCTTCCGGAGATTCGGTATGTGCTGCTACACGATATCCTAATTTGTGAGCTTCTTCACAGACCGCCCTTACCATAGCCGGTGACATTTTGAGTTCTCCCGGTGTTCCTTTTTCCTTGGCGTCCATAACGCCTCCGGTAATCATAAGCTTAATCCAGTCTACTTTCTGCTCTTTTGCTTTATGAACCTGTGCCAAAGCCATCTCCACATTTTCTGCCGCGATTGCAACAGAACCTGCCATATGACCTCCCGGTACTGAAATTCCCTCATTTGACGCTAAAATTCTTGGACCTTCCAGTTTATTTCTGGCAATGTCATCTCTGCAACGTGTGTCAAAACTGCCAAGACCTCCCACTGTCCGAATCGTAGTCACACCACCCAGAAGCTCCAGCTTGGCATATTTTGAAACGAGCTTATACGCAATTGCCCTGCTGATGCCATTGCTCATAATTTTCCTAACCATAGCAGCATTATCTCTTGGTTTTGTACTTGGCTGTCCATTTCCTGCAAGGTGTACATGAAGGTTAATCAAACCGGGCATAATATACTGCCCTTCCAAATCCACCTTCTGATATGCTTCATAGTTACTGTCTTCATCAACAATTCCCGTAATTGTTTCCCCATCAACCAGAATTACTTTATGCGTAACCGGTTCCATATCCTTTGTTCCATCCAGAATAACTCCATTGACATATGCTTTCTTCATTTGTAACCTCCCGCATCTGCTTGTTCGTTATTTTTTCTCTATTTTATCATCAATGTTTCTGTTTTTAAAGTCACGCTGGAATGTTTTGCATGGAAATCTTCAACTTAATAGTGATACTGCTTTTTCTTCACAAGGAGGAAAAACATCGTTACAAACAACGCCATGACTTCTGCTGCCACAATGGAAAACCAGATACCGTCTACGCCCCAAAGTATCGGCAAAACTAAAATTACAATAATCTGAAAGACCAATGTCCGCAGAAACGAGATAATTGCAGACACCATACCATTATTTAATGCCGTAAAGAAAGAGGAACCCCAAACGTTAATGCCCATTATTAAAAATGCAATGCTGTAAATCCGGAACCCTCTCACCGTAAGTTCCATAAGTTCTGCATCATAGCTGGTAAAAATTGCAGAAAGCGATCTGGACAAAACCTCTGATGAAATCAGCAAAAACACTCCTGAAATTACAAGAAATGTCATACTCTTCCGATAAAGGTTGTGCAGTTCGTCATGATTTCCCGCACCATAGTGGTAGCTGACAATAGGTGCACTACCAATTGAATATCCCAGGAAAATTGCCATAAACACAATGTTAATATACATAATAACGCCGTATGCTGCGATTCCGTTTTCCCCAGCCAGCTTCATCAACTGGAAATTATACAGTACATTGACAACTGATGCTGAAAGATTGGTTACCATTTCAGAAGAACCATTCACACATACTTTTCCCAAAACTGCAAAATCCATATGAAACCTTGTGATTCGCAAAAGACTGTTGTTCTTTTTCATAAAATAAATGGCAGGTGCCAGTCCCCCAATAATCTGTCCGACTGCCGTTGCAATTGCTGCCCCTGCAAGTCCCAAAGGAAAAACGGCTATCAGCAGGTAGTCTAAAATTCCATTGGCAACTCCTGCCACAATATTAATTACCAGGCTAAGCCCGGGCTTTTCTGCCGCAACAAAAAAGCTTTGAAATGCAAATTGTAAAATAAAAAACGGCATCGCCACAAAACAAATTCTTGCATATAAGACACAATCTGCAAGCAGTGCATCCGTTGCTCCCAGAACAATGGCAATTGGTCTTGCAAATATAAATCCAAGTGCTGATACCATTGCACCTACCACCAACGCCACTACAATCAACATCGAGAAGTACTCATTCGCCAGCTCTTTCTTTCCTTCTCCCATGGTCTTCGATACAATGGCACTTCCACCTGTTCCAATCATAAATCCCAGTGTAGCAACCGCCATCAGAATCGGCATAATCAGATTCACCGCTGCAAATGGCGTTTTCCCAACATAATTAGATACAAAAAATCCATCTACAATACTGTAAACTGACGTACATAGTATCATCAGAATGGACGGTAGTACGAATCTTAATAACCTTTTATAAGTAAAATGATCTGATAATTGTATTTTCATAATATTTCCTCTTTTTCTATTTTAATTTTCTATTTTCCTGGTTTTGGCTTGTTGTATGCCTGTTATGCCCTCGCACGTCAGATTGATTGGGTATAAGAAGCATTTTTTACTTGTTATACCCTCGCTCGGTGGGGTGGCTGGGTATGGGAGGGCATTTCTTGCCTGTTATACCCTCGCTTGCCAGTTTGATTGGGTATAGGAATGTATTTTTCACTCGCCATACCCCCGTACAGCAATTTCACTGGGTATTAAGCGCAATTTCCTACTTCTATACCCAACGTGTCCGGCTGCTGAGGGTATAATCCACCAATTTCTATAATTCCTTAACTTTATCCCAAAGCAGGCTGGTTGTTTTTCGCATTAATTGCAAATACTCGGTGCTTTCAGGTTTTGATAATTCATCAAAAACACTGTTTTCTGCCTCCATTACAGGATATATTTTTTCTTCCAGCATTTCTTTACCTTTCTCCGTAATGGAAATATGCATATCTCTGCGCTTCCCTTTTGTAAGCTGCAAAATGCCTTTTTCTTGCAACTTTTGTATGGAAGAATTGATGGTCTGCCGACTAAACAGATAAATATCCGCAATATCTTTCTGCAAACAGCCATCCCCCAATTCCGCAATTGCATACAGAATCATAAAAGCACTGTCCGAAAGTCCAACCTTCATACTGATTTCGTGGTAAATTCGGTCAATTTCCCGATAAAGATAATTTAACTCTTTCATCTCTTTTCGCAATTCAACCATAGATATCCTCCATTAAGTATTCTTGCTGTTACTCATGCTCTTTTTAAATCCGAAATCGGATTCATAGAAACGAATTATAATCCGATTTCGGATTATTGTCAACTTTATTATTTTCTACACGATTATTTTTATAAACCTCCTACTATCCTTTACTTCTCTTATTATGACTTACAAGCTATCATAACTTACAAACTACCATGACTTGCAACCATCATGTTTTCCAAACCACCATGACGTACCGTCATAAATCCCCTAAGCAAAGTTTCAAATCCAAATGTTGACATTTCAACATTTATGTTTTAAAATGCAAGAAGTTGAGTTGTCAACTTTTCTCGGGAGGTATTCGTTATGATTGAACGGTTTGAAAAATTTTCACTTGCTATTTCTGAAATTTCACATTACTGGCACAGCATTGCTAACGAGGAACTTCAGCCCTATGGTTTAAAAAGCTCGCATGCCATTTATCTGACCACCATGTACCGATATCCGGACGGTGTTACCGCCCCGATGCTTGCTGATTTATGTGCAAGAGATAAAGCAGATGTTTCCCGCATGATGTCCATTATGGAGAAAAAGGGATTGATTATCAAAGAAGGGAATGGGCCCAAGTTGTACCGTGGTATTTTAAAACTTACCGATGAAGGAAGAGTTCTCGCCGGCAAAATCAATCAGCGTGCTGAGCTTGCCGTCCAACAGGCGAGTCAGGGCTTATCCGATGAAAAGCGCCTGATTTTTTATGAGGCACTTGATACCATTACGACCAATCTGCAAAGAATTGCAAAAGAGGGATTATAGACAAAAATTTAAGAGGAGAATTTTTTATGATTAAAATTATTACAGATTCTACTGCTGATTTAGCAGAAAATATCAGAAATGACGTTCATGTTGTTCCACTAACCGTGTGCTTCGGTTCACAGGAATATTTAGATGGTGTTACGATTACACACAAAGAATTTTATGAAAAACTGGTAGAATGTGACACGCTTCCTACTACAAGCCAGGCGGTTCCATCCTCTTTTATGAGAGTCTTTGATGAAGTACTGACGCCTGAAGACAGTGCCATTGTAATCACACTGTCCTCCAAGCTATCAGGAACTTATCAAAGTGCTGTAATTGCTGCTGCCGAATATCCCAATGTTTATGTTATTGACAGTTGTTCTGTTGCCATTGGTGCAGGTATCCTAATTGAGTATGCTCTGCAATGCATCACCTCCGGAATGTCTGCCAGACAAATCACAGAAATTCTGGAGAAGAAGAAAAATGACATCTGCCTGATTGCAATGCTTGATACCCTTGAATATCTCAAAAAAGGTGGTCGCATTTCTTCTACAACCGCTTTTGCCGGTGGGCTTCTTAACATCAAGCCTGTCGTAAATATTGAGAATGGAGAAATCCACATTCTCGGGAAAGCACGTGGTTCAAAACAGGGCAATAATCTTTTAATTCAGGAAATCCAAAAATGCGGTGGCATCAACTTTGATATGCCTATTCTCCTTGGCCACACCGGACTTACAGACGCCCTCCTTCTGAAATATATCGAAGACAGCAAAGCCATTTGGGAAAACGGCGTTGAAAATCTGCGTTATACCTCTATTGGCAGCGTGGTTGGTACACACACCGGACCTGGCGTCATTGCAGCTGCGTTTTTTCGGAAATAGTATCTTTGATTAAAATATAACCACCAGCAACATCTTGAACTGCTCCTGGCCAAATACTGCATGGGGATGTTTTGCAGGCATTACTATCGATTGTCCCTCCCGCAATTCATAATCTGTACCATCTATTGTTATTTTTCCGACTCCATCGAGGCAGGTAACGAAAGCGTCACCACCGGATTCATGTGTACTGATTTCTTCGCCCTTGTCAAAAGCAAACAAAGTTACACTTACATGCTCATTCTGTGCCAAAGTTTTGCTGACTACCTGTCCTTCCTGATATGCTACCTGGTCTTTTAATACCAGAACTTCTGCTTTACTGATATTTTTCATTCCACTCATATTGTTTCCTCCTGATTTTTATAAACTGGTTTTTGGTGTAATGTATCTTCTGATACTCAAGATATTATTATATCCAATTATAGTCTCCCCCAGTAATTGCAAGGGATAAAAGTCCATCCATTTTTTCCACTTCCTCTTCTCCCTCAATAACCTGCACAAGCTTTGCTGTTTCCGCAGCCTGCACCATTTCCTCATCCGGACCGATTTCCATATCGGGTTCCTCACCACAGTCTGGGCAAACCATCTGCGGTCCGATTTGTAATGACAGAAATCTGCTTCCACATTCTTTACACTCATAATATCCACACCTTTTTGTGCCATCCGGTACATAATACATGATATCACCTCCTGGTATTTTTTAATTATTCTTCCCCAGCTCCCAAAAAGCCACTGCGCTTGCGGCGGCAACATTCAGGGAATCTACGCCATGCGTCATCGGAATCTGTACGGTATAATCGCAATCTGCGATGGTATCATAAGAAAGACCGTCCCCCTCTGTTCCGAGGACGATTGCTAATTTTTTCTCTGCAAGAATTTCAGGGTCGTCCAGCTTCCGGCTATTCTCCTTTAATGCCATTGCAACTGTTTTAAATCCTTGACGATGGAGATATTCCATTACATGTTCGGGCCAGCTTTCTTCCTCCAGAATCATCCATGGCACCTGGAAAACCGTTCCCATGCTCACTCTTGCTGCCCGGCGATATAATGGGTTGCTACATCCTTTCGTCAATAGAACGCCATCCATACCAAGTGCGGCGGCAGAGCGAAAAATAGCACCCACATTCGTTGGATTTACCACATTTTCAAGAATAGCAATGCGACGGGCGCCCGTACAAATCTCTTCCAATGTTGGCAGAGTTTTTCGCCTCATGGCACATAACATTCCCCTTGCCAGAGAAAAACCAATGATTTGTGATAAAAGCTCCGGTGCCGCAGTGTATACCGGGACATTCCCACAGCATTCCATAATTGATTTTTCTTTTTCCGTTATTGCTTTTTTATCGACAAGAAAAGAGAGCGGCTGGTATCCCGCATCCAATGCACGTAGAATAACATTTGGACTTTCCGCAATCAGTATACCCAGTTCCGGTTCATAATAATGCAAAAGCTGTGCTTCCTTTTTATCTATATACATTTCCAGTTCCGGCGTATGTAAATCGGTTATTTCAATCATTTGTTATTCCTGCATTTTCATATATTTTTAGAACCTTGTCCACCAGACGGTTTCCTTGATATACCAGCTTCAACGTAAAAAATCGTCTTTCATTCTGTAAAAGGAGCTTCAAAAACTCCTGGTCACCTTCCCAGGCAGGAAGTTCCAGCACTTTTTCCTTGGGAATCCATGCAAGTTCCCCTTCACTGCAGGGAATGGGCGTTCCTTCAAAACCATCTGCCGTAAAAAGGCACATCATCTCCGGCTCCTGCTCGTCACTCAAAAACGAAATCAGTGCCCGGAACTGATATTTTGTCAGTGTATATCCGGTTTCCTCCAAAACCTCACGGACAAGACAATCCTCCGGACTTTCTCCCGCCTCCAGATGTCCTCCTACACCAATCCATTTTCCCTCATTCGGGTCCTGTTTCTTTTTCGTCCGATGCAGCATCAGATATTTTTCTTCTTTTTCCATATAACATAGCGTCGTTATTTTCATTATGCTTTTTCTTCCCGTCTTCTTTTTCGCCTTACACGGTTAATATGCCGTTCATAATCTCCGCTCCGAAGCAGCTCCGACAATACATACTGCTCAAACAGAGGCACCGTGCAGGAATAAAATCCAAGCTTCTCGTTAAAGCCCTCTACCATTCCGGGCGGCAGTATCATATAACCAATACGTACGGAAGGGGCAATCGTTTTTGAAAATGTATTCATATAAATCACATCAACATCTTCTGCCATGGAAAACAACGAGCTCTCCGGTTTACTTGACACGGTCAGTTCCGAGTCATAATTATCTTCCACAATAACCGCTTTTCTCTTTTTTGCCCAATTTAAATATTCCCGCTTTTGCGAAATTCCTATTGTGATTCCACTCGGATAACTGTTAAACGGGGTAACATGCAGCACGGTTGCCTGCGTTCTTGCAAGCTCTGAAGGCAAAATTCCGTCAGTAGAAAGCGTCAGCATGTCACAAGTTATACCCATTGCTTCGTAAACCTTACGGATTTTTTCATAAGACGGTTTTTCCAGTCCAAAGGTACACCCTGTTCCAAATAGCTGTGCTACCAATCCATATAAATATTCTGCACCGGAACCAATAATTACCTGACTCGGATTTATCTGAATTCCTCTGCTTCTTCCAAGATAAGAACAGATTTCCATTCGCAATTCCTTGCAGCCATGATTGGGCGATTTGATTAAAATTTCCTCCCCATAATCCAAAAGTACCTTCCGCATAGTTTTTGCAAGAACGCTATAAGGGAATTCACTTACATGATGCACCTGTGGATGTGGTGTGCGCCATTCCATCTGATTCGGCTCCGGAATCACCTGAAAATCCGCCTCACGGTAAATCACAAAGCATCCGCTTCTCTGCTTTGTTTCAATATATCCTTCATCACTCAGCAAATTCATCGTATGTTCTACCGTAATGACACTGACACCTGTTTCTTCCGCAATAATACGTTTGGATGGAAGCCGTGTATTTAACGGATAAATTCCGGATACAATATCCTGTACAAAATAATTATAAAGTTGAATATAAGCAGGTATATTGCTCTTTTGATCGATTAAATAGTTCATCTGGTTATACTAAAAACTCCTGTTTTGGTCATTTTGATATTACCAATTTGATTGTATGCTGAATCCAATCATTTGTAAAGGAGTAATAAAAACATGAACAAAAATCAGACAAAAATCACAACCATACGACTCACCACCGCTGCCGTACTCATGGCAATGACCATTGCTCTCAGTTCTTTTGGAATTCCGGTGCCCGGCGGACATTTATACTTATGTGATGTTATTATCTGCCTTGCTGCCATTTTGCTTAATCCCTTTGAAGCATTTCTCGTTGGCGGCGTTGGCTCTTTCCTTGGAGATTTGCTTTTTTACCCGGCACCCATGTTTGTTTCTCTTGTAACCCACGGATTACAGGCTGTTGTAATCTCCCTCATATCCCATAAGGTTTTGAAAAACCACCCAAAGATTGCGTCGGGAATCGGTGTTACTGTTGGAGCGGTAATTATGGTCGTTGGGTATACGTTAGGCAAAATTTATGTTTACAGTACGCTTGAATATGCTATTATAAAACTGCCCTATGAAATTGCCCAGGGCGCTGTAGGTGCTATTTTCGGTATGTTTTTATGCTGGAAATGCGGCATCCATAAATTATTTCAAAATATGATTGCCAATAAAGAAGCAAAATAATGGAGTGAATTTTATGTATGAAGAAGTAAAAACACAGGCGTATGAGGTTACTTGTGAATTATGTGAAAAAGCCAAACTAAGAAAAGGACAGATTCTGGTCGTCGGATGCTCCTCCTCGGAAGTATGCGGTGACAAAATCGGAAGCAACTCCAATCTCGAGGTTGCCGAATCTGTTTTTGCCGGAATCTATCAGGCTGTACAGGAACAGGGCATTTATTTGGCTGCACAGTGTTGTGAGCATCTGAATCGTGCCATTATCATCGAACAGGATGCCCTTCCAAACGCAGATATCGTCAATGTTGTTCCGCAGCCAAAAGCAGGTGGTTCTTTTGCGACTACGGCTTACAAAACATTTCATCATCCCATTGCGGTAGAAGAAATCCGTGCAGATGCAGGAATTGACATTGGTGATACTTTTATCGGAATGCATCTGAAAAAGGTAGCTGTACCGGTCCGTCTTACTCATCATGAAATCGGACAGGCACATATTACTGCTGCACGGGTGCGTCCCAAATTTATCGGCGGCGAACGTGCTCATTATAATGAAGAGCTGGAGTAAAATTACTCCAGCTCTTTTTCTACAGGCACCTGAATTTCTGTCAGCCATTCTGCCGGTGTATCTTTATTCCAAACACCATCAATATAGCTTTCCCGAATATTTCCACAGATATGATATCCATTTTCTTCAATGTATCTGATCACTGCGGCATAAGACATTGGCAGACTATCGTAAGACCCTTTGTGATAAATACATGCTGCCGTTATCTCCGGCATCGTTTTAAACTTTAACCATTCCGTTTCTGCTCTCTGTTCCGTCACTGCCTCACAGGTTTCAATCAAAATCTGTTTTTCTTTATACATAGGTTCCAAATAGTTGGTAAAGCAATATTCCGGTTTTGCACATTGACAGCCCACTTTTTCCATCTCGCTCCCCATCAGAGGCATCAGATGAAACAATTCATCATAAGAATCAATTCTTTTTTGTACATAGGCAATAATCACTTTGGGCACTGTTTTAACCAATATCGGTGCCGATAAAACATTTTCCTCTGCACACAGATATGTATCGATAATTGCAATTTTATTTGTCAGTTCTGCAATTTGTGATAATAACTGTGATTTCTTTTTCTGCAAAAGCAGTTTTTCATCCTGCCCCCGATTAATCTTCTTAATGTCCTCTAAAGTAAATCCTGCACACTTCAATGCTGTAATCTGATGGACAACTGCCATTTGATTTAACGTATAATACCGGTATCCGCTTTCATCATCTACATGGGCAGGAAAGAGTAAGCCCTGTTCTTCATAAAACCGCAATGCTTTTACGGTAACATGATTCATTTGTGCAAACATTCCGATTTTATAAAGATATGGTTTCGTTTGTTTTTCGCACTTCTCGTGCTGCTCCGTCATTCTCATTTTTTCCTTTTCCTATTCCCACTGAAATGTTTTTGTTGCAACGCAAGTGCATACAACTGCAATCAGAAATAATC
>OQVT01003000.1_pt1 | contig 10862 bp, 12 predicted proteins | sample 1691561 | NCBI WGS metagenome assembly OQVT01 (sample SAMN03418260, study PRJEB22391) | human gut metagenome | biome: human-gut; feature: organic feature; material: feces | host: Homo sapiens | place: Tanzania | collected 2013-01
ACGATCCACAGGGTGCCCTTCCTCTTCCCCTCCTTCCTCGCCAGGATGTTCGGCCTCATGACGGACGGATCCGTCTCGTCCGGAACATCGACCCTCATGACGGAATCGAATCCCGTGAGCTTGGATTGGAGATAGTCGGCCTTCTCCCCCTCTCCGACACCGCCGTTGACGGGTGCCAGGGCCGGATAGCGGATCATCCCGATCATCGTGGATATGATATCATCGGTGCTTCCGTCTATCTCTTTCAGTACGGCCTCGAGGGACTTCATACGTCGTAATAGTCCGCAATGTTCTAATTTGTAGCGTTCGGAAAGAAGGTGCGGGTCTCCCGTCCCCGAACAGGACGGGAGGCCTCGTCGGAAATCGTTTACGGATGGGAAGTGCGATCACTCGCGCTTCACGATCATCGTGACAGCGTTTCCTCCGCCGAGACAGAGGGTGGCGAGTCCGGTCTCCTTGTTCCTGTCCTGCAGGGCGTAGAGGAGGGTGGTGATGACACGGGCTCCGGAGCATCCGATGGGGTGTCCGAGGGCGACGGCTCCACCGTTGACGTTAAAGATTTCATCGGGGACGTTCAGGTCCTTCTTGACGGCGCAGGATGCGGACGCGAAGGCCTCGTTGTGCTCGAAGAGGTCGATGTCGTCGATGGTCATACCGGCCTTCTCCAGAACGTGCCTGGTGGTGGGTATGGGAGCCTCCATGATGTACTCGGGCTTGACTCCCCTCTCTCCGTAGGCGACGATGGATGCCAGAGGCTTGCAGCCGTGCTCCTCGGCCCACTTCCTGGAGGTCACGACGAGAGCGGACGCTCCGTCGCTGAGCTGGGATGAGTTTCCGGCGGTGACGATCCCGTCCTTCTTGAAGACGGGCTTGAGCTTGCCGAGCCCCTCCATGGTAGTGTCCTCCCTGACCCCCTCATCGCTGTCGACAACGGTGTCGCCCTTCTTGGAGTGGATGGTGATGGAGAGGATCTCCTTCTTGAACTTGCCCTCCTTGGCGGCCTTGGCGGCTTTCAGGTGGGATTCCATGGACAGCCTGTCCGCATCCTCCCTGGTGACGTTGAACCTCTCGGCGACGATCTCGCCGGTGAATCCCATGTGCTGGTTGTTGAAGATGTCCCAGAGTCCGTCGTGGACCATGGAATCGACGACCGTCTGGTCGTTCATCCTGTATCCCCACCTGGCACCGGGCATGAGGTAGGGAGCGTTGGACATGCTCTCCATTCCTCCGACCACGAGGGCTTCGTACTGCTGGGCCTTGATGGCATCGGCGGCGAGCATGGCGGCCTTCATTCCGGATCCGCAGACCGCATTGACAGTGAAAGAACCGATCTCGACGGGAAGGCCTGCTCCGATGGCGGCCTGCCTGGCGGGGTTCTGACCGAGACCCGCTCCGAGAACGTTTCCCATGATACACTCCTGGATATCGGTGGGCTGAAGGCCGGCACGCGAGACCGCTTCCTTGACGACCATGGTTCCGAGCTCCGTGGCCTTGAATCCTGCGAGTGCCTTCCCGTATTTTCCTATAGGCGTCCTTACAGCGCTGATAATGACTGCTTCATCCATGGGATAATCCCTTCCGGACGCTTCCATGGTCGGACATTATAAAAGATTGTCGATGGTCATATACGACCATTGACGAACTCAACAGGTTGCATCAAACCCATCCTCTTCAGAGGCTTGGAGAGATGGCGTCTCGCAGCGGTAGGCGGTTCGTACCATCCGGGAACGATGTTCCTGCGGACAGGGACCGTCACAGGCTCGTACGAGACGGTCTTGCATTTCTTGCACTTGTACTTCCCGTTGCTTCCGGTGGATTTCATCGTCCTGGAGCAGATGGGGCATACGGGATTGGACACCTTCCGATACTCCTGAATGGTGGAGATCACATGGATCTTCTCCAGATTCAATGTCCGGGGTTCATCTCTGAGCTCGCCGACGACCTCGACGACATCTCCCGGATCCAACCAATCCACAGCGAATCTGAATTCCTTGGAGGGTTCGTACGCCGCACAGGTGATCCTGCCGTATTCCGTATCGACATCGATGAAGACGTGTCCTCCCTCGATGTGCTTCACATGCGAAGCCACGGTCCCTTTGATGATATACGATTGATTAGGGACGAGAGGCCCTCTGTGATTCCTTATGATGTGGTCGTCCGTGCCTTGATTGGTCAGGAAGACCATCCATCTGTCCAGAGGCTCGGTGGATATCATCTTCGATGCCTCGATGAGATCCTCCTCGGAATCCCCACGGAGTCCGTACATCACGGGACACGGTGTGGAAGGCACCATCGCGACCTTGTTGAAACGATCCTCCCAGGAATTGAAGGTCGACGGGTAGGAATGATCCATATCCCTTATGGTCGATGGATCGAAGATGCGTTCAGTGCCCCATCTCTCCTGAGGACGATAGGCGAGAAGCTCGAAAGTCGTATCCCTGGGCCTCCATGCCATTCCGCAGGTGCATCCGATGAGACCGCGCCCGCAACCGATCTCGTACGTCGATCCGAAGATCCTCTTTATCTCCGGATCCACAATCCCGCGATTCAGGATCGTTCTCACTCCTCTCCAATAGAATTCCTGGGAAGGTTTGATGCGGGATATCAGAAGACCGGGGTCGGCCTCCTTCTCATGATACCTCTCCATCAGAGGGATGATCCTGGATCTCATCATCTCGGGATCGGGCTCCCATTCGGTCTGATTGTCGAAGCAGCGTATCTCACGGTCGCCGATCATGCCGATGAATCTGCTCCTGCCGGTTCCATGACCGAATCTCATGACGAGAGCACCGTTCCCACGGGTCTTCCATGGAGTCGCAGGATTGAGACGGACGAGACGCGGATTGCCGATGAGGTCCAGATCATCGAATTCCCTGATGATCTCTGTTGCAAGGAACGTCGTGCAGTTCCCGTGCATCGAATCGGTATCATCCACAGCCACGTACATCCTGATCGCTTCTCCTAATGGACGATCGATAGTTATGTTCTTCGAGACTCGTCAACGTCTCTACGAAGAATATGCTTCCGTCTTCCGAGAAAGAACCCTTCAGACCGTAGTATCCGAGATCCACCGGGGACAGCCTGGAGAAGCATCTGATCTGACTGTCGATCGTATCGATGTAGAATGTGAAACCGTTGGTCGATCCGCGGATGTCGTGGACTATACCCGTCATATCGTAATCTTCGTCTCCTTCATCTTCTGAGAATGTTATGAAGAGGACCGCTACGAGGACGACGGCCAATCCGACCGCGGCATATCTTTTCGATGACATGCCGGACGTCTGTGTTCATCCGGAATAAAAAGAAGGGGTGTGCATGCAGAGCTGCGGACCGTCTTCCGATTCGCTATCCCCCCCACCCCTCCATTTCCACTGGAAACGGAAAAAGGGGAATGGGTGTTTTCAGAAAGCGGTTCCGAGCACGTAGAGAATGCCGACGAAAGCAACGATTCCGAGCACACAAGCACCGATTACAAGCCAACCTTTCATTTTTGATACCCCTTTTTGCAGGTTGAACCAACATTATCGTTCAGATATAAAAATGGAAAACAGAGCTGTCTAATGAGAGCCGAAAAAATCTTCGATTTCCAGTGGAAATCAGATTCGTCGATACTGTTATAAACGAAATATTGTTCAGTGGAAATAGCGGTGGTTCCATTGGAAAATGAGGATAACATATTCACTCAATATGTCAAGACGAGACACAAACTGGTGAAGAATTCCAAGATCCTCCAGACCACATATATTCCTGATAAACTTCCACATAGGAAGGACAAGATTGATTCGATCGTGGAGATCATCGCTCCTGCTTTAGGCGGAGACAAACCATCCAACATCCTCATCGTAGGAAAGACAGGAACCGGGAAGACGGCTGTGATGAATTTTATCGGAAAGGAATTGAAGAAAGCCGATCCGAATGAGAACAACATCTGCTTTATCTATGTGAACTGTGAAGTGAACGATACTCCATACGGAATCCTGTACAGCATCTCGAATCAGATTATCAAGGATATCAATAACAAGATCCCGTTCACAGGATGGAGTCTCGATAAGATCCTCTCGACTCTGACCGAGATCATCGATAGAGAGAACAAGATCTTCATCGTGGTTCTGGATGAAATCGATAGATCGATTCAGAAGAACGGGGATGATATCTTCTACTATCTCACTACAATCAACGAGGTTCTTCAGAGTTCTAGAGTTTCGATCATCGGAATCACGAACAATGCGAAATTCACGGAACTCCTCAGTCCGAAAATCAAGAGCAGATTGGGAGAGGAGAAGCTCGTATTTCCTCCCTATAATGTAGAACAATTGCAGGATATCCTTTACAACAGGGTTTCGCTCGCTTTCGATGAAGGCATCCTCGATGATGATGTCATCCCTTATTGTGCCGCTCTTTCCGCTCAGGAGATGGGAGATGCGAGAAGAGCATTGGAGCTTCTCAGGATCTCAGCGGAGATCGCTGAAAGGAACGGAGACAGCAAGGTCACTTCCGCACATGTCCGTTCCGCTAGAAGCAAAATCGAAGTCGATGCGATCGTAGAAGTCATCAAGACTCTCACCATCCAATCGAAAATCCTTCTCATGGGTATTATCAAGAACAATGAGAAGGGTCTCACGACGATGACAACCGGAGATGCTTATTCCTCTTACAAATCGGTCTGCGAATGCATCGGTCAATCCATTCTCACTCAGAGGAGGATCACCGGTCTGATCCAGGAATTGGATATGCTCGGAGTCGTTCACGCGAGGATCAAGTCCAATGGAAGGACCGGTCGTACCAAGGAGATCGAACTCTGTATTCCTAAAGATATCATCGAGATGGTGAAATCCGACGAGCTTTTCACGGAATACAAGCCCCCCAAGCAGACGACTCTGATGTGAGCATACCCCTTTCCGAGTTCCAGTGGAAATGAAGGGGTGGGGGGGTTGGAATCACTCCTTCTTCCATTCCTTGCACTTGGATACGTTCCTCTCGGTGTTCGAGACGAATCTGTAGACCGCGAAAGCGTCTATCAGTATCAGGAAGCTGAAGACCAGGACGATCTCCATAATCAAAGAGGGAAGACTGTTCGGAACATGGAAAACGTGGGTGTTCCCGTTCATGATCAGCTTGATGATTCCCATCCAGGGGATCTCCATGATAGGCACGGATCTGATATCATCCATGGCGATGGGATGATTGATGATACCTGTCGATTGATCGAATGTGATGTTGGTCACAGGATTGTCGCCCATGGTCAGGAATCCGCTGTTCTTCCCTAGACCATCCATATTGATGGTCGCCAGTTTCCCTCCGACTTGGATGAAGAGCATTCCTTTCAGGTCCGTGCAGTCCCTGTATCTATCGGTGCCGTCTGTTATGCAGTACCATTCGCCGCTGTATCCTCCCAATTCGGATGAAGACCATTTTCCGGTGCTTTCGTTGTAGTCCAACCATACTATGGCGCGATGGATCACCGGGTTCTGACTGGAATCCCTGTTGTAGATTATGACGGATCCGTAGTCTCCGAATGTCTTCTTCCCCGTATTGGTTCCCTTCACGTAGCTGACGATGTCCTGTTTGGAGGGATCGGCGACGACCACGATGTCCCCGGTGTCAATCACTCCTATCTCGGAGCGTTCGTTGTCATGCTGCATGCTCTCAGACACGACGGAGCTGAAGGGGAGCGAGAAACCCGTGTAGACGACCAGAGCACCGTATCCGCCGATGATTATGATGGCGAACACGCCGATGATGGTGACGAGCGTCCTGGTCTCTTTGTTCACGCTTCTTGATGACACTTTAAGATATTTTACGTTAAGGGATGCTGGCTGCATAATCTCCTCAGTATCGGCGGCTGCCGCAGGGTTCCGGAAACGCCTATATATCATCCTTCTGCAATGCATCCGTCATGGACAGACCCAGCAATGACGAGTATTTCATGGAGATGGCCCGTCTGGTATCGACCAGATCCACCTGTCTGAGGAGGAAGGTCGGAGCCGTCATCGTCAAGGACAAGAGGGTTCTCTCCACCGGATACAACGGTTCTCCCAAGGGCACCCGCCACTGCGAGGAGATGGGATGCATCAGAGAGCAAATGAACATACCGTCTGGCACTAGGCATGAACTGTGCAGAGGCGTCCATGCCGAGCAGAACGCCGTCACGCAGGCGGCGTACTTCGGCGTGAGCGTCAACGGCGCTACGATCTACACCACGACGTTCCCCTGCTCGATGTGCGCTAAGATCCTCATCAATGCCGGGATAAAGGAGATCGTCTACGATGAGGGATACATCGACGACCTCTCCCATCAGCTTCTCAAGGAGACCGACGTTATTATCCGCGAATATCATCCAACGGATTGATCTCCACCCGCCCTGTATTTTATATGCTGAGTGCTGGCCCCCTTTTAAAGGGAGGGGGGTTAGCATTAAGTATAGCAAAAAGATACGAACCACAGGGTCGGGGAGTGTTGAATTTGAGCCGAACTGACATACTTTCGGAAATAAAGAAAGCGGAGGCGGATGCTGACGCCAAGGTCGCTCAGGCCGAGGCCGGCAAGAAGTCCGCCATCGCCGAATCTCGCAGAGATTCTGTGAAGAAGATTCAGGACGCTGAGGCTCAGATGCGCAGCTCTTACGAGTCCGCGATCGCCAAGGAGAAGGAAGCGCTCAATGCGAAGCGCGAGTCCATGCTTGCCGCAGGCAGGAATGAGGCCGCCTCCATCGAGTCCTCCTCCGAGGCGAAAATGCAGGAAGTCAAAGATTTTCTCAATAAAGAATTCGAGAGGACCCTAAATGTCACTTCCTGAGTCGATGAGTAGGATTGTGATCGTGGGTGCCAAATCTCACATCGACGAGGTCATTGAGGCCATCTACGATGTGAAGGCCATCCACCTGATCGATCATACCGTCGGCGCGGATGATGGTTTCGCACTCGGAACACCCCGTCCGTACTCGCCCAAAGCATCCGAGAGGCTGCTGAAGGTGCGTGCGATGGAGAAGGGGCTCGGGATCTCCAAGAAATTGAAGACCCAGGCCATTTCCGAGGACGAAATCAAGAGCCAGATATCATCTGACAGCGTCGAGCTTGTCGAGAAGGAGATAACCGCCGTCTTCGACAAGAGGAATGATCTCAATCAGAGAATCACCGAGTTAAACGCTACGAAGAAGAATCTTGAGCTTCTTTCCGACATACCGATCGACCTGGAACTCTATTCCGGGTACAGGAGCATCTGCTCCATGGTCGGAACCGTTGCCGAGGACCCCACGTCCGCCCTTTCCGGTGTGGACTGCGAGGTCTTCTCCTCCTTCGACAAGAAGAAGGGCAACGTGATCGCCGTGTTCGCCAAGGCCACGGACAAGGACAAAGTCCAGTCCATCCTGTCCGAGCACGGTTTCTCCGAGATTTCCGTCCCGAACGACATCGGTTCCGCAACCGCCGCCCTGAAGGGTCAATCTCCTGATACTTGGGTACCGACGCCGCTCAGGCCGAGCTGGAGAATGTCTCGAAAGAGCTGGAGAACCTTCTTGAGAAACACAAGGACTTCCTCAGCGCTTCAGACGAAGAGCTTTCCATCGAGATCCAGAAGGGAGAGATCCCCGTAAGGATCGCGAACAGCGAGTACACCTTCGTGATCGACGCGTGGGTTCCCGAGGCCAAGGCCGACTCCGTCAAGACGGAAATCGAGTCGAGGGTCGAAGGCGTCTACGTCGAGGTCCAGGAGACCCGTGGCAGGAAGCTCGAGGAGTCTGAGAAGGCTGAGCCGAGGTTCAAAGACGCTCCGACGAAGTTCAACAATGGAGCAGTCGTGAAGGAGTTCGAGTATCCGACCAAGCTCGTGTCGGTACCCAAGTATCAGGAGATTGACCCTTCCATCCTGATCGCGATATTCCTTCCGATGTTCTTCGGACTGATGGTCGGAGATGTGGGATACGCCATCCCGTTCATTATCCTGGGTGCATACGGCCTCAAGGTCACGCATCACAAGGATTGGCGTGCTATCGCTACTGTGCTCTTCTTCGGAGGAATTTGGGCATTCATCTTCGGTTTCTTCTTCTTCGGAGAAGCCTTGGGAATGCACTTCGTCGGAGAAGGCCATCTGGATGTCGAATGGACCTGGGAGAAGATCTTCACCCAGGTGTTCGGAGTCGAGAACTTCGATCTCGCTTCCGTGTTCACCTTCCTTCCCTACGAAGTCGGTGTCGGAAAGCTCCATGAGGTCGGATTCCTCCTCAAGCTGTCCGTGTACATCGGTATCGTTCACCTCATGATCGGATACCTGTGCGCACTGTACAACAAATCCATCCAGCACGATTTCAAGCACGGATTCATGGAGAAGGGAGGCTGGATCTTCGGATTCCTCGGTCTCGTCTTCGTGTGCTACGCGCTTGCGATGGTCCTTATCTACAGCGACAGCTACGGATTCGGAGACGTTCTGCCCTTCCTCGCGATCGGTCTCGTCTTCATTGTTATCGAAGTAGCGATGAACATCAAACACGAGGGTATCCAGGCCGTTCTCGAACTGCCCGGTATCATCGGTAACATCCTTTCCTATACACGTTTGGCCGCGATCGGAATGTCCAAGGCCGGTATGGCTCTGGCATTCAACTACATCGCCATCGAGATGATCGGACTCGGACTCGGAGGAGTCGCCGGTTTCATTATCGGACTGCTCCTCTTCGTGTTCCTGCACCTGATGATCTGGACCCTTGCCATCCTTTCGGCGGGTCTCCACGGACTCAGGTTGCAGTTCGTCGAGCTCATGGCCAAATTCTTCGAGGGCGGCGGAGTAGAATACAGCCCGCTCAAGATCAAACGCGAAAAAACCGTTTCAGCCAAAGAAAAAGCAACTAAAGAGGTATGAAAATGGCAGAGGGAATTGGAATTGGACTCATCGCAATCGGAGCTGGACTTGCCGTCGGACTCACCGGACTCGGTGCTGGAATGGCCGAGAAAGATGTCGGAGCCGCAGCCGTCGGAGCTATCACCGAGGACCAGTCTCTCTTCGGAAAGGCAATGATCTTCATGGTTCTCCCCGAGACCATCGTCATCTTCGGACTGGTTATCGCTATCCTCGGAATCTTCGTCGCAACTGGTTACATCGAGTGATTAGGCCAAGAGGAATCCTCATGGCACTATCGAATGTAACTCAGGAGATCCTCGCGGATGCCGACGCCAAGGCGGCGGCCATCAGGGCCGAGGCCGATGCGGAGATCGCAAAGATCAACGCCGACGCGGATGCAAGGATCGCCGAGTTGAAGGACAAAGAGGACAAGAGGCTCAAAGAAGCAATTGAGTCCCTCAACCGCCAGGAGATCTCGAGCGCCGAGCTCGAGAGCAAGAAGATCGTGCTGGCGAAGAAGAAGGAGCTGCTGACCGAGGCCTTCGATGGCATGCTCTCCCAGCTGGAGAACGCCTCCAGCGACGAGAAGCTGAAGCACTACAAGGCAATGGTCCAGGTCGCCACGGGCATCATTGACAAGCCCAAGGCTCTCATGTCCGAGAAAGACGACTTCACCGCAGCCGAGCTGGGTGTGACCGCCGTCTGCAAGGACGCGAGGATCTCCTCCGGTCTCATCCTCCAGAGCGAGGACGGATCCGTCGAGATCGACATGCAGTACTCCACTCTCCTTCAGTCCATCTGGGACCGCGAGATCAAGGCAGTGTCCGACATCCTGTTCGGGTGAGACCTATGTTCAACCGCAGCGGAAGAGCAGGAAACTACGCGTACACCGTATCCAGGGTGAAGGCCAAGAAGGCCCTGCTCCTCAAGGATGAGGACTACAACAAGATGCTGCAGATGAGCATCCCCGAGATCTCCCGCTACATCAGCGAGTCCGGCTATCAGAAGGAGATGGCCGACCTCGCCGGGAGGATCGAGGGAATCGACCTCGTCGAGCATGCCACCTACGTCAACATGGCGAAGGTGTTCAGCAGCATCCTCAAGGCCTCTCAGGGTGAACTCAATACTATGGTTGCAGCATATCTCGAGAAGTGGGACATCTGGAACCTGAAGGTTATCCTCCGCGGGAAATCATATGGTCTGGGCGCCGAGGAGATCAGGGAGGACCTGGTCCCCGCAGGCAGCCTCGATGCCGAGTCTCTGGAGAAGCTGATCGCCCTCGACAACGCGGACGACATAATCGCCAACTACTGCAAGATGGAGCATGTGACGATCCCCCAGGACATCCTCTCCGCCTACAAGGCGAGCGGGAACCTCGGGGAGATCGAGGACTATCTTGACAAGTTCCACTACGTGAGGCTCCTGAAGAGCATCGACCCCTCGTCGAGGCCCACCAGGATGTTCCAGGACTATGTCAGGACCGAGATCGACGTCAGGAACCTCGAGACGATCCTCAAGCTGAAGGCCGAAGGGATCTACGGCGAGGCCGTGATGAAGTACGTCATCCCGGGCGGAAGGCAGATCGACCACAGGTATGCGACTCAGCTCGCCAATGCCGAGACGATCGCCGCCGCGGCATCCGATCTGTCCCAGCTCGACTTCTTCGACATCATCAAGGAGCTCGTGGAGGCCGAGAAGGTCAGCATCAGGGATGTCGTCACCGAGATGAAGAAGTACGAGATCGCCGAGGCGAAGAAGTTCTCGCACATGTACCCCCTGTCCGTCGTCCCCATCCTGGATTACATGATCCACAAGGAGATCGAGGTCGGCAACATCAGGACCATCTCCAGAGGCATCGAGAGCGGTCTGGACACTGAGACTATCAAAGGGCTTCTGGTGATCTGATGGAGATAGCAGTGATCGGCAGCGACGAGTTCGTACTCGGATTCAGGCTCGCCGGAATCAGACGTGTCTTCGTCGCTGACAAAGACAACTACCAGGACAAAATGCTGGAGGCGATGTCCCAGCCCAAC
>OQVT01003002.1_pt1 | contig 10856 bp, 8 predicted proteins | sample 1691561 | NCBI WGS metagenome assembly OQVT01 (sample SAMN03418260, study PRJEB22391) | human gut metagenome | biome: human-gut; feature: organic feature; material: feces | host: Homo sapiens | place: Tanzania | collected 2013-01
GTTGGCGACACTCTCGGTGGAGGCGATCACCTCCGCGCCCTCCGGCAGACGTGCAATCGTGTCACCATGCGACATCCAGACCTGCGAGTGAGCCGAAACTCCCTTAAGCAAAGGGGACTCAGGGTCAACGACATCCATCATCGCGCGGCCATATTCACGGGCCAGGGAGCCGAGCACCTCGCCGCCGAACTTGTGGGCGAGATACTGCGCGCCATAGCATATTCCCAAAAGAGGGAACTTGCCTTTGATGCCGCTGAGGTCGATCTGCGGAGCGTTCTTGTCACGCACCGAGCAAGGGCTTCCGGAAAGGATGACTCCTTTGACGGTCTCATCCAGCGCCGGCACCTTGTTGAACGGGTAGATTTCACAATAAACGTTCAGTTCGCGGAGTCTGCGCCCGATGAGCTGAGTGACCTGCGAACCGAAATCCAGAATGATGATTTTTTCTGTCATAGACGGACGGGGAATATTAAGACTTCAAAATTAATCCATTATTTCCAATGCGGCAAGAAAAAGGAGACTAATGATTCAACTAAAAAAATCGCATAAAAATCCATCATCTTTCCTAAAAATGTATTAACTTTGTGCGTTTAAGTTTTCTAACGAAAAGACACCTTGAATATTTAAGGCCAGCAGAAACAAAACGACATGACTTCTGCCTTGACAGACGCCCTAAAACAAACGGTGGACATAGACACGAAAACTGACACAAACCATGGTAACGCTTAACAACATAGCAAAGCCAGTGTTTTGGACACTTACGTCAAGGCTGAATGCCAACCTTGGCGTGGATGATATTGCCCTCCCTACACTCCGCACGGGGGGGGGGTACAACTATATAATAATCAACAACTTAACACACAGAATCAGAGGATGAAGCCATTCATCCTCCCGTTTTTCATGTCCTCTTCCCACAGAAACCGGCTCATCCGGAAATCGCGGACGTCAGAATCACGGGCCACTTCCGGAAACATTGATTTATGAAACACCCCATCTGAATATGTTCAACTCAACACCACATATTAGACATTTGAAGTGGCGCGTCCTTTGCGTTGCGCTTGTTTTCGCGCTCACATCGCTTACTGGCACATCCGCCAAGGCACAGACAGCGGCTGTAAAGACCAACATTCTCCATGATGCCAGCACGACTCTTAACGCCGGGATCGAGTACAGGCTCGCCCCGCGTTGGACAGTGGACCTATCCGGAGACCTGAACCCTTGGACATTCTCCGGGGACAGGAAATTCAAGCATTGGCTTCTCCAGCCGGAGCTCAGGCTCTGGACCTGTGACGCCTGGGCAGGTCACTTTTTCGGGCTCCACGCTCTCGGAGGTCAGTTCAATGTCGGAGGCTTCGATGTCAACGCCAATCTTTTAGGCACGGACTGGAGACTTCTCAAGAACCGTCGCTACCAGGGATGGATGGCGGGAGCCGGACTTGGCTACGGCTATTCCTGGATCCTCGGGCAAAGATGGAACCTCGAAAGTGAAATCGGAGCCGGTTGGGTGCATGCATGGTACGACACGTTCCGCTGTTCCGGATGCGGAAAGAAGATCGCGGCCGATGACCAGCACGACTACTTCGGCGTCACCAAACTGTCTGTCAGCCTTGTTTATCTGTTCTAAACGTCAATGGCCATGAAAAAAGACATGATATTCAGAATCATAAGCACCGGGATGTTATTCCTCTGGGTTTCCTTGCCTGTCGCGTCCGGGCAAGGAACAGACGCCTCTCGGAAAACAGGAATCGAAGGAGTGTCAACCAGGAATGCCACGGTCACGCGCGATGGGTCCAATGTCCTGATTGACATGGACCTGGATCTTACCGATCTTAAGGTGAAGAGCACAGAGGCAGTCCTTATTACCCCTTATCTTGTGAACGGAAAGGATTCACTGGCCCTTCCTGCCGTTGGAGTATATGGCCGTCAACGCTACTACTATTACCTTCGTAAGGGCGACGGGAAAATGATTTCCGGGGAAGAAGAGACATCCTTTACCAGCGGGACAAAGGCCGAAGTGATTCCGTACCATGCCACCGCTTCCTATAAAGACTGGATGAACGACAGCCGTCTTGTCCTTGGACGCGAAGGCTATTCCTGCTGCGAGAAACATCTTGGAAATCAGAGTTCGGAGATTCTCTCCAAGGTACTTTGGGTTCCCGGCGTTCCAAGGCTGATTTACGTCACCCCTAAGGGAGAGAAGACGAAGACAAGAAGCCTCAGCGGCACCGCTTACATTGACTTCCCTGTCGATAAGACCGGAATCTATCAGGAGTATCACGACAATGTCGCCGAACTCGGCAAGATCCGCTCGACCATCGACTCGGTTCGCAACGACAGTGACATCACAGTGACATCCATCCGCCTCAAAGGCTTCGCCTCTCCGGAAGGTTCATACGCCCACAACACAGACCTCGCAAGGGAAAGGACGGCCACCATCCGCAAATACGTTCTGGATCTCTATCATTTCGACCCGACAATAGTCACTACGGATCATGAGCCGGAGAATTGGGAAGGTCTCATCGAATGGCTCCGCACATGCGGACTAGCTGATGCCGGGAGGATTCTGGAAATCGCGATGGACACGGACCTCGAACCTGACGCCAGGGAATGGAAGATCAAGAAGGAATATCCTAAAGCCTATGCTGTGATGAAGAGCGGGATCTATCCTCGCCTGCGCTGCACCAAGTATCTGATTGAATATAACATACGAAGTTACACCGATCCGGCTGAGATTCTCAAGGTGATGCAGGTTCAGCCTCAGAAGATCTCCCTCGGAGAGTTTTTCCTAGCGGCGGAGAGTCTTGAGCCAGGCAGCCCTGAGTTCAACCATGCCTTCGAAGTCGCGGCGGTGATGTACCCGGATGACCCGACAGCCAACCTCAACGCCGCCAACGCCGCGATGGAGCGTGGAGACCTTGTCACAGCCGCTAAAAGGCTCGAAAAGGCCGGAGACAGCGGTGAGGCCGAATATGCCAGAGGAGTTCTGGCTGTCTTGAACAAGGAATATTCCACAGCCGCCGGACATTTCCTGAGCGCCGGGGCAAAAGGCGTGAGCGAAGCCGCCGGGCAAGCCAAAATCTTTGAGGAATATGCCGGCTACGAAAAGAGCGGCGAATCAGTAAGAACCAAGAAATAAGTAAATACAACAAAAAATAATTAAACAAAGCTATGTTTATGAAAGCCAAACAATTAGTAACCGCAGGTCTTGCGCTGGCAGCGCTTGTTGCCTGCAACAAGGAGAAGGCCGTCGAGACTCCGCTTCAGGACGGTGACGCCTACATCAATGTAAAAATCACCTACTCGGACCCTGCCACCAAGGGAACCGCCACCGAACCACCGTTCTATTTCGGAACCGCGGCCGAGCAGAAAATCAACAACGCCTATTTCGTCTTCTACTATGCTGACGGATCGTTCTGCCAGTACGTCAAGAAAGATGATCTGACCATGAACTCTAATGGAGTGGACAGGTCAACCGATAAGAATGTTGAGGAACTCTCCGATGCCGTTGTAGTCCTCAGGAACCTGAAATCAAACCTTTATCCGGTCTATATGTCAGTCATACTGAACTCTGACGACACATGGATCAACACAAACATCAAGGACAAAAGCATCTCCGACGCCACATCAGCAGTTCAGACAGCAATCGCGACGGTCGGTGCCAATGACCAGGTCGATTGGACAAACTTCATGATGTCCAGCTCTTCATTCGACAATGGAGACGCAAGGACAGGTTACTTCTGCACAAAACTCACCCCTGTCAACTTCCAGGAGTCAGCTGAAAAGGCTGTGGAAAGTGGCAATCCGGTAGAGGCCTATGTAGAGAGACTTGCGGCCAAGGTCAAGGTTGAGTTTGCGACTTCTCTCGGAGAGACAGGAAAGATCGGTTCTTTCGAAGTGGATGGCGTGGCCAAGGATTTGTATTTCAAGGTAAGCGGCTGGGGACTCAACGCCACCACCAAGGATTCATACTGCTTCAAGAACATTGACGCCACATGGACTGACACTTATCTCGGATTCACGTGGAACGATGCCGCCAACTTCAGAAGCTATTGGGCCAAATCCACCAACTATGGTGGAGGAGATTATCCAGGCACCTATAATTCAAGCGACAAGCATTATGAGGGGGATGCCAATGTAACCTTAAACTACATCTCCTACAATGACCTCAAAGTCGCGATAGGATCCAACGCTTACTGCCGCGAGAACACAAACACCGCTGAGATAATGAAGAAAAATCTCTCCAGCACAGCCACCAGCGTTCTTCTTGGCGCTCAGATAACCGACAAGGAGGGAACAGCCCTTACCTTGTACAACTACAACGGGAAGCTCTATACGGCTGACAGCTACATGGCCGCCGCCCTCAACGACTATGAGGCGAAGAACACAGACAATCTCTTCTGGAAAAAGACCACCAGTAGTACAGGCGAGACCTACAACAAAGTGGATAAAGCCGACCTTGAAATAAAAATCTCAGCTGACGGCTACGCCCACGTTGAACTTAAAAATGCAGACAACTATTACTGCGGTTCAAAGGGGACAAACTTCGCCGCCATAACGGCTGAAGATGCGAACAAGCTTCTGAACGGCACCACAGAATATAAGTACAACACCGGTTGCTCTTACTACAAGGATGGAGAGATGTACTACAACATTCCGATCGAGCATCTCCGCGGAGGCAAGTACACTGATGAGAATTACGAGCTCAAAGAAGGTGACTACGGTGTGGTAAGGAATCATTACTACATCATCACCATTAACAGCATCAAGAACCTTGGCAAGGCCGTGAATGACCCTGACGAGGTGATTGTACCTAACGATGAAGACTCCAAGAGCTACTACGTGGCAGCCAAGATCAACGTCCTCTCATGGAAGGTTGTCAAGCAGAGCGTGGATCTTTAATCGGGAATATTCATAAACAATCTTTAGTTTTTTGAGGATATCGCCGGCGCTTGACGGCGTCGGTGATATTCCTTGAAATGAAAATAAAATCAACTTGCTATGCTGTCTGTATTCAAAAGGACATTCACCGGACTGCTCGCCATGGCACTGGCATGCGGGATGGCTGTCTCCTGCTGCGGACTCATCTACGAGGACGAGGGCGACTGCGCCGTCTCCTATCGAGTGAGGTTCCGCTACGACATGAACATGAAGTACGCTGACGCCTTCGCCCACGAGGTGCAGAGCGTGACACTCTACGTGCTCGGTGAGGACGGCGGCATAGTCTGGTCAAAGACGGAAAGCGGTGACGCTTTAGCCGCGGAAGGATATTCAATGGAGGTCGATGTGCCTGCCGGGAAGTATGGACTGCTTGCCTGGTGCGACGCCGATGAGTACAAGTCTTGGACATTCAGCCAGCCGAAAGTCCGGGGAGACCTGAGCTGCGCTCTCAACGTAAAGCGCGACTCCGACGGTTCCGCCTACAAGGACGGAAGGATCGACGATCTTTACTATGGCTACCTCTCAGAGGCGGATTTCACCGCTGACGAGGGATCCGTCATGGTCACATTGCCATTGATGAAGAACACCAACTATTTCAAGGTCGTGCTCCAGCACCTTTCAGGTAAGCCGGTTGACAAGGACAAGTTCTACTTCTTCATCACTGACGACAACGGTAAGATGGACTGGGACAACAGCCTTCTTCCATGCGACGATGTGACATACCGCGCATGGGCTGTGTCTTCCGGCCACGCGGACGTTTCGGTCGCTTCGGTCGCTGAGCATGTCGAAGCGACGGAGCCTGTCACCAAGGCATCGGAAGATACTTTCGGCGTCGCTCTGGCGGAGCTCACGACAGGACGCCTTGTCATGGGACACAGGCCAAGGCTCCACATCCGGAACAGGGAAACCGGAGCCACCGTGCTTTCCATTCCGCTGATTGACTACGCTCTTCTCGTCAAAGGACACTACAACAAGGACATCCCTGACCAGGAATATCTCGACCGCCAGGACGAGTACAACATGGTGTTCTTCCTGGACAAGAACGAGAAATGGGCCAACACGTTCATCTACATCAATTCCTGGAAGGTAGTGCTTCAGGAAACAGATTTATAGAACAGGAGACGACATCCGGTGAAAAGGACCTTGCATATTCTTGTACTGGCGATGCTCTGCAGCACGTTGCTTCTCTCATGCGGGAAACTGATCTATGAGGAGGGTGGCAACTGCGAGGAAAGCGTCATGCATGTGAGTCTGCGTGTCAGCGCAGGCGACGGGTCCGCCATTTCCAGAGCTCTCACCGAAACGGAAGTTCCTGGAGCCGGCTACGAGAATTTCATCGATGTCAACAAACTGCACATCCTGTTCTTCGACACCAACGACAAATTCCTGCAAAGTTTTGAGCCTGAGGAAATCAAGCCTACCGACAATAGCGAATATCCTCAGACTTGGGAACTGAGAGGCTCAATCCAGAACCCGCCTAAGACCGGATTCAAGATTGTGGCCTTATCCAACTGGCCGTCTGATCCGGCCGGTCTCGAAGCCGGAGTGACCACCATTGAAGATGTCTGCAAGGCGGACTGGGCGATGGGCGATTACAAAGCTCCTTTCACTCCGTCAAAGAACAGTCCGATCCCGATGTACGGGGTCAAAACCCATCAGAACAGGATTAATTTCAACGCTGATGTGGAGACCTACCTCGGAGAAATCTTCTTGCTTCGCGCGTTCGCGAAGATCACCGTGTGCCTGAGCGAGGACTCCTCTATTTCGCTTAACTCCGTAACACTGAGCGGCTACAACAAGAGATTTGCCTCCGCTCCGCTTGGGATGTACGACAACACTGTCAACAGAAGCCTTTCAGAAGCGGTCCTGCACTTGGCTGAAAACAGTTCAGAAAATGATCCGGCAGGAGTAGCGCTTGGCTTCACCCAAAGCACGGACAAAAAGAGCTGGACAATCTATGTTCCTGAATATCTCAACGCCGGACCTTCGGGCACGGCACGAAGCGACTGCTCGTACATTGAACTGAAGGCACAAGACAGTGACGTAACCTACCGGATTGACTTCCGGGATTATTCCGTGCAGTCCGATGACGGACAACGGTTCAACATTGTCCGTAACTTCGAGTACCATTACACGGTCAAACTGACACCTATCCTGTTCAGAGTCACCGTCAATAAATGGGAATTCGGTGGCAAGGTCCACATTGACATGTAAGCATGAGCATTATGACAAGGCTATCCAAACATATTCGCGCGTTACTTCGCACTGGGTGCATGGGCTTTCTGGCAGCATTCTCATGCGCCTGTGGTCAGGACATAGTCAATAACGAGACCATGACTGAGGCAATGTGTTTTTCAGTCACCACCGGTGATTCCATGGGGTTGACGACCAAATCACCTACAGACCCAGAAGACACCTCAGCACTTCTTCAGCCTCTGGTTCTTCATGCGGAAGGATTGGATATGCCAATGTACCTCCACACCTACGTGAGGGACAGAGAGAGTTCGGAAGAGACGGTGACAAAGTCAACTCCTGTCAATGACGCCGAGACATTCAAGGCTGTCAACGGTACGGCCGGATTTGGAGTCACCGCTTTCTTCCCGAACGGGAAAGGGAATCATATTCCTGCATATTCAGCGGTCAAGCCTCGCTCAGGAGGGGATGTCTGGGTGACAGACCCTCTGTACTATTGGCCTCCGGTCGGGAACAAGTTGAGGTTCTTTGCGTTCGCTCCGGTTTCGGGCACTTCGACAGGCTCGGTAACTTCGACAGGCTCAGTGACCGATCTGGTTGTAAGCGATGCCAATGCGTCTTTCAGATTCAAGACTCCGGTGGGATCTGGTACCAATGCCGCGGAATCACAGCCGGACCTCATGTTCGCCACTAATCTCTGCGACAAGGCAGGAAGCGAGAATGGCACGGTACCGATGAATTTCAGGCACGCCCTTTCCGCCATTAAGTTCGCGGTACGGGACGTTGTCGGTGGCACGATCGAGAGCATCGCCATCAAAGGAGTCTCCGGCAGCGGGAAATGCGTCTATGATTTCAGCACCGAAGGATTCACCTGGTCGGATTACGGTGACGAAGGCAGTTCATATTCACAGGCATTTGGCTACAAGGTAGATGGAGTCACCTCCTCTCCGTCCGACGCTTCGTCTGATGTGGTTCTGAATGACAGGATGCCGGAGAAGACATTCATGCTGGTTCCGCAGGACATTCCGATTGATGCGATGATTGAGGTCGTGTTCAAAAGAAACGACGGGCAGGCTTTCACTATGTCAGGGAAGATCAATGACAACAACGTCACCAGCTGGGAACCTGGAAAGGAATATGTCTATACGATTTCAACCAGCTCATCCAACTGGATCTACCATTTTGAGGTTGTCGGCAGCGAGCAGGAAATCAATGACGACGAACCATCCAAGGGTGGGTTCTCGGACGCCTCCGGCAAGATTGTGGTAAACCAGACTGTGACAGAAGGAGCGTACTACAAGGTTCTGAGCTGGAGGGAACGCACGAACAACCCGTCAATCAAGGAAATCGTGCCATGGACCGCGGAAGCGACAAAAGGTACGACTTCGTTCCCGGACGCTATTTCCGGCTACATCAGTAAGTATTGGAACAACGAGAACACGGAGATAGACCCGAAAGTCTGGATGCCGGACAACACTTGGGAAAGTGATGGTTCCTACGACCTTAACCGGTACGAAGTAATTTTCCGTCCACAAATAACAGGAACTGACTGGGAAGGAGACTGGCAGGTGCGCACAAACCCGGAAGTCGCGTCGGAATCGGATCCGAGGGACCTTTCAATGGTGACAGGAACCAGAAACACAGCCAATTGCTATGTGGTGAACGCTCCTGGTTATTATAAGCTGCCACTTGTCTATGGCAATGCCATAACCAACGGAAGTCTTAATTCCGGCAGCTACACTTTCGGCAATGGAAACATCAGCGGAGTGGGCACCGCGTTGAAAAAGTTCAAAGACTATAATGGCAAGAACATCACCGGTGCCAAGATTTCCGGTGCAAATAGCGCTATTCTTGTGTGGCAGGATGCCTACAACCTCGTTTCAGATGTCAAACTGGTGAAGAATGGAGAAGACGGTTACGATTACCTGACCTTCAAGGTGAACCGTGATGAGATCCAGCAAGGGAATGTCGTGCTGGGCATAAGGGACGCAGGCGGCACGATCATCTGGAGCTGGCACATCTGGATTGACGAACATTGGTTCTACAATAATGTCGATGGCAAATTGGGCAACGGTGACATTGAGTTCGATGCGTGGGACAACGGTTACGGAACGTACACCTCGGCGCCATACAACCTTGGGTGGTGTGACCCGAAAAACGTCTGGTATCTCAAACGTACCGGCACGATGACATTCACCCAGGCCAAGAGCGGCAACACAGTGACCCTCAACGTGGAGCAGCGCGAAAAGAAGATCGAGTACTGGATCGGCAACAACGTTTATTACCAGTTCGGGCGAAAAGATCCGATCGTCGGGTTCATGAACAGCGGATCCGTGGTGAAGTACAATTTCGGAGAACTGAGTTATGAAATCAAACCTCAAACGGTTGAAATCAAGGATGGCATTCAACATCCTAACGTTATGTATGTTGGTGGCACTTGGCAACATTGGCTGCCTGACATCAATAATAACCCACCTTATTACAATCTTTGGAATAATACCTCTATTAATTTTCCAAGTAGCACGGATTTAAATTACGAGTATTCAGGGAAAAAGACGGTTTATGATCCATCTCCAGCAGGCTACATGGTGCCACCTGACGGCTTCTTCAAAATAATGGTCAATGGAAACTCAAATATAGCAGACGACAAGAATCTGACACTCACTGATTCCTATAATGGTAATCCTCTCTTCAATGGTACTTATGAAACGATAACTGGAAATAAAGGTTATCGGAAATACAATGTATATCCTAAAAGAAACAAAGGGGGAAATCCGATGACGCTTACCGGAACTGGAGAAAGAAGTTATAAACCTGGCATAATTTCAGTTACTGGTGGCAATATGAATCCCGATTTGGTTTATCTGTGGAGTAACCAAATCTATTGGACGAAAAACTCTACCAATACCAGAGCTGGAGCAAGCTTTGCTTTAGGGGAAATGTATAATGGAAAAGGGGAACGTCTTACAACCGCGGCCTACAAATTCATCGGTGCCGCCGCCATGGCCCGCCCGGTCCGCCCCGTAAGAGAATTCACGCGATAGCATCAGGAGGAACATGGTTTAGGTTGTACCGATGGAGAATACAACTTGATGAAGGAGAAAGGGATTACTCACCACAAGGTGACCTTTCCTGCCTCACCAAGGTCAAGCGTGGCGGACTCGACTCCCAAGGCGCGGAAAACCCGGCGCATCGACCGGAGGGACATGTCATCTCCCCTCTCCAGTTTGGAGATTTGGGACTTTTTGACACCCATCCGCTTCCCGAGTTCTTCCTGGGTCAGATTCTGATCCAGACGACGCTCCCGGACAACCTCCCCAAGCCTGAAGGCATTGACCGCATCTGTGACCTCTTTTTCGAAAGAGTCTCTTTCCGGAGTTCCAATCTTACCAAAATGCCCATCAAGAACCTCCTCCAGCGAATATAATTTCATTTCTGCCATAATCATTTATCTTTCATTAAAATAAGATTTCATAATCGTTTCCGCTTTCGCAATCTCCTTATGCGGAGTTTTTTGTACCTTTTGGACAATTCCGTGAGTGACTACCACCAACATTCCCTTTCTCGTGTCCCAAAACGCAAACAAACGATAAGTCGTATTGCCATAGAGGGTACGGGATTCCCAAATCTTTGTTCCTGTCAACTTTTTAAACAAATCAGCATCACGTTCGTAAGCATTCGATAAAGTACGACTGTCAGTTTGATTAAGTGGTATATAACTTTGC
>OQVT01003006.1_pt1 | contig 10842 bp, 10 predicted proteins | sample 1691561 | NCBI WGS metagenome assembly OQVT01 (sample SAMN03418260, study PRJEB22391) | human gut metagenome | biome: human-gut; feature: organic feature; material: feces | host: Homo sapiens | place: Tanzania | collected 2013-01
TTCCTGACTAAATACGCTCGCCACGTTACTATCTTAATGCGTGGGGCAGACTTCTCATGTGCGCCAACAGTAGCAGAACATGCACGTAAGCATCCAAAGATTACGGTGGTACCAAATACGGTAATTACCAAAGTTTCTGGCGCTGATGGTGGTGAAGGTATCGATACTATCGAAACCATGAATAAGGTAACTGGTGAAAGCACAGTCCTCAAAGCCCCAAACGGTGAAACTTACGGGGTCTTTGTTTTTGCTGGTTACGAACCTGCGACTACCTTATTAAAGGGCGTGGCAGATTTAGATGAAAGCGGTTATGTCATTACCGATGAAAGCATGGCAACTAGCGCTCCTGGTATTTATGCTGCTGGCGACTTAAGAGTCAAAAAGTTACGTCAGGTAGTAACAGCTGCCGGTGATGGGGCGATTGCAGCTGCAACCATGGAACATTTTTGTGCGGCTCGTAAAGAAGCAACTGGTATGTTTGGGGTGCGCCCTGAGCCTGTGGCAAAGGCTCAACCAAAGGCTCAAGCGCCTAAGGCCGAGGCAAGTAGCACGACTAATAGTGGCAGTATCTTTGATGATGCAATGCTGGCGCAGCTTAATGCCGTCTTCGCCCGGATGGAAAACTGATTCTGGTGACGGCGATTAATCCAACACCGGCAGGAGAGGGGAAAACAACAACGAGTGTCGGATTGGGACAGGCATTTGGAAAGTTGAACAAGAAGGCAGTCATTGCACTTCGTGAACCATCTCTGGGACCCTGCTTCGGAGTAAAAGGAGGAGCTGCCGGAGGCGGCTATGCCCAAGTGGTTCCGATGGAAGATATCAATCTTCATTTTACCGGAGATTTTCATGCAATTACATCTGCAAATAATTTGCTGGCAGCTTTGCTGGACAATCATATCCAACAGGGAAATGAGCTGGGAATCGATCCAAGACAGGTAGTATGGAAACGATGCCTTGATATGAACGATCGTGTGCTGCGGAACGTTGTGGTTGGATTGGGCGCAAAGGCAGACGGTATGGTTCGCGAAGACCATTTTGTAATTACGGTTGCATCAGAAATTATGGCAATTTTATGTCTTGCAGAGAACATGCAGGATTTAAAGGAACGATTGTCCAAAATAGTCGTAGCATATAATTATCAGGGGAATCCGGTAACTGCCGGGGAACTGAATGCAGTAGGCGCGATGGCAGCACTTCTTAAGGATGCCATAAAGCCGAATCTTGTACAAACATTAGAGCATACGCCGGTGTTGATTCATGGCGGTCCGTTTGCCAACATTGCACATGGCTGTAATTCTGTCAGAGCAACGAAGGCAGCACTGAAAATGGCAGATTATTGTATTACGGAGGCAGGCTTCGGGGCTGATTTGGGAGCTGAAAAATTCTTTGATATCAAATGCCGTATGGCAGGATTGAAGCCGGATGCAGTTGTGCTTGTGGCAACCATCCGGGCACTGAAATACAATGGAGGAATTCCAAAGGATGAACTTTCGAAAGAGAATCTGGAGGCACTCCGTAAGGGAATTGTGAATCTTGAAAAGCATATCGAGAATCTGCAGAAGTATGGCGTTCCGGTTGTTGTAACCCTGAATAGTTTTATGACAGATACACCGGCAGAAACAGAATATGTGAAAACATTCTGTGAGGAAAGAAATTGTGAATTTGCATTATCAACGGTATTTGCAGATGGTGGTGAAGGCGGAATCGAACTTGCAAAGAAAGTTCTGAAAGCAATAGAAACGAAGGAAAGCCATTTTAATCTGATTTATCAGGATACTGATTCACTCAAAAAGAAGATTGAAACCGTAGCAAAGGAAATTTACGGAGCAGATGGTGTTAATTACTCTTCGACAGCGTTAAAGCAGCTCGAAAAAATTGAAAAACTTGGATTTGGAAATTTCCCGGTATGTATGGCAAAAACACAGTATTCCTTGTCGGATGATCCTACGCTTCTCGGACGTCCGGAAAACTTTACACTTCAGGTCCGTGAAGTTTATGTATCAGCCGGAGCAGGTTTTGTGGTTGTTCTTACCGGAGCAGTGATGACGATGCCCGGACTGCCAAAGAATCCGGCGGCATTCCGGATTGATGTGAATGAAGAAGGAAAGATTACCGGTTTATTTTAAAAAAGGAGAGGAATTCGTATGGCACAGGTGATTGACGGAAAAGCAATTTCAGCACAGATAAAAGAGGAATTGAAAGAGAAAGTTGCAAAACTGAAGGAAGAAGGAACAGAGGTAACGCTTGCAGTGATTCAGGTGGGTGACAATCCTGCATCTACTGTATATGTACGCAATAAGAAAAAGGGCTGCGAATATGTTGGAATTCATTCGCTCTCATATGAACTGCCAGAAGAAACAACAGAAGAAGAGCTTTTGAATCTGATTGAAGAATTAAATGAAAAGGAAGAAGTAAATGGAATTCTGGTACAGCTTCCATTGCCTTCCCATATTGATGAGGATAAGGTTATCCGTGCGATTTCCCCGAAAAAGGATGTAGATGGATTTCATCCACAGAGCGTAGGAGCTCTCTGCATCGGACAGAAAGGATTTGTATCCTGTACACCTGCAGGAATTATCCAGCTTTTAAAACGGAGTGGAATTGCAATTGAGGGAAAAGAATGTGTAATTCTCGGCAGAAGTAACATTGTCGGAAAGCCAATGAGTCTTTTGATGTTACGCGAGAATGCGACTGTAACCATTGCTCATTCCAGAACAAAGAATTTAAAAGAAGTATGTAAAAGAGCAGATATTCTTATTGTTGCCATTGGAAAACCCAAAATGGTTACCGCAGATTATGTAAAAGAGGGTGCGGTAATCATTGATGTAGGGATTAATCGTATGGAAGATAAGAAACTGTGCGGAGATGTGGATTATGATTCGGTATTCCCAATCTGCAGTGCCATCACGCCGGTTCCGGGTGGAGTTGGACCGATGACTATTGCAATGTTGCTTTATAATTGTATTCAGTCTGTTGAAATGAAATAAAGTGACTAAAAAGTAAAGGGAAGGGAGGTGTACGGATGATTTGCCCGTCATGTGGATATGTGATGAAGGAAGACCATTTGTATTGTGAGCGTTGTGGCGCAGAGATACAGATTGTTCCAGACTTTGAACCGGAAATTGAAAACAGTATTACCGAAACATTATCTACGGTTGCTGAGGAAATCAATCCGGAGGCCGCCAAAACAGAGGAAAAAGAAACATATTTTGTAAAAGAAGAAGTTTTCAGTGGAGTCAATTCCAATAAAATGGTGCTCATTACCACACTGTCATTTATACTGATGATTCTTGTTGTTCTGGTAATTGCACTGCTTGTCTATCAGAATTATTCTTCTGCCTATCAGCTTCGTCAGGCAGAGAGCCGGATGGAGCAGGGAAAATATGAAGATGCAGTTCCTTATCTGGAAAAAGCAGCGACGCTTCAGACCGAGGTTGGAGAAATTCCATATCTGGAGGCAGAATGCTATTATGAGATGGACGAAAAGCAGAAAGCATTGGATCTCCTTTTACAAACAGTACAAACAAAGAGCATGGATGAAGAACAAAAGGAAAAGTATTATGACTTTTTAATCCGTATATATGAGGAAGATTCCAATTATGAAGAAATTAACCAGATATTGCTGAACAGCAACGATACCGAGCTGCAGACACATTTTCAGCACTATATGGCAATGGCACCCGAGTTTGGTTATCCGACCGGAAATTATGAACAGGTTATTTCACTGAAAATCAGTGCAAATACTACCGGAAAAATCTATTATACCATCAATGGTGCAGAACCAACGGTGTATAGTGCCCAGTATACCTCCCCGATATTATTGGAACCGGGAGAATATCGGATTCGTGCAATGTTTGTAAATGATTATGGAATTCAAAGTGATATTTCGGAAAATTATTATCTGATTGATGTGGAGATTCCGGAAGCTCCTGAAATTAATCTGGAAAGCGGGGATTATACAACACCCTGCAGAATCGAAGTGACCGCACCGAGCGGTGGAACCATTTATTATACGACAAATGGTGCCATACCGACGGAAGATAACAGTACCGTATACAATCAGCCAATTGAAATGCCGGTTGGCAGAACGAATTTCCGGTTTGTGGTGATTTCGGAGGAAGGGGCACAGAGTGAGGTTGTCAGCAGGAGCTATGATTTGGAGCTGCAGACGCAGGTAACGACCGGAAAAGCAATCGAAAATGTCAAAAAGGCATTACTGGAGCAGCATATTTTATCGGACATGCAGGGAAATTCCCCGGAAATCGAGGGAAAATATGGATACCAGTATGAATCACTTGTCGAAATTCCCAATATGGGATATTATTATAAATTAAGTGAGTTTGTTCAAAATGAGTCAGGGGCAAAAACGAGTACCGGAAGACTGTATGCAGTTGAAGTTTATACCGGGGTGCCAAACCGACTGGTGTATGATGAAAATGGACAAATGGGATTAATTCCCTTAAATAAATAAGATGGAGGCTTATCATGTACAAGATTTTAGAAGCGAAAGAACTTACTGCCAATATTTATTCTATGGTAGTAGAAGCAAAAAGAGTAGCAAAATCCTGTGAACCGGGACAATTTGTAATCGTAAGAATGGATGAAGATTCTGAAAGAATTCCATTAACGATTTGTGATTATGACAGAGAAAAGGGAACTGTTACGATTGTGTTCCAGATTGTAGGTGCAGGAACCCAGATGATGTCAGAATTAAAAACCGGCGATGCATTCCATGATTTTGTGGGACCGTTAGGTCGTCCGTCTGAGTTTGTTTCAGAGGATATGGAAACTCTGAAAAACAAAAAAATCTTATTTGTAGCAGGTGGTGTTGGTACGGCACCTGTTTATCCGCAGGTAAAGTGGTTACATCAGCATGGAATTGATGCAGATGTTATTGTAGGAGCAAAGACAAAGGATATTTTGATTCTGGAAGACGAAATGAAGTCAGTTGCAGGAAATCTTTATGTGACAACAGATGATGGCTCCTATGGAAGAAGCGGAATGGTTACACAGACCATTACTGACCTGATTGCAGAAGGAAAGCATTATGATGTCTGCGTGGCAATCGGTCCAATGATTATGATGAAATTTGTCTGCAAGCTGACTAAGGAACTTCAGCTTCCTACCATTGTAAGTCTGAATCCAATTATGGTTGATGGTACCGGAATGTGTGGAGCATGTCGTGTAACGATTGGAGACGAAGTAAAGTTTGCATGTGTAGATGGCCCTGAATTTGATGGTCACCTTGTAAATTTTGATGAAGCAATGCAGAGACAGCAGATATATAAAACCGCAGAGGGAAGAGCCTTTTTGAAGGCAAAAGAAGGAGATACCCATCATGGCGGATGTGGAAATTGCGGAGGTGACAAGTAATGGACGTATTAAAGAAAACACCTGTAAGAGAACAGGAAGCAAAGGTTCGGGCAACTAATTTTGAGGAAGTATGCCTTGGATATAATCAGAGTGAAGCAATGGAAGAGGCTTCCAGATGTATTAACTGTAAAAATGCACAATGTATCAAGGGATGTCCGGTATCCATTAATATTCCCGGATTCGTTGAAAAAGTAAAAGAAGGAGATATCGAAGCAGCTTATCAGATTATCAGTGAGTCTTCTTCCCTTCCGGCAGTATGTGGACGTGTCTGCCCGCAGGAAAGCCAGTGTGAAGGAAAATGTATTCGTGGTATTAAGGGAGAGCCTATCTCTATTGGAAAACTGGAACGATTTGTTGCAGACTGGGCAAGCGAAAATGACAAGAAGCCTCAGGGAGCAAGTGAAAAAAATGGAAAGAAGGTTGCAGTAATCGGTTCCGGTCCTGCCGGACTTACCTGTGCCGGTGATCTGGCAAAGATGGGTTATGATGTAACTATTTTTGAAGCACTGCATGAAGCAGGCGGTGTTCTTGTCTATGGTATTCCGGAGTTCCGTCTTCCAAAGACGAAGGTAGTTGCAAAAGAAATTGAAAATGTAAAGTCTCTTGGAGTAAAGATTGAAACAAACGTGGTCGTAGGAAAATCTGTTACGATTGATGAATTGTTGGAAGAAGAGGGATTTGATGCCGTATTCATCGGTTCCGGAGCAGGACTTCCTAAATTTATGGGAATTCCCGGAGAACAGGCAAACGGCGTGTTCTCAGCAAATGAATATCTTACAAGAAGTAATCTGATGAAAGCATTCCGTGAGGACTCCAACACTCCGATTATGCACGGCAAGAAGGTAGCTGTTGTAGGTGGAGGAAATGTAGCAATGGATGCTGCAAGAACGGCACTCCGTCTTGGGGCAGAAGTGCATATTGTATATCGTAGAAGTGAGGAAGAGCTTCCTGCACGTGTGGAAGAAGTTCATCATGCAAAAGAAGAAGGAATTATTTTTGATTTGCTTACCAATCCGGTTGAAATTCTGGAAGACGAAAAAGGCTGGGTAAAGGGAATCAAATGTATTAAGATGGAATTGGGTGAGCCGGATGAATCCGGAAGAAGAAGACCGGTAGAAGTTCCAGGCTCTGAATTTGTGATTGACGTAGATACGGTTATCATGTCACTTGGAACATCACCGAATCCATTGATTTCTTCTACTACAAAAGGACTTGAAGTAAATAAACGGAAATGTATTATTGCAGAAGAAGAATTTGGTAAAACCACCAAAGAAGGCGTATATGCCGGTGGAGATGCTGTTACAGGTGCTGCTACGGTAATTCTTGCAATGGGTGCAGGAAAAGCAGGAGCACAGGGTATTGATCAATATTTGAAAAATAAGTAGAGAGAATAAATGAAAAAAATATTTGATGATCAGGATGATGATTTTAACCGTGGATTGACAAAAGAAGAAAAAATTCAAATCCTTGTTAAAGTGGTTCCGATTGTACTCATCGTAATTATTTTATTAATAACATTACTGATAAAGTCGGTATCAAACAATAGAAATCAGGTAAATAATTCGGAATCCGGTGATTCGGCGGTAATTGGGGTAATTGACGGAGAAACAAAAGAAGAATCAAATACGATTTCCACACCGTTACCGTCTGCAGTGCAGGAGGAACCGGAAAGTACAGCGGTTCCAACTGCGGAACCAACTGCATTTCCAACCGCGTCCCCCTATACGGAGGTTATGGAAAAGGGAAACGTAGATTACAGCAAGGTTACCTTTAACACGGAAGAACAGCTGAAGGAAATGAAGACCTATTGGGAAGCCGGAAATCAGAAAGCACTGGATGATTTGGCGAACCTGGACCGTTTTATTGCAATGTCTTATCAGCTGCGTGGAACCAAGAAATTTTTCTACTATGGCGATAAGAACAGTAATGGATTGCCGGAAGGAAAAGGAATTGCAGTTTACGCAGATAACCAGTATTACTATGGAGACTGGAAGAACGGCGTAAGAGAAGGAGAAGGATTCTGGAGACATTATCATATTCATCCTACGGGAAAAAGTAATGATATTATTACGTATCATCAATATTCCGGAGAATTTAAGAATGATCTGCCGGATGGAGAAGGCTCCGAACATTATGATTTCAAGACAGAGCTGTTAAAAGAGGGAACGGGTTATAACAGCAACCTGATTGGAACATATCAGAAAGGTCTTCTGAATGGAAGCTTTTATATTACGAATGTTTATGCAGATAACAATATGAAGGAATGGAATGCTACCGCAAAGAACGGTTCATTTACTTATTTAGCCGAAAATAGGGATAAAGAGGGAAGAGGACCGGTAATGGTAGATACGAAAGATGAAAATAATTATATCTGGATGTCAGAAAAGGAAAATCGTAATTTAGGCGTTATGTGTTATATCTCAGACAAGAAATAAAATACGAGGGGGTAAAATGGTATGGCATGGTGTCCGGTATGTAAATGTGAGTACGTAGAGGGTATTACAAGGTGTGCAGACTGCGGGTGTGATCTGGTGGACGAATTACCTAATGAACAGGAAATTGAAAACAGTGAAGAATTATCTGCGGACGAACCGGCAGAAGAATTTGCATTTGAGGAAGAAGAGGAAGTAAAACCAGTCCGACATTCGGTATATGTTAATAATGAAGAAAAAGCCGAAGAAAACAAAACATCTGCATATACGTTATTACTTGTAGGAGGAGCAGGACTTGTCTTGGTAATTCTGTTTTTTCTGGATATTATTCATCTGTCTATGGAAGCATTTAACAGATACCTGATTAGTGGTGTCATGGGCGTGATGTTCCTGCTGTTCGTTGTGATGGGAATTGTTTCCCTACGCAACTTTAAGGTATTTAAAAAACGTGCCGTAAAGGAGAACAGTCTGACACAGGAAATTCGTAAATGGTGTTTACAGAACCTGCAAAAGGAGCAGATTGACGAACAGCTCAATATCCATGAGATGGAAGAAGAACTGAAATATTTCCAGCGCTTTGAATACGTGAAGAGCATGGTGCAGAAACAGTTTGTAAATCTGGACGAAGCGTACCTTGACCGTCTGGTGGAGGAAATGTATGCAGAGTTATTTGAGGAAGAACGGTCGTAAGAGGATGGCATGAAAATTACAATTCTTTGCGTGGGGAAAATCAAAGAAGACTATTTAAAAAAAGCAATTGCGGAATATGAAAAACGGTTAAGCAGATATTGCCGGCTGGAATTTATCGAGGTTCCGGATGAAAAAACACCGGACGGAGCCAGTGCGGCGATGGAAGAACAGATCAAAGAAAAAGAGGCGGAACGAATTCTAAAACACTTAAAAACAGAGGATTTTATTTACACTCTGGAAATTAAAGGGAAACAGCCGGATTCTCTTGCGTTTGCAGAAGAAATTCAGCAACTGGGTGTCCGTGGTATCAGCCACATTCAGTTCGTAATTGGTGGTTCCCTTGGATTACATCAAAAGATTTCTGCTTTATCGAATTGTAAACTGAGCTTTTCCAATATGACGTTTCCTCATCAGCTTATGCGCGTGATTTTAGTGGAACAGATTTATCGCGCCTATCGAATTAACATGGGCGAACCGTACCATAAGTAAAAAGGTTGTTTCGGTATAGGAGGGATTGCTATGAGAATGTATGATCTGATTATGAAGAAAAGAAATGGAATGGCATTGTCTGAGGCGGAAATCCATTATATGATTGAGGAATACACCGCAGGGAATATCCCGGACTATCAGATGTCTGCAATGATGATGGCGATTTATTTCCGGGGAATGAGTGAAGAAGAAACATTATATCTGACAATGGCAATGGCTCATAGCGGAGAAATGCTGGATTTGTCAGAAATTAAAGGAATCAAAGTAGATAAACACAGTACCGGTGGCGTGGGAGATAAAACGTCACTGGCATTGACTCCTATGGTAGCAGCATGTGGTGTTAAAATTGCAAAAATGAGTGGCAGAGGTTTGGGACATACCGGAGGAACAATTGATAAGCTGGAGAGCTTTGCTGGATTCTCTACCGGTATCAGTACAGAAACTTTTATCCATAATGTGAATGAAATCGGAATTGCTATTATGGGACAGACGAAGGATTTGGCGCCGGCAGATAAAAAGCTGTATGCATTAAGGGATGTGACGGCAACCGTAGATAATATGTCCCTGATTGCATCTTCCATTATGAGCAAAAAGCTTGCGGCAGGTGCAGATGCAATCGTTCTGGATGTAAAGACCGGAAGCGGAGCATTTATGAAGAAAGAAGAGGATTCATTTGCTCTTGCCAGGGAAATGGTTCAGTTAGGAAAGAACGCCGGTAGAAATACGATTGCAGTTGTCTCTGATATGGATCAGCCATTGGGACGGGCAGTAGGAAATGCATTGGAAGTCAAAGAAGCCATTGCAACACTGCGTGGAGAAGGACCGTCTGATTTTACAGAGCTTTGCATGACACTTGGAAGCCTGATGCTGATAGTAGGACAGAAGGCATCTTCGGAAGAAGAGGCACGAAAAATGCTTCAAAATGTGATTAAAGACGGTAGTGCACTTAAGAAACTTGCAGAGTTTGTTAAAGCACAGGGAGGAGATGAAGAGATGGTATATCATCCCGAAAAACTCCCGTCAGCTAAGATTCATAAAACGCTTTGTGCACCCGTAGAAGGCTACATTCAGAAGATTGTATGCGATGAAGTCGGAATATGTTCCCTGATATTGGGAGGAGGAAGAGAAACCAAAGACAGTATCATTGATTTGTCCGTTGGAATTGTGCTTGATAAAAAAGCAGGTGATTTTGTTGCAAAGGGTGAACCTTTGGCAGAAGTATATGCAAATGATGAAGAAAAAATGGAGCAATGCCTGGACAGACTTCAAAAAGCATATACCATTGGGAATGAAAAACCGGAAGAAAGAAAAATCATTTTTGGAATTGTTAAATAGTCATAGATGGCAGCTCTTTTTCATATAGTTATCACATGAGAAAGAAAAGTGAAATCAAAAAAAATGATGTATCAAAAAGAGAACTTCTTGTAGAGTCGTTAAAATTACCTAAAGATTCCTTGTTAGGAGCATCCATTGTGACGGTTACGGGAAATCGTGATATCTTTGTGGAAAATTACAAGGGAATCATCGAATATACGGATTGCCGGATTATTTTACAGGGGAAAACCTGTAAAATTGAAATCTGTGGGAAACGACTGTGTATTGTATATTATACGAATGAAGATATGAAAATCAGCGGATGGGTAGAAGCTGTAAAATATAATGTCTAAAATCGGTGCGATACGCAGGAGGGAAGGAAATGCTTCAGCTAATCCGCTTTTTAAAAGGGTATTTAATCATTAAAGTGATGGGAAGTTCTCCGGAACGATTTATGAATTTATGCAGTAATCATCATATCTTTTTGTGGGACATTAAAAATTATGGTGATTATTACACGATGAAAATTGATTTAAAAGAA
>OQVT01003008.1_pt1 | contig 10838 bp, 9 predicted proteins | sample 1691561 | NCBI WGS metagenome assembly OQVT01 (sample SAMN03418260, study PRJEB22391) | human gut metagenome | biome: human-gut; feature: organic feature; material: feces | host: Homo sapiens | place: Tanzania | collected 2013-01
CCGCCGAAATGATCAACAATGGAGAAGTGGAACCCAATCGCATCAGCAAGACCGTGCTCGTTATCGATGAGGCGCAAGACATGAGCAAGGATGACTATGCTCTTGTCTCTGCTCTGATGAAAGCCAACGAAGAGATGAGGGTGATAGCCGTAGGCGATGATGACCAGAACATCTATGAGTTTAGGGGTTCCAACTCGCAGTATCTCTATGAACTGACCCAGACAGAACACAGCCGTTTCATCGAGATGACAGAGAATTACCGCAGTCTTCGCTACATCGTGGATGCTGCCAACGACTTCGCCCGCAACATCCGTCAGCGAATCAAATCTACCCCTATCATCTCCATGAGTCAAGAAGATGGAGAGGTAAGAATCGTGAAGCATCCATACGAGATTCAGGAGAAAAAGGTTTATATGTATCAGCCTATCCTAGAAGATGTTACGCGATTACTTGGAAGTAACGCTTCAAAAGAAGCCGATGCATCTTCCCGCAAGAAGAACGAAACCATCAGTATCCTCACGCAGACCAATGAGGAGGCTGTCATCATGCTGGCTCTTCTTCACAGCCATGGCATCAAGGCCAAGCTGGTGCAATCAATGGACGGCTTGCGCTTCTGGAATCTGGCAGAGGTAAGATACTTCTTGAAGAAGATAGACCAAGGCATCAAGGAGACGAAATCCCCTATCATCCCTGATGATATTTGGGAAGCAGCCAAGCAGCAGACATTCCAAAAGTATGCCAGCAGCCAGGCATTGCCATATCTGCGCCGCAGCCTTCAGATATTTGAGCAGACCAATCGTGCCAAGTACTACAGCGACCTGAGGGAGTTCGTGTTCGAATCATCAGTAGAAGACTTCTGTGACATCTCGAAATCAGACATCGTGGTCAGCACCATCCACAAGGCAAAAGGCCATGAGTTCGACCATGTACTGATGCTCATTACCCATCCCGAGCATCCTACCGATGACATACTGCGCCGATACTATGTGGGCATGACCCGTGCCAAGCGTACGCTTGCCATCCACACCAACGGCAATCTCTTCGACAGCCTGAAAAGTGCCCAGCATCTCTATGATGCCCAAGCCTACGATGAGCCCAACGAAATAGTGCTTCAGCTCTCACACAAGGATGTAAACCTGGGCTTCTCCAAGCCTCACAAGGATGCTATCCTTTGCCTGAGAAGCGGTATGCCGCTAACCTATCACGACCATTGCCTCTGTCTCCCATCAACAGGCAGAGACATAGCCCAGCTCTCCATCAAGATGAAGGAGAAACTAGGCAAATGGGAGTTGAAAGGCTACAAGGTAACCGCTGCCCGAATCCGCTTCATCGTGGCATGGAAGTCAAAGGATGCACCGAGGGATGAGAAGGAATCCGCCATCGTACTTGCAGATTTGGTGATGAAAAAATGTTGATTTTCGTAGAATGTTATTATTTTTTAACACGCATAATTTGCTAGTTTCCTACATTTTTCTTATTTTTGCAGGGACATTCTGTATCTCTTATAGAGATTCAGATGACCGACATCAAAAAACAAACATGATTCGCATGATGAAAGAGACAAATATATAACCACAGGTTACGTCCACTATTGCAGGGGACGACAGCGAAGCCGTGGGAGAATGACTATACTTTCACTTTATAAAACATTATAATTATGAATTATCCTCTTATATCAGAATACATTGAAGCCATTAAGCATTCGGAAGACAATTTTAATGTACTGAGCACCCTTCGTCCTGTTTATGATAAAGCTGGTGAGATAGTGATGTCTAGCGGTAACTTTGCTGTGGTATTCAAGATGAAAGATGAATCCTCTGGGAAACTATATGCAGTAAAGTGCTTTTTGAAAGAGCAAGAGGGACGTGATATAGCATATCAGCAGATAACAGATGAATTGGAATATGTGTCATCAAACTATTTGTGCTCCATCAAGTACTTACAAAAAGAATTGTTTGTTGATTCTACAGTTTCTTCTGATACTGAATTTCCTGTATTACTCATGGACTGGGTAGAAGGAGTTACGCTTGATAAGTATGTTCATCAACACATATCCGATAAATATGTTTTGCAGCTTATCACATATCAGTTTTGTAAAATGGCTGCCTGGCTGATGTCACAACCATTTGCTCATGGAGACCTTAAGCCCGATAATATCTTAGTTACTGAAGATGGGACCTTAGTACTAGTTGACTATGATGGTATGTACGTGCCCGCTATGCAAGGACAAAAGGCGCGAGAATTGGGCAGTCCTGACTATCGCCATCCAATGCGTACAGAAGATTGTTTCAATGAACATATCGATGATTTTCCATTGGCGCTTATTGGCATGTCTCTGAAAGCAATAGCTTTAGACTCCTCTTTGTTACAGAATAATGCTAAGTCAGATTCACTTCTGTTTTCAGAATCTGATTTCAAGGACATCGGTGATTGTCTGATGATGAAATCACTATATGCTCTTTTGAATGATGCGGAATTTTCGAAATTATATGCTTTGTTCACTTTGGCGCACTCACAGCAAGAACTATCAGCCGTGTCATTTCGATTGTTTTTATTGAATAAGGTAGAAAAGCCAATTGAAGAAGTTTTTTTTACAGAAGCAACGGAAGAGGATTTTAAGTATGCTATTAAAGATGAGTATGGAGTTAAGTATAGTCGCGATGGGAAAAAGCTATTAAGGGCTTCTCACTCATTATGGGAGGAAGAATATGTTGTAAGAGAAGGAACAGAAGTTATTTGCGATGGTGCTTTGCAATCTACTGGTATTAGAAGTGTAAAGCTGCCCTCTACGATAATATCTATCGGTTCTGAGGCTTTTGCTAGCAATACTTTTTTGGATTCATGTAATATTCCAGCATCCGTAAAATATATTGCCCATAACAACCCATGGAGAGAATGCTTCCATATTATGAATATGGATATTCAATCTAAAAACTTCATCATAAAAGATGGAATTTTATATTCTTCTGATTTTAGAATTGTTTATGGTGCTATTTATTGGAAATCTGTTTTTAATATAGATAATCGATCCAAAAAAATATGTGCTAATGCATTTTTGTCTAATAGATTTAATAAAAACAAATTAAAATCTATTGGACTATCAAATATAGAATATATTGGTATAGCAGCCTTTAGTGGCTGCGGATCTCTTCAAAGCGTCACTATTCCAAACTCGGTAACGAGCATAGGAAATAGAGCCTTTAGTAGCTGCAAATCTCTTCAAAGCGTCACTATTCCAAACTCGGTAACAAGCATAGGAGATAGAGCTTTCTATTTGTGCGAATCTCTTCAAAGCGTCACCATTCCGAACTCTGTAACGAGCATAGGATATGAAGCTTCTAGCTCATGCACATCTCATCAAAGCGTCACCATTCCGAACTCTGTAACGAGCATAGGATATGAAGCTTTTAGCTCGTGCAAATCTCTTCAAAGCGTCACTATTCCAAACTCGGTAACGAGCATAGGATATAGCGCCTTTAGTGGCTGCAGATTTCTTCAAAGCGTCACCATTCCGAACTCTGTAACGAGCATAGGAGATTACGCTTTTAGCTCGTGCGTATCACTTCAAAGCATCACCATTCCGAACTCTGTAACGAAGATAGGAGATGGAGCCTTTTGTGGCTGCGAATCTCTTCAAAGCGTCACTATTCCGAACTCTGTAACGAATATCGGAAATAACGCTTTTAGTGGTTGCAATATATGTTTTTTCATTTGTAACTCAACATATTTCCAAAATGATGATGTTTGCTTGTTCAATAAGGATAAGACAGCTATTGTTTGTAGAATAAAAGATTGCGTCAATTATATAATTCCAAACTCTGTAACAAGCATAGGAGATTGGGCTTTTAGTGGCTGCGATTCTCTTCAAAGCGTCACTATTCCAAACTCTGTAACAAGCATAGGAGATCACGCTTTTAGATGGTGCAAATCTCTTCAAAGCGTCACCATTCCGAACTCTGTAACGAAGATAGGAAATTACGCTTTCTGTGGTTGCAGGCTTTTAGATGAGCCTTCCCGACTACGACTAAAAGAATTAAATTATACGCAAATTTAGGATTAAATATTATGAATATCAAAAGTAACAAAATAGTTTTGGCAGTTATTGCCGTACTATCCTTTGTCTTTGCTTACCAGTATGACAAATGGAAATATAATGCTATGTGGGAAAGATGTCAAGCATCGGATATGGCAGATAGCGAAGCCTATGCCTTCGTCAATCATCATTCTTCTCTTGACTTTATGCTCGAAGGTAAAAGTAGAGCTTGCTCAATGCAATAGTGTCAGAGCTACAAGTGCGAAGTGTCGGATGAAGTGAGAGATGGTTCATCAAATGAATAGTGACATCCTGGGGTACATGAGCCACCACAGAAGTAGATACTCATGAGAGAACGGATGATTTCGCTGTACCGATAACCGAAAGTTTTCGTTAAGCCAGATGAGCAGAGCTAAGTTTACTTAAGCTCTGCCATGGCGAGAAAACGTGCCATGGAATGGAACGATCTACACCTTAGACCGAGGGTTGAGTCGGTTACAGAAGACAATGTGGAGTCAAATTGCTCCACGACCCGAAAATATTCCTCCAAAAGGAGTGGGTTTCTCAGATTTTATTTGTATCTTTGCAGCGTCATCAGAGTTTTTTGCTTGTTTTCTTTTCGCAACACTAAGATAAGTAAAAATTCTGACATGGCAAGATTCTGAGCAACAAGAAGTTGCACAGGTGCTTAAAAAGTTTAAGTTATAATAGTGTTGCGGAATTAAGGTTAAATAATTATCATCATGTATTTTAAACCATATAAAGATATCGAAACTGCGATACGTAATTATGATCTTAGAACTGGAGAAGTTAAGATAAAGAGTCATAACAATATTTATAAGGATGAACGTTCTCTGATTGATGCAACTGTTTTATGTAAAGTTTTTAAGACTTTTGAAGCCAACTATGATACATTAAAGCGACAATACAATATTTGCCATGTCGGCCATTTCTTTTGGAATGACACAACATGGCAGATGAAGTATAAAGACGCAACATGTACTTTTGAAGTTCACTCCAGTGAATATGTAGATGGAAGGCACTTCGAAGATAGATATTGTAGTAGTTGGGACATTAGAACTTATGCTAATGTTATAAACAAATACATTGATGAAGTTCTGAAAAATCTTGCAAGCTATGCTCCCAAAGACAGGTATAATTCCATAAGAGAGCACATTCTTGCAATTTGTAATTGTGAATAGTTACTATTTTGGATTATTCCTGAATAGACTTTTATTTAGGGTTCTCGGAATTAATTTTTCGCCATACGAGTGGGATAGCAGACATACGGGTCAGTAGCAATTTATCCCCACTAAATTGCTACTGACCCATAGCAACCGAGAGGCAAATTGAAATTCTCAGAGAGAGGGGTTTGCTTATCAATAATGTCGAGAAAGTCATAGAAACTCTTGAAACCGAAATTCCCAGGTTATAACTATGCAATATGGTTGTGTGTCCTGAGACAGAATGAAGTCTGATATTGGCTATATTTGATAGATTTCTGTCGTAACTTCTAAAGAGATGGTGGCAGACCCACCGCATTCGGCATGCAGGTGCTGATTGCAAACCACTTTGTGCTGCTCTGATGGAAACAGATGGGTAGTGAACGACAATTGAAAGCCTTCCGTAAGGTTGGTAAGGTATGTGTCAAGGAGATGAACGCAAGTGAACCATTGATGAAGCATCGTTAGCAAAGTTAGCAAGTCACATCAGAACTAAGGTCTATTCTTCATCTTGGGATAATGGCAGAGGAAACCTGTTTACTGTCTGCTGGGTGTGCGGTGTAGAGATGGCATGAACTTGACATGGGCTCTTTGGAGGAACAGGAGAAATAGACATGGAATGCTAAGGGAAAATGCTGAGAGCCGTGACACGCAAGGCAGAAAGTACTGATGTCCATGTCTGTGGCGGACTACCTCGTAGTAGTGCTGAAGTTTCTGTAATGGGGATGGAGCGAAGGGGGTAGCGTGCTTAGCCAAATTTAAAGTCCAACTTAAGAAATTGAGGATGAAACAATGAACGAGGCAAAACCTTTTGTAATAGACAAGCGATTGGTGTGGGAAGCTTACCACAAGGTGAAGGAAAACAAGGGCAGTGCGGGTATCGATAAGGTTGACCAGAAGACATTTGACAAAGAAATGTCCAAGAACCTTTATAAGATATGGAATCGCATGAGTTCTGGATGCTACTTTCCCAAAGCGGTAAAGCTGGTAGAAATGCCCAAATCCAATGGCGGTACTCGCCCTCTGGGCATACCGACGATTGAAGATAGAATAGCGCAGCAGGTAGTAGTATCAGTACTGACTCCCATACTCGAACCTATCTTCAAGGAAGATTCCTACGGCTATCGTCCAGGCAAGGGAGCGCATCAAGCCATAGCCAAGGCTAAGGAGCGCTGCTATGTGAATCCCTGGGTGCTTGATATGGACATCAGTAAGTTCTTCGACACAATCAATCATGAATTGTTGATGAAGGCTATCCGCAAGCATACAGAGGAGAAATGGGTGCTTCTATACATTGAGCGGTGGCTCAAGGTTCCCTATCAGACATCGAGAGGTGAAGTGATAGAGCGAACGATGGGAGTTCCCCAAGGTTCTGTGATAGGTCCGGTTTTGGCAAACTTGTTCCTTCATTACGTCTTTGACGAATGGATGTCGCGTAACTATCCAACGATTCCGTTTGAGCGTTATGCTGATGACACCATCTGCCACTGCGTATCGGAGAAGCAAGCCCGGTTCTTGAAAGCTGTTCTAATGAAACGCTTTGAAGAATGTGGATTGAAACTGAATGAGGAGAAGACAAAGATAGTCTATTGTAAGGATAGCAATCGAAGAGGTGACTCGGAGCATACTTCCTTTGACTTTCTAGGCTTTACCTTCAGACCTAGAGGTGCAAGAAACAGAAAGACGGGTCAAAACTTTACTGCTTTTCTCCCTGCAATAAGCAAGAAGTCGATGAAGAGGATTAAAGAAGCCGTAAGGGCTTGGAAACTGAATAGTAAGACTTTTGCTTGTCTGCTAGACATAAGCAATGAAGTTGATACGCAGATTAGTGGATGGATGAACTACTATATGAAGTTTGGTAGGTCGGAGTTCCGCAAGGTGTTGAATTACATCAATGAGCGACTAACCCGATGGGTGATGCGTAAGTACAAACGCTTCTCCAAGGGCAAGAAGTTTAGCAAAGCGTATGACTGGCTTGTGGAGTATGCGGCACACAACAGAAATGAGTTTTCACACTGGGTGAAGGGATTTGTACCCTATCCACGTCTAGGTTAATAAAGAATATAAACTAATAAACAAAAGAGTTAAGTGCGAAGAGCCGTGTGATGGGAGACTGTCAAGCACGGTTCCGAGAGAAGGGAGGGTGAAATTCCCTCCACTTACTCGACCATATCGAGGAGTATATGGGACATGTAGAACTGAGTGTTGAAAATGACAAGAGTAATCTAATTTCTAAACAAGACGAAGTATGAAAAGACAGGTGATAACAATACAGGAGGACATGGTCATCTACGCACCTCATCTTGGTGAAGTATGGATGACGGCTTGGGAGATAGCTGAGCTATTCTATGTATCGAGCGTGAGTGTCAAAAATACGATTAAGCGTATTTGGAAGCAAGGGGCACTGAAGGAATTTGAGACCTACCGATATATCAAGTTGGATAATGGCAATTCGGCAGATGTGTATAACTTGGAAATGGTCATGGCGATTGCTTTCCAAGTGGATACGTACTTGGCAAAGCTGTTTCGTGAGTGGATGATTGGGAAGATTGTTCAGAAAAAGCAAAGTGCTGCTTTTCAAGGACAACAAGGACAGGCTGTGATTGTTGTGATGAATGGCAAAGGAAATATAAACTGAGTTACGGATTTTCATACAGGCAGAGGTAAACGGAGATTTGTTTGCTTCTGCCTGTTTTCTTTTGTATGGCTTTTTAGAAATAGTAGGTATTTAGAAGAAAGTTGATGCCTTTCTGCTTAAAGATTGTTATATAACGGACTACGTTTGTTGATTTTTGAAATAAAAATGGTATCTTTGTAAGACAAACACAAAAAGAGAACAGATATGAATGAAGATATAGAGAAATTCTTAGATGGTTATTTGGTTAATTCAGACCCTCAGTATGCCGTCTTTCTGAAAGGTAACTGGGGATGTGGAAAGACATTCTTTATTAATAAGTGGCTTGAATCGTATAAGAAGAAAATTCCTGCGGACCAAGTGTTGGAGCCAGTTATGGTATCACTTTATGGCTTAAGTGAGATCAAGCAAGTAAAAGATGCTCTGAATAGGGTTTTATGTCCAATACTTTACGGAAAAGTAGCAAAAACAGGAAAAGCACTTTTGAAGTTAGCATCATCTTTTGTATTGAAGCATGAGGTTGACTTGAATAACGATGGAGCCTCTGATTTTGAGATGAATGTCAACATTGATCCTATGTCAATATTTATCTCAGATGATGATAGTGTAAAGAAAGGCAAACTTTTAATCTTTGATGATATTGAGCGTTGTGAAGTACCTATGAAAAAACTTTTGGGCTTTCTCAACTATTTTGTGGAGCAGTGTCATAGTCATCTCATTATTATCGGTCATGAGAATAAAATCGCAGATGGTGACCAAAAGAAAGTTTTTGCAGATTTCAAAGAGAAGACAATCGGTCGCGAGTTTGAAATAGAGCCGAATGTTGAAGCAGCCATTAAGTATTTTACAGAAGAGGAACCTGTTAATGACTTTGTTCTCCAACATTGTTCTGCTATCAAAAAAATCTTCTCCATAACAGGTTGTAGAAATCTGCGTATACTGCGACAAGCCCTTTGGGATTTCAGTAGATTTGAGGAAACAATGCAGGATTACTTGAAAGATGAACGATATGAGAATGTCATGATACATGTCATGGGATCTTATATCATTTCATATTGTGAGTACAGAGGAGAAAGTCATGACGTTTTGGAAAGATGGGTTCGATATGACCTTAATGGAGAATATAAAGATAATGAAGAAATTAGCCAATTAAAAAGTAAAATTGGTAATCTTCATCAGAGATATAATAATTATCGTATTACTCCATATCAAACATTCAAGATTGACATGGTAGTAAGAATTATTGTTGAGTTAAACACGGGGCGTCCTATTATGGATTTCGTCAAACTATATTTTGCACCACAAAAGAAGATTGCCTCTTGGGAAAGAATTAACGATTCGTTCTCTTTGGAAAATGACGACTTTCTTGTGTTCTATGATGAACTGATAGAAGATGTTTGTAACCTCAGAATTTATGGTATGAGTAATTTAGGATATTCCATGGCATATTTGTTGTCTTTGGATTCTCATAAGACAAAAGAAATCAGTGATGTTGATTTTAATCGTTTGCATGATGCCCTACCCAAATATTTAGAAAAAATAGATACGGCAGAACAACTGTATAATGCGCACTTGGAATTTGAACGTGGTCTCAATTCTTATTTGTCAAATAAAACGCCTGAACGCCTACCTGTTATTTGCTCACAATTCAATGAGGAATATGAGAAAAGACTCAGACAAAACAAAAACTTAATGACTCGTACTTTAGAAGGTCTTTCAGATTCAAATGTGGGCAATTTGAGTGATATTAATAAGGAGGCATTGCCAGACCATAGTTGCACTTATGATATGGTAGCTATATTTAAGAGTGTTGATATAAATGTATTGTTTAACAACTTAACAATGCTCAGCAATGATTCTTTGCAAACCTTTAACCATTTTATACGTGTTCGTAACATGGATGGGTGTAGTGAGATAAAAAAAGAGGATATAGGTTCATTGAAACTTTTGAAAGAAAAAATTGATGCGATACTTCCTACACAAATGTTTGTAAGAAAAGAAGCATTCTATAGAATTTCAAATTCATTAAATGAATCAATAAATAGATTAACTAGAGATTAAGAATACTTTAAACGATGGTTTTAAATTTATATAGAGGTACAAAGGGGAATGACCGATGAAGGTTGTTCCCCTTTGTGCTTTTTGTATTTTTTATGTAACTTTGCCATCTATGATGGGTTTACGATAGTTGGTGGCGAGGAGGGCTTGGATCTCGGATTCGGGATAGAGGGTTTTGCCACAGAGGATGATGTATGGGAGAAGACGCAGCTTGCGATATTCTTGCAAGGTGCGGCGACTGAGCTTCAAGTGTTCGGAGAGTTCTTTGTCGGTGAGGTATCGCTCACCGTCCAAAGGTGGGCTGTAGGACTCGATGAAGGAAGACAGCCAATTGTTGGCTTTCTTCAAGGACTGCATGGCGGTGGCTATGGACTCGCTGTCATGCGTCAAAAGTTGGTTCATGTTCATTGCTTACAAATTGGATTAAGTGGTGAATAAAATATCTAGTGTTTGCTCGCCCAAGGTGAAGTTTTCGACTTCGCCTTGGGCGAATTTCGTTCTATATCAACCCGATTTGAATCTCAATATCAATCGGAAAATTAATATCAAACAAAGCTGTTTCGTTCTATGCTATACCGATTTGAAGCGGGCAATCAGTGGAACGATGGCTTTGACTTCATCGGGATCGTAATAGAACTGGCGACCGAATTGGGTATGTCACAGAAAACGGCGGTCGCGTAATTTCTGTAATGTGCGGGGGCTGATGCGCAGCTGCTGACAGACCTCAGGTCCTGTGAGCCACTTGTTGAGACGCTTGCCGTTTGCCTTGTGTTTCAACAACTCTACCCTTTGTACCAAGGCATCGTATCTTGCCATCATCAAGTCGAATGCCTTCTTTTCCATTGTTACTACTTCCATATTCTCTGTTTTATTGGTTCAACAAATTCGG
>OQVT01003009.1_pt1 | contig 10836 bp, 10 predicted proteins | sample 1691561 | NCBI WGS metagenome assembly OQVT01 (sample SAMN03418260, study PRJEB22391) | human gut metagenome | biome: human-gut; feature: organic feature; material: feces | host: Homo sapiens | place: Tanzania | collected 2013-01
CTAGCGTCTAAAGCGGGCATCGCCCTATTTATACTCCGCGGCGCTTCATTATTTTATGCGCCGCACCACCACTCCTAACTCCTAACTAGAGAGCGCGAAGCTTTCGTACGCAATCATGGGACGGCACGCCCCACGGGCTAACCCTGAACCTTGAACCCCGAACCCTTAACTGATTTCCTATGAAATTTTTCTCACGCCAAGCACATATCTATGCTAAATACTCATTCATGCATGCACTCATGTTCTCAAAGCGAGCAAAACGTGATATAGTAGAGCTATGGATTTTCATGTGCATCTAAGAATGCACGAGGTTCCAATTTCCTTTTGGAGGCAAAAATGGCAAGCTACAATCCTTATGAAAACATGCTTCATATCCTCGACAAGGCAGCGAAGGTGCTGGGCTACGGCGAGAGCGACTATGCATTTGTCCGCTATCCGGAGCGCGAGCTCACCGTGAGCATCCCGATACAGATGGATGACGGGCATGTCGAAGTCTTCTCCGGCTACCGTGTGCAGCACTCCACCGCACGAGGCGCAGCGAAGGGCGGCATCCGTTTCCATCCTGCATCCGATGAAAACGAAGTCAAAGCCCTCGCCGCGTGGATGACCATCAAGAATGCCATCGGCAATATCCCTTATGGCGGCGCAAAGGGCGGGATCAAAGTCGATCCGCACAAGCTCTCATCGCGCGAACTCGCCCGTCTGACACGCGGCTATATCAGAAAGATTTACCCCATCATCGGGCCGGATCAGGACGTCCCTGCGCCGGATGTGAATACGAATGGTCAGATCATGGCGTGGATCGCGGATGAATACACAGCCCTCTCGGGCAAGTGGCAGCCAGGCGTCGTCACCGGCAAGCCGCTCACCGTGGGCGGCTCTCTCGGCAGAAACGAAGCGACCGGCCGCGGTCTGCTCTTCACGCTCGAAACATGGTGCGAAAAGAATCATAAGGACATGAAAGATCTCACCATGGTCGTGCAGGGCTTCGGCAATGTCGGCTCCGTCGGTTCTCTCCTCATGCACCGGAAGGGCGTCAAGATCACCACCATCGGCGATATCAATGGCACCTGGCACAAGGAAAGCGGCCTTGATATCGAAGCGATGTACACCTATGCGAATAGCCATGGCCGCTCGCTGAAGGGCTACACCGAGGAAGGCGCGGTCATGATCCCCGATAGCGAACTTTTCGCGCAGGACGTCGATGTCATCTTCGTCGCTGCGATGGAGAACCAGCTGAACGAAAAGACCATGGGCAAGGTGAAAGCCCGCCTCATTCTCGAAGGGGCGAATGGCCCGACCACGGAGGAAGCCGATGCTTACTTTGAAGAGAAGGGCATCGAGGTCCTCGCAGACGTCATGAGCAATGTCGGCGGTGTCGTGGGTTCCTATTTCGAATGGGTGCAGAACCGTACCGGCTACTACTGGACGGAAGAAGAATACAACGAGCGCCTCGCCAAGAAGATGCGCGAAGCCTATGAGGATGTGTACGCACTGAAGGAGAAATACCATGTGACCTACCGCCTCGCCTCCTACATGCTCGCTCTCTCCCGCGTCGTGGAAGCGCAGAAGACGAGGGGATTCCTGGGATAAGGAAATCGGGGTTGACGGATTTCTCTTGGAATGAAAAAACGCCGTATCACATGGAGTGATACGGCGTTTTTTGCGCAATGCCTGAATCGGTCTGCAGTCCCCGTCCCGTGTAAAGAAATTGTAAATTTCCTGCAGAAAAGGATGTCTGATTGTGGTAAAATCAGAGAAGAAACATACTCACAGGCAGAGAAGCCAAACTCATCGCCGCGGCCTATGAGCACGCGGCGATTTTTTCTGTAAGGAGGAACATGATGAAAGCTTGGAAGAAAGGCTTGATCGCAGCAGCGGCTCTCGGGCTGTCTTTAGCTATGCTGACCGGTTGCGGCAGTGATAAGAAGGACGCAGGCAGCACGGCAGCGAAGGCGGGCGTACAGATCGTCCAGGTGAAGAGCGAGAAGGAAGCCGATCTCATCGAAGCAGCGAAGAAGGAAGGCGTGGTGAAGGTTTACTCCATCACCAGCCGCGTATCCAAGGCAGGGGCTGCATTTGAAAAGAAATACGGGATCAAGGTGGAAGCCAGCAACATGAAAGACTTCGAGCTGATTGACAAGATTTCCACCGAAGCAAAAGCGAATGCGAATGGCGCAGATATGGTCATCGCGCAGGACTCCGGCCGCGTATACGGAGAGCTCATCGCGCAAGGTTATCTCCAGAACTACATTCCAGCCGACCTCAAAGACAAGATCCCGGCGGAGAACCAGACACCGCTCGTCTTCGCCTATATGAACAAAGTCCTGGTCTACAACAACGAAAATGGAAAAGCGGCTCCGATCACGAATATCTGGCAGCTGACTGAACCATCCATGAAGGGCAAATTCTTCTTCAAGAGTCCGATGCAGGAAGGCATCAATGCGAATTTCCTCACCATGCTGACGAAGCCGGAAGTGGCGGATCAGCTGGAAAAATCCTATGAAGAGCAGTACAAGAAGAAACTGGAGCTCACCACGCCGAATGCAGGCTACGAATGGATCAAGATGGCCTTCTCGAATGGTCTTGTCATGGGTTCCTCCGATACGTCCATGACGGAATCCATCGGCGTCAAAGGGCAGGATATGAATGGCGTCGGCCTTCTCAACTACTCGAAGCTCCGCTACGCGGAAAAGAAGAACCTCGCAGCAGCAGCAGCGGATAATGTGGTGCCGTTCTGTGGCTTCTACTATCCGGAATACGTGCTGCTCGTGAAGGATGCCAAGCACCCGGCAGCGGCGAAACTCTTCACCCAGTTCCTTTTGACCGAGGAAGGCTTCCAGAGCTGGTCGCATGATATGGGGACCTACTCCGGCAATACTTCGATCCCGGTCGCTAAGGGTGACAAGCCGCTCGCTGAATGGAAGAAGATCATGGTCGGCGATGATCCGCAGTACATCTTCGAACATCGCGCTGAGGTCGAAGAATTCCTGAGCAAACTGATGTAGCTTTTTACAATCAGCAGACGGCAGCGTGCTGTCTGCTGATTTGCTTTTTGGGGAGGCAGGGGTCGTCTATGGGGCGTATCGTCCCTTGATTGTGGATGAGATTCTGCGATTTAATCAGCGTTTTCTTAAATCAGCGTTTCCTCAATTCCCGGCCACACCCTATAACTATCAACCAAGGAAACATGTTATGACTTTTTCTATGAAACTGCGGATGTTTTTCCGCAAACCGTACAACGTCATCCTGGTGCTGCTGTTTGCAGCGCTGATCCTTTTGACGTTTCTGCCGCTGCTCTCCATCGTGCTCGACACGGTGACGGTTCACTCCTCGGAAGTGATGCGTATCCGCGGCTCGCATGCCGGGGATTTCACGGACTATCACTGGACGAAAGTGCTTCTGGACGGCACGACGAGTATGAGCATTTTCTACAAACCGCTCTGGAATACCGTGCTCATCTCGCTTTCGACCTGTGCAATCGCCATTTTCTTCGGCGGCGGCATGGCATGGCTCATCACGCGGACAGATATCAAGTATAAGCCCTTCCTCTCGGCGCTCTTCGTCGTGCCTTACATCATGCCATCGTGGACGCTGGCGCTCGCGTGGCTGAACTTTTTCAGAAATTCTCTTGTGGGTGGTGTGCCTGGGCTCTTTACGGTTTTGACCGGCATCCCGACACCGAACTGGTTCGCCTATGGCTTTTTCCCGATTTCCATTGTGCAGGGCCTCCACTATGCGCCCTTCGCCTACATCCTGATCGGCGGCATCCTGAAACACATGGATGCGAGCCTCGAAGAAGCGGCGCAGCTCCTGCACGCGTCTCGCTGGCAGATCATGAAACGCATCACGCTTCCGATGGTGAAGCCGGCGCTGCTCTCGACCTTTCTTCTGGCCTTTTCCAGCTCGATGAGCGCCTTCGCAGTGCCCGCCTTCCTGGGCGCGCCCGTGCGCTACCATGTGCTGACGACGCAGCTCTATCGCACACTGCAGGGGCTGAATCCTGGCTATGGCTATGTGATGGCGCTGATTCTCATCCTGATCGGTGTCGCTATCATGATGGTGAACCAGAAAGTATTGAGTGGAAGGAAATCCTATACCACCATCACCGGCAAGAGCGCCAATGTCTCCCTCATCCCGCTTCGCGGTCTGCGCCTGCCGATTTCTCTCCTGCTTGCTCTTTTCCTCGTGTGTGTGACTGTCGTTCCGCTCATTACCTTTGCGGTAGAGTCCTTCATCGTCGAGCCTGGGAATTATTCGCTGAGCAACTTCAGCACTGTCTTCTGGATCGGAGACGGTGCGACCGACATTGCAAATGGCGAGCCGGGTATTCTGAAGAATCACAGCATTTACAATGGCCTTCTGAACAGTTTCCTGCTGTCCGTCGTTTGTGCATTCCTGACAGGGACCATCGGACTTCTTGCGGGCTATGCCATTGTACGGAAGAAAGGCACCTGGCTCTCAGCTGCCGTGAATCACCTGACCTTCTTCCCATACCTTATCCCGAGCATGGCTTTTGGTGCGATTTACCTCTCCATGTTCAGCACCCGCCACGGCCCGATCCCGGCGCTGTATGGCACCTTCGCGATCCTCGCTCTCATCGGTACGGTGAAATACCTGCCCTTCGCGTCCCGGGCGGGCGTGAATTCTATGCTGCAGCTCGGAAATGAAATCGAAGAAGCCGGTATCATCATGGGAATCAGCTGGTGGAAACGCATGATCCGCATTATCATCCCGATCCAGAAGACCAGCATTCTCTCCGGCTATCTCCTGCCCTATATTTCCTGCATGCGAGAACTTTCGCTCTTCATCCTGCTGATTTCCCCATCGACGGCTGTCCTGACGACTATGCTCTTCCAGTACAATGAAAAAGGCTGGAACCAGTACGCGAATGCGATCAACCTCCTGATCGTCCTCGTCGTCCTTCTCTCGAACTGGGTCATTAACAAACTCACCGGCGCCTCGATCGATAAGGGGATCGGATGAATCGATGAGGAAGGTTGGTAGCGGCTTCGCCGCGGAGTATAGATAGTGGCGATGCCCGAAACTGATATATAATCAGCGCTCCCTTACGTCACGGAGCGCGAGTCGCACATTCACTAACAAATCACATGAGGTACTTCTATGCCTGAAATTATATTAAAAGATATCACAAAAATGTACGGATCTTCCGCTGCGGTGGACCATCTGAATCTGTCCATCGATGACCGTGCGTTTATCACACTACTTGGACCATCCGGCTGCGGAAAGACGACCACGCTCCGCATGATCGCGGGTCTCGAGACGCCGACGAGTGGCGAAATTTCCATCGATGGAAGAGTGGTCTTCTCATCAGAGAAAGGGATCAATGTCGCACCGGAAAAGCGCGGCGTCGGTTTCCTTTTTCAGAACTACGCCCTCTGGCCGCACATGACAGTGTATCAGAATATCACCTTTGGTCTGGAAAATCTGAAGTGGGATAAGTCGAAAATCAAAGCTCGAGCGGATGAGCTGATGGATATGTTGAAAATCAAGGAATACAGCGACCGCTACCCAGCTGAGCTATCTGGCGGGCAGCAGCAGCGCGTCGCCATCGCACGCACGCTTTCGACCGGTCCGCGCATCCTCCTCATGGATGAACCGCTCTCGAATCTGGATGCGAAGCTCCGTATGGAGATGCGCTCCGAGCTGAAGCGCCTTCATATGGAAACAGACTCGACCTTCGTCTATGTCACCCATGACCAGCTCGAAGCGATGACGCTTGCGACGAAGATTTCCCTCATGAAGAAGGGTGTCCTTCAGCAGTACGCGCCGCCGCTTACCATTTATAAAGAGCCGGCCAATGCGTTCGTTGCAGACTTTATTGGAAATCCGAATATCAACCTCGTACCCGTCAACGTGCGCGAGGCAGGAGAGAAAGAGCTCGTGCTCGCGCTGGGCGCACACACCCTGACTTTCGCGGCGCGTGAGGCTGTCCAGACGAAAACAGGAGACAAGCTGCTCCTAGGCATCCGACCTGAGCATGTCACCATCGATCCGTCGGGCACTATTGAGGCGAAAGTCTACTCTGCCCTTCCGAGCGGCATGGAAACCGTCGTGAAGCTGGATGTGTGCGGCTTCCTTTTGACCTCCGTTGTCTTTGGTGATGCGGACTTCCGGATGAATCAGAGGGTGAAGATCCGGATTTCTTCTGATAGGAATCATCTCTTTGCCAGTGATGAAGAAGGAAAGCGTCTAGCGAGCGGGACAGTGAAATAGCGAGAAGTGGGGAGTTTCCCTAGGCAAAAAAGGATCATGTTTTTCACATGATCCTTTTTAAATGCCTGAGGGAGCAGTTATAATAAACCGCTCCCTTCGATTTGGAAAATGCGCTGAAAGAAGTAAAGAGCATTTAGATACATTGACATACATATATTCAATAATTATAATATATGTATGGAATATATTTTTTTTGAGTGGGATGAAAAGAAAAACGCGATGAACCAGAAGAAGCATCGCATTTCTTTTGAAGAAGCCAAAACCGTTTTTGATGATGTAGAAGCACTGATTATTGACGATCCCGACCATTCCATCGACGAGGAGCGATTTATTATACTCGGTTTTAGCAGCCGAGCCAATTTATTGGTCGTTTGTCATTGTTATCGTCAGAATGACAGTGTGATTCGCATCATATCTGCAAGAAAAGCTACAACCCGTGAAGCGGGTCAGTATGAGGAGAGGAGTTGATGACGGTGCGTGAAGAATATGATTTTTCAAATGCGCGAAAGAATCCTTATGCGATGAAGAAGAAACAGATTTCTATCAATATCGATGTATCTACGATCGAGTATTTCAAGGCATTGTCCAGCCAGAATGGGATTCCGTATCAGCTGCTTATCAATTCGTATTTGAAAGAATGTGCAGATAGCCACAAGACTCTTTCACTTCATTGGGATTGATGTAAAAAGATAGGCAAAACAAAACCGCCAGCCGAAAGGCTGGCGGTTTTATGATGCAGAGATCAGTTGAAGAGCTCGTCTGGAAGGACCTTGTTCTTCCCTTCTTCGATGGTGAAGACAGAAGCGAGGAGCTTCTTGGAGTAAGGATCTTTCGCTTCTCTGAGGTCGTGGATCTTTTCTACGACCTTGCCATGCTGCATGATGACGATGTTGTCGCAGAAGCTGTTTGCGAGAGCAAGGTCATGGCAGATGAACATGTAAGCGACGTGAGTCTCTTTCTGCAGACGTTCGAGAAGGTCTAAGACGGTCTTCTGGACGGATACGTCGAGAGCGGAGGTGGCTTCGTCGCAGACGATGATTTCCGGCTCGAGGACGAGGGCGCGCGCGATAGCGATACGCTGGCGCTGGCCGCCGGACATGTTGTTCGGATAGCGGTCAGCGAAGTCTTCGGGGAGGTCGACCAGGCGGAGCATTTCCTTCGCTTTGGTTTCGACGTCCTTCTTAGCGATCATGCCGAAGTTTTCAAGCGGTTCACAGATGATTTCCTTGACGCGCTGCTTGGGATTGAAAGCGGTAGAGGGGTCCTGGAAGACCATCTGGATGGATTTTCTGTGCTGGCGGAGGGCTTCGCCTTTGAGATCGGTGATGTCCTTGCCGTGGAAAATGATTTTCCCGCTGGTCATGGGGTAGAGGCGGGTCAGCATCTTGGCGAGGGTGGACTTGCCGGAGCCGGATTCACCGACGATGCCGACGGTTTCGCCTTTATGGATGGTGACATTGACGTTGTCAGCGGCGGTCAGCGTCTTGCCGTCACCTAAGTCGAAGACTTTGCAGATGTCGACCATCTGGAGGATTTCTTCTCCGTAGTTTTTCATGCGTCTTCGCCTCCCATCTTCGGAACCGCCGCAAGGAGCATACGGGTGTATTCTTCTTTCGGATGATAAATGACGTCTTCTGCCTTGCCGTATTCGACGACGCGGCCTTTCTTCATGACCATGATGTAGTCCGCCATGTAGCAGGATACGCCCATGTTATGGGTGACGATGATGATGGCAGTATTCATCTTGTCGCGGACATTCATCATTTCTTTGACGATGATGGCCTGGTTCGTGACGTCTAAGGCGGAGGTCGGTTCATCGGCGAGAAGGAGCTTCGGCTTCATGGCCATCGCCATGGCGATACCGACGCGCTGGCGCATGCCGCCGGAAAGCTCGTAGGGATAGCATTTCAGAATGTGCTCCGGGTTGGGGAGACGCACCATTTCGATCATGGAAATCATCAGGTCATGGGCTTCCTTGTCGTCCTTGATGCCATGGACGGCAAGAAATTCGCGGAATTCGGTGCCGATGGTGCGGATCGGATTCATCATAGCGCCGCTGTCCTGGAAAATCATGGAGACGTCTGTGCCGCAGAGCGCGCGATGCATTTCAGGGGTCTGCTTCTGGGTATCTTCGCCTTCAAAAATGACCTGACCTTCCGCTATATGACCGCCGCCGGGGAGGACGTGCTGGATAGCACGGATGACGGTGGTTTTCCCTGAGCCGGATTCGCCGACGATGGCGAGGATCTCGCCCTCATCCAGGTTGAATGTGACGCCCTGAACGATGGGGGGCTTGTCGCCGTAGGCAATTCCCAGGTTTTTGACTTCTAATAGCATGAAAGTCTCCTTGTAAAAATAGTAAGCAGTAAGCAGTAGGCAGCAAACCGCAAATGGCTGGCCGCCTACTGCTTAGAGCAAACTGCTGGCTAAACAAATTATTTTGCCGGAGTGATGTCCTTGGTGATCCAGTAGTAGTCGCACGGTTTGATGTCCGCATGTTCTACGGCTTTGCTGGAGACCATATTGGTCTGCGGATAGCCGAAGACGACGGTCGCAGCATCATCCTGAAGGATTTTTTCCATCTTGATGATGATGTCTCTACGCTTAGCCGGATCGAATTCGGAAGCCAGCTGATCGGAGAGGGCATCGTATTCCGGGTTGGAGTAGCCGGAGGCGTTCTCGGGGGTGCTGCCGTTCACATTGGTCTTCCAGTACATGTTGAGGAAGACTTCCGGATCCCCTGCCGGTTCAGTGAGGATGTTGGAGATCAGGAGATCATATTCGCCGCGGGTGCCGATGCCGTAAAGAACGTTGTAGTCCACATTCTTCATGTTCACCTTGATACCGACTTTCTTGGCATCAGACTGGGTGGCTTCCGCAAAGAGAGGCAGTTCCGCACGGCCGCTGTAATAGACGAAATCCAGTTCCAGGTTCTTGCCGTCCTTATCCACATAGCCGTCGCCGTCGGTATCCTTCCAGCCTGCTTCTGCCAGCAGTTTCTTCGCATTTTCCACATTATAGTTGTCCGGATATTCGGCTTTCAGTTTGTCGAAGTCAAAATCCAGAGACGGCGGAAGGATGGGACCGCCGGGGATAAAGGTGTCTTTCAGCAGTACCTTGCAGTAGGTTTCGCGGTCCAAGGACTGGATCAGTGCCTGACGGACTTTCTTGTCAGCGAGAGGCTTTCCGTTGGAAATGTTCAGGCGGGCGAGACAGTCGCGGAGGGAGGCAATGCTGCTGATGGTGAATTTCTTCTTATCCTGGAAGAGCTGCATATCGCCGGCGCCAATGTTGACAGCCACATCGATTTCACCCTTCTGGAGAGCCATAGCACGGGTATTCGGGTCGTCGATGGTGTTGACGATGGTGTGCTTGAATGGAACAGCTGCGTAATAGTTCGGGTTTGCATCGAGTTCGGTCTTTGCTTTGGAGAAGGACTTGACCATGTATGGACCGGTGCAGACCGGGCCCTGTTTTGCAAAGTCTACTTTGCCGTCGGAATCGGCATCAACGATGATGAAGAGGGGATCCCCCAGTATGCCCGGCAGGGTAGCCATCGGTTTTTTCGTATAAATGGTCACATTCTGGCCGTCGGCGGTAATGTGATCCAGTTCAAACATAGCTTTCGCTCTGGACGCCTTGGCAAAGGTACGTTCAATGGATTTCTTGACAGCTTCGCCGGTGACCGGGGTGCCGTTGGAGAATTTAATGTCTTTGATCTTGAAGGTCCAGGACATCTTGTCGTCAGAGACTTTCCAGCTTTCAGCGATCCATGGTTCTGCATTCATCTTGTCATCGAAGTGAACGAGACATTCACCGATGCCGTAACGCATGACCTGCCAGCCGAAGTAGTTGTCGGTCGGTTCGAGGTTATCTGCAAAGTTCGTATTCGCACAGCGGGTGGTCCTTCGGCAGCACGATTTTCATCTCATCCGTGCCGTAGGTAATCGTATCGAAACTGTCTTTGGTCGGCATCAGTACAAATCCGATGTCCACGCGACCGGAATGCACCCATTCCTCAATTTCATTGTAATCACCCAGAAGCAGCTCGTATTTCACGCCCTTATAATCGGTCTTGAATTTCTGAATTACCGGCGGCAGCACATGGGTGGCCACGCTGGAAATGGTTCCGATTCGAATCAAACCGGTTTCCAAACCCTGCAGCTCCTCCACGTCCGTGGTGAGTTTCTGAAACTCATTGCACACCGCCCGAATCTGCGGAAGCAGCCGAACGCCGTCGGAAGTGAGTTCCACCCCGTACTTGTTCCGTTCCAGAAGTGACATCTGCCAGTCCTTCTCCAGATCGCCAATCATCCGGCTGATTCCGGACTGAGAATAGTTCAGAATCTCCGACGCCCCGGTAATGCTCCCATTATCCACTGCCGTTATGAATGCAATGTACTTTTGCAAGTTGTAATCCATTATATCCCTCACTTATAGTCTAATAATCTGGTTGTCGCTGTCCACGGAAGCCATCAGGCCCCCGGCCATCTCCCACTCGCCGTACACCAGCACCGGACCGTTGTATCCGTACAGCCGGCGAAGAATTCGGTTAAAGGTCAGCGGGTTATTCACAAAAATCCGCGCATCGAAGGTGCA